>Ga0209755_10000668_pt1 | contig 60302 bp, 31 predicted proteins | sample TergutCo191P1_FD_187301 | JGI IMG/M metagenome (GOLD analysis project Ga0209755, IMG submission 187301) | Cornitermes sp. P1 segment gut microbial communities from Petit-Saut dam, French Guiana - Co191P1 (SPAdes) (version 2) | ecosystem: Host-associated > Arthropoda: Insects > Digestive system...
ATTCGCCTGCCTGGCGATCCAGACCGTTATGGCCTTCCCGATGGCGAGTATCGCTTGCACGTACTGGCGATAGATGCCGCTGGCAACGTGTCGGATGCGGTGACGCAGCCGATATTCCTGTACCAGGCCGGGGATCTGCCTTACTTTAACGCCGGCATAAGACCCCACGACGAGCTGCGCGGCAACGACCTTATGCTGACCGGCACCATCACGGACGACGACGGCTTTGGCGCGGGGTTGAGCCCCGAGGCTGGATCCGTCCGGATATGGATTTCGACGAACGGTGACCTTCCCTCCGTTTCGGTCGGCGGGACAAAGACGGATGCCTTGGATGCTTCTGACGACTGGCACGGGGCGTATGTACCCGTGACCGCTGGCGGCGGCCTTACTCTTGTCGAGGGCAGGAACATTGTCATGAACATCGATCTGCTGGCACTGTTCCAGGCCTTCTTTGCGACCGCTGGCGACGGCACGAAGCATTTCGTGATCCGCGCCCTGGATTCCGCTTCGAACAAGCTTGCCCCAGCCGGCGGCCCTGCGCCTGCCATCGACCGTGTCTACAATTACTCCCAGGTGTTCAGCTTTAGGCGGGACACCGAGGATCCCGTGATTGTGCTTACCGAGCCGGAACCCGCCCAGCTTTTCGGGGGCATCGACTTCTACCTGGTGGGCTCCATCGCGGATGCCAACCTCCGCAGGGACGGTGATGGCAACCCATACCTGTTCATCGGTCTGAACCAGGCCACGCCCTTGCGCTTCCCGCTTCTGTATTCGGATGATGGCATTTTCATAACGACGCAGGATGGGATCGAGACGGTTAGCTTCCGCATACCTTTCCGCCGCATTCTCGAAAATGCTGGGCTAGGGGAGGACGATGTTGAAGACGGCAACAATACCCTTATGCTGCGTGTTGTGGACGGAACTGGCTTGTTCGCCGATGTCTCGCGCAGCTTTACGCTCGATCGCACCCCGCCGCTGGTTGGCCTTAGGACGCGGATATCGACCTTCGAAAGGCCTTCCGTGGCCAACTCGCCCAACTATCCGTTCTTTAGCCTTCTTCCCCCGGACACTCTTCGCATTACGCACGGCAACGCCCGTCGCCTTGCAAACCAGGTTCTTAGCTTTATCGTGGATGCCAGCGACAACAACGCGCTCGATGGTATCCACTGGTGGTTGCTGCCTGCGGATGTAGAACTGGACTATTCGGGTAACGAAGATGCATATCGAAGCCTCTTCTGGGCCTTCCCCGCGAGGGAGAATAACCCGCAGGCGGCTTTGGGTACTGGCGGTGCTTTCGGGCAAATCGTTGGCACCAGCGGCGAGGTCTTCATCGACACCTACGGGCTTAACCTGTCCGACGGCGAATACCGCCTGCATGTTATTGCCATAGACCGCATCGGCAACCAGTCCAGGGCGGTTGGCGGCATTGACGGCTCCTACGCGCAGACGATATTCCTGTACCAGGACGGGGACAGGCCATACTTTACCCCCTGGCCGACTGACCAAGCCGTTGCCCCTGCCGGGGCGATAAGACCCGACCGTTACGATGTGCGCGGTCACGACATTTTCGTGACTGGCACCATTGTGGACGACGACGGCTTTGGCGGCGGTTTGATCCCGGATCCCGGATCCGTCCGGATATATATATCAAGGCACAACAACCTTGCTGGCGACATGGTGCCAAGCGAAGCCCCAGGCTGGCACTATGCGAACCTGACCACCGGGGATGGGCTAAGCCTAATCGACGGTACCAGCCTTGTCCTTAACGTCAACCTGGCGGCTCTTACATGGAACCCGTCGTTCGATTTCGCGGACGTGGCCATGTACTACGTGATCCGAGCGCAGGACTCCGCGAACAGCAGGCTGTGGATGCCTGGCACTCCAGATAACGAGCGTATCGAGCGGGCTTTCAGGTACTCGCTGCCGTTCAGCTTCATACGCGACACCCAGCCGCCCGTGATCAATATTGCGCACCCGGTTACCGGCGGGATTGTCGGTAGTGAAACCTTCTTCCTGGAAGGCAGCATTGCGGATGCCAACCTTAGCAGGGACAGTGCCGGCAACCACTATCTGCGCTGGCGGCTAAATGCTCAGGGCGGCCTTGCGGACTTCGCACTTACGGATGCCTACATTACCGACATGGCTCTGGATCCTGCCACAGGGATCGAGACGTTGGGCTTCCGCATACCCTTCGGAAGCATTTTCGGGCTTACCGACACGTCCGGCAACTACAACCTGGAACTGCGCGTCGGGGACATAACCGGCGCCTTCGCCGAAGTCTCGCGCAGCTTCGTGATCGACACTATTGCGCCTACCGTGAGCCTTAGGACGCGTATATCTACTTTCGAGAGGCCGTCCCTTGCCTCTATAACGGGACCCCTTCCCGATGGTGAGTTGCAGATTAGCGTCGAGAACGCCGGCCGCCTTGCGAACAGGGTGCTTGGCTTTGCCGCGGATGCCAGCGACAACTTCTCCCTTGGCGGGATCCATTGGTGGCTGCTGCCTGCGGATGCCGGTGAGGTAACGGCTTTCTGGTCTTACCCGGAAGTCGTGCCGATCCCCGGAGCGGGGCTCCCGCCCCTGGCTACCAGCTTCTTTGTAAGGGATAACGTGCGCGGTGCCTTCGGACGAATTGCCGCCCCCGGCGGCGAGGCCTTTATCGACACCTTCGGGAACCTGCCCGAAGGCGAGTACCGCCTACACGTTATCGCCGTGGATGCGGCGGGCAACGAAAGGCCCATAAACATTGCCGGGTGGGACGATGACGGCACTCCGCAATTAGAGTTACCTGGCAGACCCGCTTCCTATGCCCAGACGATCTTCCTGTACCAGGCCGGGGATCTTCCCTACTTTGACGGTGACATAACGCCCAGCGGCGGTCGCAGCGAAGTGCGCGGCGACGATCTTGTCGTGCGCGGCACCATCGTGGACGACGACGGCTTTGGCGCGGGGATGTTCCCGGAGGCTGGATCCGTCCAGATATGGATTTCGGCGAGCGACCTACCCGACGGCGTGTCACCAAGCACGGAGACGATGGCCAGTGCTGGTTGGGTCAGGGCGAACGTGACTGCTGAACAGGGGCTTACCCTTGTCGATGGCAGGAACCTCGTCATGAATATAGACTTGCAGCAGCTTGCGTGGATCCTTCCGACTCCTGGAACATTCACCTTCGGCGAGGGCATGAAGTACTTCGTGATCCGCGCACAGGACTCCGCGGCGAACAAGCTGGCCCCTGCCGGCGGCCCCGCTCCTGCTGGCGATCGCGTGGCGAGCTATTCCCGCGTGTTCAGCTTTATGCGGGACACCCAACCGCCCGGGCTTGTACTTACGTCCCCGGTGTCTGGCGACATCGTGAGGGGCGACGACTTCTACCTGGAAGGCCGCATTTCGGATGCCAACCTTAGATGGGTCGGCGACGGCGACGATCGTCACCTGTACCTGTACTGGAGGTTCGGTGGCCAGGGTAGCCTTAGGCCGTTCCCGCTTTCGGACGAGCCGGGTGGGGGTATCGTTCCCCCGCCGTCTGGGTTTACACCCACGCCTGGAATCGAAACTGTGCACTTCCGTATACCGTTCTCAAGCATTCGCACTGCTGCCTATTATCCGAACCTTCGCCCCGAACTCCCAGACGGTGCCAGCACCCTGGAACTGCGGGTACTGGACATGGCCGATGCCTTCGCCGATGTCTCGCGCAGCATTACTGTTGACCGCACGCCGCCGACCGTAAGCCTTAGAACGGATATATCGACGTTTGCAAGACAGACCGCGGCGGACAGGATTCCCGGCATTGCCGACCCCGTGGGTATCATCGGTACGCCGGCTCTGAATGCGACCCGCCTTGCGAACAGGGTGATTGGCTTTACCGTGGATGCCACCGACGATCTTGCCGTCGGCGGTATCCATTGGTGGCTGCTGCCCGCGAATACGGGCTTTAACGCAGGCGGCGACTTGGTGACAATGCCTGGTGGTGGAACCGTGGGTTCCTTCTGGTCGTATCCCGCTCCGACTCCCGGGGCGGTTACAGACATGCCTGCCACGGCCTTTGTAACAGGCGGCGTGCACGGTGCCTTCGGACGGATCTCGACCGCAAGCGGCAATGTCTACATCGACACCAGCGGGCTTAACCTGGACGACGGCGAATACCGCCTGCACCTAATCGCGATAGACAGTGCCGGCAACGAATCGGTGGCGGTCGGCGGTATGGCTGGCTCCGTTGCGCAGACGATATTCCTGTTCCAGGCCGAGGACGCGCCGTACTTTACCGAAGGCATAATGCCCGACGGCGGCCGCTACGAAATGCGCGGACATGACCTTTTCGTAACCGGTGTCATAACGGACGACGACGGCTTTGGCACGGGGATGACCCCCGATTCCGAATCCGTCCAGATATGGATTTCGACGAGCGACCTTCCCGACGGCCTTAGGCCTAGCACGGCGACGCTGACGGCGAACGGCTGGCATAGTGCGTTTGTAACTGCCGGCCTTAGTCTTATCGACGGCGTAAACCTTGTCATGGAGATCGACCTGTACGCCCTCTTCAATGGTTCGGGCTTCATCTTCGGCGAGGGCATGAAGTACTTCGTGATCCGCGCGCAGGACTCCGCTGCCAGCAAGCTGTGGATGCCTAATGCCACTGGTACCGAGCGCGTCGCGAGCTACTCCCGCGTGTTCAGCTTCATGCGTGACGCACTGCCGCCGGAACTTGTACTGGCGCATCCCGCACCGGGCCAGACGGTCCAAACGCTAGGGGAGGGCACCTTTGATCTGATAGGCCATATCGCGGATGCAAACCTTAGCAGAACCGAAGGCCGCCAGGGCGAACTGTTCCTGGACTGGAGACTCAACCATCGCGGCGAGCTTCAACGGCTACCGCTTACGGGTCATATCGTTCCGGCACCGGGCGGTTTTATACCGCCGACGGCTGGGAAAGAGTATGTACACTTCCACGTGCCCTCCGCCACTTTCCTGGGGATTACCGGAATCAGGGTTCCACGTTTGGACGGCGATGGCGATCCCATTATTGTTGACGGTTCCCCCGACTTCGAATACCTGGATCTACGCGATCTTCTTGTGGACGGCGACAATACCCTGGAACTGCGGGTAGTTGATCTGACTGGTGCCTCCACCGATATTTCTCGCACATTCATAACCGACAATGCGCCTCCCTCCATAGGCTTCGACACCGCCCTGGCTCCGCTTGTCGCCGATGAGGATATACCTGGCTTTACCTCTGGGCAGGATCTGCGCACATGGTGGTGGAGCGACGATGACAGCGGGACTTGGAACAGCGAAAGGCGCATGTGGGCCGAAAGAAGGGGCACTGACCTTCCGACCATTGTTCCGGACGGGGCAATCGCCTGGCTTAGTGGCAACTTTGCGGACACTGTTTCGGATATAATCCCTGTAGATAACCCGGCGAGCTTCTGGATTAACGAGGAGGCGGACGCTAGGACTTATTTCAGGCACGAAGGGCCGGGCAGAACCGTAAGCTGGCGCATTCCCCTTACCGTGGACGGCACCGCCAACGGCGAGCCTTTGCCGGATGGTGTGCATACGATAAGGGTTCGTGTATACGACGCGGCTGGCAACCACCATGAGACGGATGTCTACGCATTTAGGCTCGACAGCCATGCGCCGCAGGCCAGTATCGACAGCCAGCCTGGAAACCTTAGGGTGTTCGGGACGGCGACCGCGCCCACCGCCTTTACCGTTTCCGGGACGGCCAGTGATGCCAACCTTAGGAACCTGAGGCTTGCGATAGTGCGCCAGGACGGTACGCATGCGCTTACAAGTGTCTCAGGAGATTTCCTGTACCTTGACGGTGCCCAATATACCCATGGTGCCACCATTACCTGGAATTACTATGAAGACCGCCTGTCGGGGCTTGGCTGGACTTTCCCGGTTCCCATGGCACTCTTAAACGATCTTCCCCAGGGCGAACACGAGGTAAGGGTTAGCGCCGTGGATTGGCGCGGCGAGGTATCGGATGCCTACGTCTGGTCTTTTGTCAAGGACACCTCTTCGCCGACAATCGCCTTCCTTGGCAGGAACTTCACCGACGACGACAACCTTGGGCCGGGCGTGCTTGGGTTGATTACCGGTGTTGTTGACGGCGTTGACGTGCACCACCCGGCGTTCAACCGCTTGGAAGGCGGGACGATACAGGCGACCATTGCAGATACCCTTAGCAACATAGGCCGCATACAGTACCTCCTGCAGGAATGGGACTGGGACGCTGCGGACGGCGCAGGGGCTTGGCCTGCGGTGCAGGATGGGGACTGGATCGACTACACGGGCAACTTTAGCGGAAGCAACCACACCTGGCGTTTCGAAATTCCCAGCACTATGCCGGAAGGCTTGTACCGCATAAGGCTGCGGGCGATGGATTCCGCGTGGTTTGGCGGCGGCACGACCGAATTCGGCCTTGCCAACAGCATGGGCAACCCTGCAATGTCGGACTGGGTGTACTTCTACCTGGATCGCTCCGCGCCCAACGTCGATTTCGTCAACCTGCCGCTTGCAATGTCCTCGCGTGTGGGCACCGGCACCCCCGGTGGCGGCACGCTTGGTTACTTGGGCTTTAACCTGACGGCAATCGACGGCATACGGCTTAGGTACATGACCGCGACGCTTACGGGTCCTGTGGTGCCAGGTGAAGACAACCTGATAACCAGCAACATACCACGCAAATATGTCTTTGGTGAGCCGGATCCCACCAGGACAGGTTTCCACATTGAAATCCCCCTGGCCCACGACGCGCCGGACGGCTTTTACACCGTGTCCGTAACGGCCCGCGACCTTTCGGGCAGGGTTTTCACCAGAACCGAAAGGTTTACCCTGGACAACACCGGGCCGGAAGGCCGGTTCCACAGCCCCGTCGGGATACAGTTGACCGGCGAACGTTGGGTGATAAGCGGCGAGGCAATCGACCCGCAGACCGTTGCCAGGATAGACTTCCGCCTTGGCGTGCTTGACCGAGACCCTGCTTTCGCGGATCGCGTGGCACCGACTGCGGCGACTTTGGCTGCGGCCTATACGGGGACGCCGCTAGATCGTGACACCAGTCGTTACGACAATATCTTCCAGAATCATGAAGACTGGTTCTCGCTGTTTGTCCTGGGCGAGCTAAGACCCGACAACCCCATTTACGGGGAACCGGTGGACGGAGAACCCAGGCCGATATTGACTATCGTGGAGCACCAGCCATTTAGCTGGCAGCTTGCCGTGCTCGACAGCCCGGCTTTTGTGAACTACCTGCGGGACAGGGGCATGATCATGCCAAGCGGCCAGGCCGGAATATACGCGCTGCCGATATGGTTCCGCGTCGTGGACGCGCTGGGGAACGCCGACTATTTCGGCCAAAACATCCTAATCGACCCGGAAGGCTCAAGGCCCAGGCTAAGGGTTGACAGCCCGGCAGACGAACCGGCCAGCCTTGGAAACCAAAGGGGCGGCAGGATTGACTTTGGTGGCTTTGCCCAAATCCCGGCAACGGAAGTGGGCCTTGGCATACACTCCGTCCTGTACCGGGTCTGGGTAGGCGACCGAACGCCCGAGAACGCCGTTCCGGTTCGCCCCGAGATCCAGGTGAGGGAGCTTAGGGGTGTCGGGCTGGCGGATGCCCCGGCCCTAGGGGATAACGCCCCTGCCACCATAGGCAACTTCCTTGTTGGGCAGGGGCTTTGGGGCGGCGGCTATTGGTTCCACGCCCGCACGGCGGGGGCTGGCAGCAACGTTCCCTGGAACTTCAGCCTTAACGCTGGCTTTGAAATCTCCGAGCTGATACCGGAGCACGGCTTTGCGTCCAGCGGCGTTGCAACAGATCCGAACGACACGATTCGCGTGTGGGTGGAACTGCTTACCCTTAGCTATCGTGAAGGCACCGGCTTTGCGCAGGCAAGCGTGGGAGAGGGCACGCCCGATAACCTGCTGCCATACGTAAGGAGCTTCTACCTTAGGGCAAGCGCCCCGCAGATCCTCCGCGCCACGGTGAGGGGTGAGAGTGACGAGAACGACCTGCTCTACTGGGAGGTTAGGGACGACATAGGCCACTCCCTATGGGAGGACGGCTTCGATCCGCACGGCGGCCGTATAACCATAAGGGCAATCCTTGACGCGGCGGCGGGCCAGACGCTTAGCGAAGTGCGAATAGCGCGGCCCGACGAACTGGTCGGATTCCGAGGGGCGGGATTGGTATGGGAGAACCCAGACCTTGACGGCGGAAGGGGCAACCTGTACCCGTATCCCGAGTACCAAGCACGTGGCGTTACCGTCCGGGAAAGTCTTGACGATGAAATTGCCGCTGCGTTTGGCATAGACCTAGCAGAGGTAGACACCCTATTCCCGTATCGGGCTGGACGATTCTTCACGCTGTACTACCGCTTTGACCCATCCTTGACGAATGCGGCGGCGACCGGAGCTTACGGCGCAATACGCAACGGCGAATGGGCACAAACCGGCGGTTTGTTTGGCGTGGAAATACGCATAAGGGACGATAGTTCCCCCAGGGTGGAAACCACCATTACCCTGCCAATCGCGCTTGACAACTTTGCGCCTGCGGTGGACACCTCGTTCGACGGAAACCCCTTCCGTGCCGGGCGCGACGACTTCCAGGGCAGGGTTTTCGACTTCGTGAGCGCGGCGGACTTTGATGCCCCGGCAAGGATTGGCAGTATTTACGTCTGGTTTGAACAGGGCGGACGGTTTGTCGCCATAAACGAGACTGGCGGCGGCGACTTTACGGTAGGCACGCCTCCCGCCATGACGCCGCGCTATGTCCGCACGGGCAGGACGGCCTTGTTGGACGAAGCCACCGGCAATGTCACGCTTACAGGAGCGGGCGACACCGGCACACACAGCCACCCCGCTGTTGGCGGCGACTTTGTAAGGCTAATCGACAGAACGACGGCGCTTCCGGGAACCGGAATGACCTGGCTTGACAACAACGAGGCCGGAAGCGACGTGCAGTGGATTTTAAACCTGGATACCAACAGAATGCCCGACGGCCCCATGACGCTTAACTACATCGTCTGGGACACGGCGGGGAACGGCACTTTCCACCGGCAGAACGTCATCATAAGGAACCGCTTCCCCATGCTTAGCCGGGTGGTGCTGCACACATCGACGGATGCGGCCGCCGACCCGGTGGTAGGGAACCAGTTGGACGGCGATCCCGGTAGGCGGATGGTGCTTGACGGCTTGCTGTTGAACCCCCATGCGCGGGGCTATATCGTAATGGAACCCGAACCCGGCACCATCCACAACTTTGCCGCCAGGAACCAGTTTGTCGGCTTTACCGTGCAAACCACGAGGGGAAGCTCGCCGCTGCACTACCGGGTACAGCCGGTAATAAGGCGGGAGCTTACCCTGGATGCGGAAGGCCTTAGGCGAATGATCGACGACAGGGCCGCAGGGGAGCCCAACATCAACATGTACACCATTGCTTTTGCCGGCGGCATGGCGGCCTCCGACTGGGCAAGGCTGGGCGTCGTTGGAACCCCAGTCCCAGGTACGCACTTCGTCTTTACGACCGATGACATCTATGTGGACGAAAATGACAATCTTGCTGGCGGCTTCCCCGTTGGGACGGGTGCCAGGGTTTGGCGTTACATGCCTATAGGAGGGGCAAACCTGGTCAGGAATGCCACGCTTGCGACGCCGACGGACGGGGACAACCCGCCCGTGCTGCCAAACTACGAGGGTTTGGCCGTGAATGCGGGCCATGACTTTAGGTTCGTTGGCGCGGTGGACTTTGTTGACGACTCCGACGAGCAGGCGATTGTCACCGGAAACGTGGACAACCCAGCTATCTGGCCCGGCATACCACAGTTCATCCTGGATCCTGGACCCTTCCGCGGACCGGATCAGCCCACCGACCCGCACAGGCCCTTCTTCCTGCTAAGGGTATGGGACAGCGTGACTGCCGGTTATGGGCTTCCTACGGATTCCATACACAACCCGATAAACCAGTTGCACACCGCGGCCGTAATATACATGGACATACTCCTGTTCGACGATACGCCGCCGACCATAGAGCTTCACAACCTGAACCCCAACCCCCGCGGCACCGCCCCCTTCTACCGCTACCCGGAAAGGGGAGGGCTGGCTGCGGTTCTTAATCCGCAGAGAGCGGGCGTGGTGAGCAGGGAGCGGAATACAGCCTATCCCGATACCCCGGGTGAGCCTCCATTCTTTATCCAGTTCGATGCAACAAACAGCGAGCGGAGCGGTCTGTTCAACGCCGGCAACGCAATGAACATTGCAAGGTCGGGCCACATAGATCCGGTTAGGGCTACGGCCAGCCTTGTAAGGGATCACGTAAGCGGCAGGATCATACTGCGCGGGCGCGCCACGGACAACGAGCTTATACAGACCATAGAGCTTGCGATAACCAGCGGAACCCCGACCGATGATGACTGGCGGCCCATTCTTACGCAGAACGCCGATAGATCGGCGATGGTACCACAGGCATGGGGCGATGGCCATCCCGCCGAAAACGTCGGCGTTCACGAATTCCGCGACTGGCTTTACGGTCACGTGGTAGAATGGTCTTTCATGTGGAACACTGAAACCTTCAACGATGGTGCCCCTGCCGGCGACGTAACGATACGTGTGCGGACAAGGGACGTGGACCACATTGGGGGGTATGTTGAAGACAACAACCCCGTGGCCATAGTGCCGTACGTCACCGGTTTTGAACGCTGGAGTCCGACCGGCACCGGCGTACGCACCTACCGCACGATACGCTCCATGCAGGGCTGGTACAGCTTCTACCAGGGCGAGGCGGGAATAGCCGCCATGGGTTGGAACCTTGGCAACGCCACCGCCGCGCCGGCCTTGAGGCTTGAACACGGAACTGTAGCAGGGCGTACCACTACCCCGATTACCGTGGCGGGGACCCCGGCGCGTAGCAGCAACAGGGTTTACTTCACTATGCCGGTGAATGCCGTCAGCGGCAGGATAGAGCTTTCCGTTGGCGGAGCAGCCTTTGGCGCCGGCAGCACCAGGGATCACAACCACAGAGCCAACCCCGCCCTGTACTGGAACATGGACGACCACCTGGGCACCCACGCCGCGCTGTGGAACAACAGGCTTTACGCCCACGTTTGGCGCACCCGCCACGAGGCGGGCGTTACGCCGCGTACCTACATGGGGCCGCTCGCAAACAGCGTGGATCTTAGCCATCCTGGCATGGCGCTTGAGTTTGCTGGGGGAGCCATGACAGGTGCCGGTGCTGGTAATAATTTAGGGTCGTCGCACGGCAGGTTGCACGGCGCATGGTCGGTTTACGGGAACGTGCTGGTTCACTATGGTAGGAACGATGGTTTTGGAACCGGGGCTACCGGTACCGGAACGGTGATACTTACTGGTGCCGCTCCTATGGATCCTTTGGTGAATCCCGACATCAGCATATTCCGAGGTAGCATTGCAGGTGCCAACAACTGGCCGAACCTTGCGTATATACATCAGACCGACGGGACCCCGTCCGTTCGTTTCACCGCTCGCCCGGGTGTGCCGGCGGGCCTTGGAGCTGGGCATACCCCGTTCCTTATTACGGATACTACAAGGCCGACCAACAACTGGCATAACATCCGCACCGCCAACGCCGCTCCCAATGACACACAAGGCGCCGCTGGCACGAATAACCCTGGCAGGCTCTACACTTCCGTTTACGATGCGTCCAACAGAAGCCTGGTGTTCATCTCGCAGAACGGACCCCGCCCCACGCCTGGTGCCGCCACCGCCATAGTGAACATAGACGGCGGCACCACCGCTGCCTCGGGTTCTGGTAGCATTGCGGGTATCGTCACTGTCGGCAATGAGGCTGCGAGAGGCATTTCTCGTTCGCCCGATGCGGGTCTGTTCAGTGCTGTTGGCTTTACCGGCGGTACTGCGACTCTAGGCGAGAATCCGGTTGTCGCTTACTTCGACTCCTATAACAACACCCTGAGGATAGCGACTGGGGCGGTTGCCACGCCTGGGGCAACTGGCTGGACAAGGCACTGGGTACTGCCCGAGGATCATCCACTGCACGCCGGTGCTGGCAGGTACGTCAGCATGGCGATTGACACAAGGACTGCCACTGCCCCCATCATACACCTTGCGTTCTTCAACCAGCGGTATGGCGCATTGGTTCACACCTCTGCCACCCTGACAGGCACCGGCACCCTTACTTCTCGGTTTGGCGAAAATGCCAGGGTGGTGGACACCATGGAAGGCGTGGGCCGCTGGACGGACATCTCGCTCGACCACTGGGGCAACCCCTGGATTGTCTACGCCTACAACGACCGCTCCGGCAACTTCGACGGCATCCGCGTGGCATACCGCAGCCATGGCAATGCGGCTGGTGCCCTCGATGCCATGGGTGCAAATGTGAACTTTACCAGGGCAAACGTCTGCCGGATTACTGAAGGGGACATTACCGGATGGGAGGCCGTGCAGATGGCGGCTCCATTCAGGGTGGCCTACGACCGCCTTAACATCGAGGCATGGCCGCCTGCCAGGCATGGCACTGTTGGCGGCACGCCTGGGACAATGGCGGCTGCAAACAGGCCCGCGGGTGGCGGAACGCAGGGACGTGCATGGGGTGCGGCGATAGGTTACGCCAGCGGTTCTGGCGACAGCAGGTTCCGCATTGGGTACTTCTTCTGGCCGAACGTTACGTTTGGCGGGCAGCCGTAGGTTGCTGGCTGGTGGTTAGTGGGATAACGACACTAACCACCAGCCACCGGCCATGCTATACTTGACACAGGAGTGAGTATGGGAGCACTGCCGAAAGAGGCTCCCGTTCCCCGTCTTTACAATCGCTGCTTGGTACCAGGAAGCCCCGCCCCACAAAGGCGGTCATCCTGGCTTGTAACCAGGTTTTGGCACCGTGGTTTCCGCAGATGGAGTGGGGCGGTTTTCGCTTGCAGGCCTTCGGCACAGCTGGCCAACTTTCTTGCAAAAATCCTCCCGTGGACTAAAGCATTTTGCGATTCCGCGCCATATATAGTAGTGTGGACACAGTTGGTGTCCACACTACCACGATGCGACATAGGAGAGACAAACATGGTTGCACAGCAGAACCAAATCCCCACCGGGGAAGGTCTAAGCCTGGAAAAGCTCTGGGCTTACCTGGACGCCAGCAGGGAGCAAGCCGAGCGGCGGCAGAAGGAGGCCGAGCAGCAGGCCGAGCGGCGGCAGAAGGAAGCCGAGCAGCGGCAAAGGGAATTCGAACAACGGCAGGAGAAATCCGAGCGCGAATGGGCGGAACTAAGGGAAATGTTCAAGGAAACCAACCGCCAAATCGACCTGAGCAGGAAAGAGGTTGGCGGCCTTGGAAGGCGTTTCGGCAAGCTGGTCGAACACCTCGTAGGCCCCGGCATAGTAAAGCGCTTCGGCGAGCAGGGCTACCATTTCGACGGCATAAAAAAGCAGCGGCATAAAATAACCGGCGAGGAAGGAAACCTTCGGGCCGAAATCGACCTGCTTCTGGAAAACGACGACACGGTAATAGCGGTGGAGGTAAAAAGCCGCCCCGACACGGAGGAAAACTACCTTGAGCGGCACCTCCGCCGTCTTGAGATAATGCACGAGCACCGCAAGGAGGAAGGCTGGGAAGGCAAACGGATATTGGGCGCGATAGCCGGCGCGATATTCGATATCCCTGCGAAGAAAGCGACGCTAAAAGCCGGGCTTTTCGTGATAGTGCAGAGCGGGGACACGATGCGGATGGAAGTGCCCGAGGGCTTTGTCCCCAAGGAATGGTAGATGTTGTTTGCTTAGGCCACCCTGGTATGGCGGCCTTCCTCTGGAACCGCCATGCCAATCATGCTATACTTGACACAGGAGTGGATATGGGAGCACTGCCGAAAGGGGAACCGAACCGCCGTTTCACCTATGCCGACTACAAGGACTGGGAACTTAAAGAAGGCGAACGTTACGAGCTTATCCGCGGCGAGGCCTTCGCCATGGCTGGACCGAACACCAGGCACCAGAATATTTCCTGGGAAATATCTGGCCAACTGTATAATTATTTGCGGGGAAAACCTTGTCGGGCGTTTTCTGCCCCCTACGATGTCCGGCTTTTCTACGGGGAAGGGGAAGGCGAAAACGACGACACGGTAGTCCAGCCGGATATAATGGTCGTCTGCGACCGGGACAAGATAGGCTCCGAAGGCATAAGGGGCGCACCCGATTTCGTGGTCGAGATTTTGTCCCCCTCAAACACCGTATTCGAGATGGAGGAAAAACGCGACCTGTACTGGGAGGCTGGGGTACGGGAATACTGGGTCGTGAACCCCAAAAATAACAGGGTCACGGTTCATTTGTTCCAGGACGGCGGGGTTTCTACCACCAAAACATATGAAGCCGCCGACACGGTCCCCGTCGGCATTTTCCCCGGCTTCGGCATTGCGCTGGATCAGGTGTTCGCCGAGTAGGGGCTGGCCTATCCCCGGCTGGGTAAACTTCCCCTAAGCCACAAAGCCTGGCAGGAAAACCAAAAAATTGATGCCCCTTCGCATTAAAGTCCTTCCCGTGCATGCCGATACTATAAACATAAGGGTGGGAAACCTCTTATTAAGAACTGACGGTGCGCAACGGGTTACACCCGAACGTCCAGGCGCACCGTCTTTTTTTATCCCCCTAGGCCGTCGCCCAGCGTTTCAGCTTCGGCATGGACTCTTTCAGCATTGCCCTGGCCTCGTCCTCCGTTTTGGCGAAGCCGCCCTTAATCACAAAGGGGACGTTGAATTCAATGGCCTTTTCCAGGGTCAGGTTCTTGCTGGTAAACTCGCCTTTTTTCCAGCAATGGCAACAATAGTCCCCGTTTTTGCTTCCGTCGGCATCGAGCCCAAAGTCACCCGGTTTGGTCATCGGCATTTCGCAGGACTGGCAGATGGGCGCGTCCTGTACACTTGTCGTCTCTTGCATAAAAACTCCTTGCATGTTTGATGGCATAATCCTACACAGCATAATATGACAACAGTGTGTCATATTATCGCGAGCATCAATATTTTTCCGCTATTTTTTTCGCCTTGTCCCTGATAATTTCCCGCAGGTATTCCGGTTCCAGCACCTCGATATATTCGCCGAACGACAAAATCTTCCCGTAAACCCAGTCATCCACCGGCCAGCCCGCCGACACGACAAAGCTGCCGTCGTCCTGCTTTTCCGCCATGTTCTCGTCAAACTCGTCATGCACACGGTATGTCATTTCGGGGGCGATTTTGAGTTTTATGGTTTCACTGTGCCCGGCGGAAGTAAGGGTGGGGTAGGGCGGGGCGCTCGTAAAGTCCCGTTCGGCAAAACGCCCCTCCGTTACCGTCAGGTTTCTTACCCGCACCAGCTTGAACAGCCGCATGTCCTGCCGGCCAAGGCAGAAACCCTTTACGTACCAGGCGCGGGATTTTAGCCAAAGCCGAAGGGGTTCCATGCGCCGCCGGGTTTTCTCGCCGGAACTGCCGAAATAGTCGAACTCGACGATCCTGCGTTCCAGGATGGCGGTTTTAAAATCATTGAACATTTCCCTGTCGCTGAATTCCCAGTTGGAAAAATCCGTTTCCAGCCAGTTGACCGTGTTTTTGTTGAAGAGCGCCGACAGCTTTTGCAGCACCTGATCCGTGTCGGCGGTTTTTATGCCGGAAAGCCCGCGCAAGGCCGAAAGAATTTCATGCTGTTCCTGTTCGCTTAAAATGGATTTGCTCAGCACGAAATTCGGCATCAGGCTTATACCGCCGCCCTTTCCCTGTTCCGTGTACACGGGGATCCCAGCCAGGGTTAGGGCATCCACGTCGCGGTAGATTGTCCGCTGCGAAACGCCGAAATGTTCGGCAAGTTCTTTTGCGGTCGCGGTTTTTTTGTTGAGCAGGATGTAGACCGTTTCGAATAGTCGGTTCATTGGATTTCTCTAGGGCTTGGCTGTCCCAATCAAATCGCCACCAGTTCCTGGCCGAATATTGCCTCCAGCTTTTTTAGGGTCTTAAGCGTGGGGTTTGCCGTTCTGGGATTTTCCAGCTTTTGGTAAACCTGGTATTTCACCCCCATTTTTTCGGCGACCTCGGCAAGCGTCATGTCATGGGAAAGCCGCGCGTTGCGGAGCCATAAGGCGAAGGCAAGCCCGGGTTCTATTTCCACGTTGTGCCACCCTCGCCCGGATGCCGCCTTGGGAACTGTGAATTTGTCCCCATGCTCAAGGTACGATTCAAGGAGACCCTGAATCGCTTCGGCGACCATGGCTTTCGCATGTTCCGGGGAGTTGCCGTAGGTGATATAGCCGTCGTAGAACCCGGGGGATTCCACGTACCAGCATTTGTCGGACTTCGAGTATCCAATTTTGCAAGGTATAAGGGTTTTCATCTTTTGTATCCTGCCTTTTTATTGAGTTCGTTGAGAATCCCAGGCTTTAGGTCTTCCTTCCCATGAACCGGCACGGACAGGCTTACGCCGTTTTTCCTCATGACGTGGTGGGAACCCCTGACACGATCCAGCTCCCACGCAACACAACCCTACCTCTCCAGCTTCCGGTAAACCCCTTTCCCTGGCCCGTCCGCCGCCGCGCCGTACTTTTCGCGCCGCCATTCCGCGTACTCCGACCAGTTGCCGTCGTACCAAACAACCTCGCCGTCCTCGAAGGCAAGGATGTGCGTGGCGATGCGGTCAAGGAACCAGCGGTCGTGGCTTATCACCAGGCTTACCCCGGCGAAGGTGTCGATGGCCTCCTCCAAGCCGCGAAGGGTGTTCACGTCAAGGTCGTTGGTAGGCTCGTCCAGAAGCAGCACGTTCGCCCCTTCCTTCAGCATCATCGCCAGGTTCAGGCGGTTGCGCTCGCCGCCGGAAAGCACGCCGACCTTCTTCTGCTGATCGCCGCCGGAGAAATTGTACCAGGCGCAGTAAGCCCGGGAATTCACCTCCCGCGCACCCTGTCCCGCGCCAAGCCTTATCATGTCCTGCCCGTCGGAAAGCTGCTCCCACACGGTCTTCTCGCCGTCCAGGGACGAGCGCATCTGGTCTGCGTATGCCAGCTTCACGCTGTCGCCAAGGCGCAGTTCCCCGGAGTCCGGCTTCTCGGTTCCGGTTATCATCCTGAAGAGCGTTGTCTTGCCCGCGCCGTTCGGCCCGATTATCCCCACGCAGGCCCCAGGCGGCACGGCGAAATTCATGTCGCCGAACAGGGTGCGCTCGCCGAAGGACTTGGAAAGGCCGCTCGCCTCGAGCACCAGCTTGCCAAGATGCGGCCCCGCCGGAATCACGATCCTGTTGCCCTGCACCGAGCCCCGCGAACGCTCCCGCTCGTCGTCCTGGAACAGCTTCTCGTAATGGGTAATGCGGGCCTTGCTTTTCGCGTGGCGGCCCTTGGGGCTCATGCGTATCCATTCAAGCTCGCGCTGCAGTGTCTTGCGCCTGTCGCTCTCGCCCTTTTCCTCCTGGGACAGACGCTGCTCCTTCTGCTCCAGCCAGCCGGAGTAGTTGCCCTTCCAGGGAATGCCCTCGCCGCGGTCAAGTTCGAGTATCCAGCCGGCCACGTTGTCCAGAAAGTAGCGGTCGTGGGTGACGGCGATGATAGTCCCGGCATAGTCGCGCAGGTGCCGTTCCAGCCAGGCGACGGTCTGCGCGTCAAGGTGGTTGGTCGGCTCGTCCAGAAGGAGTATGTCCGGCTTTTGCAGAAGGAGCCGGCAGAGCGCGACGCGACGCCTCTCGCCGCCGGAAAGGTGATCCACCACCTCGTCGCCGGGCGGGCAGCGCAGGGCCTCCATGGCAAGTTCCAGCCGACTGTCGAGGTTCCAGCCATCGGCGGCCTCGATTTTCTCCTGAAGATCCGCCTGCTTCGCGCCCAGCTTGTCGTAGTCCGCGTCCGGCTCGCCGAAAGCCTCGCTCACCCTGTCGAACTCGGCCAAGAGTTCCACAAGCTCGCTGGCCCCTTCCCGGACTATCTCCTTGACGGTCCTACCCGCCTGGAGCGTCGGTTCCTGCTCCAGGAAACCGATCGTGTAACCTGGGCTTACCGAGGTCTCACCCGAAAAATCGGTATCCACGCCCGCGAGTATTTTGAGCAGGCTGGACTTCCCCGAACCGTTGAGGCCAATCACGCCGATTTTCGCCCCGTAAAAATAGGAAAGGTTGATGTCCTTTAGCACCTGTTTCGTGCCGTGCTTCCTGGAAACGCGGTGCATCGAGTAAATGACTTTTTTGTCGTCTGTTGTTGATGGCATGGGGACAGTGTAGCAGGTTTCGGGGGCATGGACTAGGGAAACGGCTATTCCCAGTTCAAAAAAACCGGGGTGACGCTTCCACCGAGCTGTGGTATATTGTATAATTGCGGGAAGGTATGCCGTAAGTTGCGACAGGGGGTGACAATGAAAAATATGCTGCTTGTGACGGGAATGCTGGCATCCATGCTGGCGTTTGGGCCTGGGGTGGTGCAGGCTCAGGTTCGTCTTGACGATGCAATCCAAAACGTTGTGGCGAACATCTCCCCCGGTTTTGAGGCGGGCACCAGGATTGCCGTAGTTTCGGTACAGGCCGGCAGCGACAGGATGTCGAACTACCTTATCGACGGGGTGATCGATGCCCTTGTGGGCATGGGTAGGTTTGCGGTGGTGTCCAGGAACGACCTGGAGCTTGCCCTGCTTAGGGGGGAGCTGGACTTCAACATGTCCTACGAGGTCGATGACAACACGGCCCAATTCATAGGCAGGTTTTTCGGGGCCCAACTGATTGCCACCGGGGCTTTTGAACCTTTCGGGAATGCCTACCGCCTCAGGCTGAGGGTGCTAGAGGTCGAAACCGCCGTCATCCAGGCCGCCCACACGGAAAGCGTCCAAAGGGACCGCTTTGTCAGGTATTTGCAGGGCGCTGCGGATCCCTCAAGGTTCTGGAGCCTGGGCGTTTCCCTCGGCTCCTCCTTCGCCGATCCCTGGGTGCTTGCAAGGCTGTCGGCAACCCTTGCGCCCCTGCGCAATTCGTTCATTAGGCTTGGCGTGGATCTTGGCTTTGTCAGCGACAAACCCAACGTGGAGGGCTATTACTCGGTAGTCCCCTTCGCCCACTACGCCTTTTTCCTGCCCTTTGACGAGCTTCCCATCCCCTTTGCGATGGGCGGCTGGCACATAGGCGCCGGTTTTGGTTTCATGATAGAGGAATACCGTTTTGCCCATTTCGCCCATCACAGCGACAGGCACCGGGCGTTCATGGTGGATTTTGTCACTGGTTTTAACCTGGGCAACATGTTCGATATTTCATACACCCTGCGGACGGACTTTTCCGCGCTCATGCAGAAAGTCTCGGTCGGGTTTACGCACCGCTTCCAATAGCTTTGGCGGGGGATAAGGAGTAGAAAGATGCGAGGTAATTGCCGGTTTTTGTTGCGAAATAGCGCGGTTCTTTTTGTCGTTGCCGCCTGCGCCATGGTATTTACGGCCTGCGAGGATCCCACTGGCCTGCCCACCTTTACCGTCGCCTTCAACCTCAACGGCGGGACCGGGGTACCGCCGCCCCAACAGACGGTGGATGCGGGCTCCTCCTTCGCGCTCCCCATCGGCACCGGGCTTTTCAAGGACGGGCATACTTTCGGCGGGTGGAATACGGCGGCCGACGGCTCTGGGACGAATTTCAGCGCCGGCGCCCAGTTTACGCCGACCAGGGACCTCACCCTGTTCGCCAGGTGGGTTGCCGGCCTGCCGGTTACCGTTAGCTTTGATTCCAACGGCGGCACAGGAGCCGTGTCCGCTCTTTCGACTATCTCCGGATCCCCCGTAACGCTTCCAAGCGGGGCTGGGTTTTCCAGAACCGGGTTCGTTTTCGGCGGGTGGAACACCAACGCCGCCGGCACTGGAATAAACCACGAGGCGGGGGCCGCCTTTACGCCGATCGGCAACGTTACCCTGTATGCCAGGTGGGTACCCGCCTTTACCGTTATGTTCAATTCCAACGGCGGCGGCGGGGTTGTGCCTGCCCAATCGGTGGGCCAGGGTTCCAGCATGTTGCTTCCAAGTGGGGTGGGGCTTTCAAAAAGCGGGTATACTTTTGACGGGTGGAATGAAAGCCCCACGGGCTCGGGGCTTAACCACCATGCGGGTAGCTTTTTTACGCCGCCCGGCAATATGACCCTGTTCGCCAGGTGGGTTCACGCCACGGCTTTTACCGTTACCTTCAATGCCAATGGCGGCATGGGGACTGCGCCCCCGCCGGTACAGGTAAACCGGGATGCATCCATATCGCTTCCCGGCAGCGGCGGGCTTTCGAGAATCGGCTTCGCTTTCGGCGGCTGGAACACGCAGCCCGACGGAGGGGGGGAGCGTTTCGGCGCAGGGAGCTTGTTCGCGTCGAACGCGGACACCACCCTGTTCGCCATGTGGGATCCCGTCCCAATTTTTAGGGTTGGCTTCGATGCCAACGGCGGCAGCGGCTCGCCACCCCCCCCGCAGACGGTAAACCAGGGGTCCAGTATACAGCTTCCCGGCGGCGGCGGGCTTTCAAGGGACGGCCTTGTTTTCGGCGGCTGGAACACGAATGCCGGCGGCACCGGAATGGTCTATGGTGTTGGCGTCATGTTCACGCCGACCGAGGACACCACCCTTTATGCCCATTGGACGGATGTCTTTACGGTTAGCTTCCATGCCAACGGGGGCACGGGGCCCCTGCCGCCCCCGCAGACCGCGGCCCCGGGTTCCACCACGGAGATTCCGGGCAGCGGCGGGCTTTCAAGGCCGGGGCATGTTTTCGGCGGCTGGAACACGGAGCCGGACGGCAGCGGGAGGGCTTTTGCTGCGGGCGAATCATACACGCCGACAGGTAGCATCACGCTGTTCGTCATGTGGATCCCCGAGGGTGATTTTACCGTCAGCTTTCATGCCAACGGCGGTTCTGGGACGCTCCCGGCTCCCAGGACGGCGGCTGCCGGTTCCAGCATACCTATTCCCGGCGATGGCGGGCTTTCGCGAGCCGGCTTCTCTTTCGGCGGCTGGAACACGGAGGCGGACGGCAGCGGGAGGAATTTCAGCGAGGGTGATTTTTTCATGCCGACCGGCGACACGGTACTGTTCGCCAGGTGGAACCCCGTGGTTACCTTTACCGTTAGCTTTGCCGCCAACGGCGGCGCGGGGACGGCGCCGGCTCCGCAGACGGTTGCGGCTGGCTACGGCATTACGCTTCCCGACGGCGGCGGGCTTTCGCGAGCCGGCTTCACTTTCGGCGGCTGGAACGAGAATGCCGCCGGCACCGGGGTTAACCGCAACGCCGGCGCCCAGTTCACGCCGACCGGCAACACCACCCTGTACGCCAGATGGCTAGCCCTTATTGTCAATTTTACGGTTACCTTCGACCTAAACGACGGCGACGGGGCGGTACCCGCGCCGCAGACCGTAGCCGAAGGCGGCAGTGTCACGCTTCCCAGCGGTGCCGGCCTTTCAAGGACCGGCTTCACTTTCGGCGGCTGGAACACAAATGCCGCCGGCACGGGGACGAACCACGACGGGGCTGCCACCTTCTTCCCTAGCGGCAACATCACGCTCTTCGTCAACTGGGTACCCGGGGGTGCCGACAACATTACCGTTCCGGGCTCGACCCTTGCCGCCAGGCTGTCCTGGCTGGGGACCCATGCCCAGGCCGGCGGGAATTATATTGTCATGGTAAACGACAACGAGTCCCTTACCCCAGCCCAGGCGGCGCTGCCCAGCGGCAGGGACAATATCACCATCATCCTTAGGGCCGGTGCCGGCGCGATGCGCACGATAAGCCTTTCCGCCAACGGGAACCTCTTTACGGTAGCCGGCGGGCTTACCCTTGTGCTGGAGGGCAACCTTACACTGAACGGCAGGGTCGGCAACCATAGGGCTTTGGTTGAGGTAATGAACAGGGGTACCCTGCTTATGCATGAGGGGGCAAGGATAATCGGCAACGCAAATAGCTCCACGTCTTTGGCCACCGAGGGCGGCGGGGTTCGCGTCAATTCCGGCGGGGTGTTCAACATGCAAGGCGGGGAGGTTTCCGGCAACGGTTCCGCAAGGGACGGCGGCGGGGTGTTTAACAACGGCACTTTCCGCATAAGCAAGGGGCTTATCCAGGGGAACGCGGCTACCCGCGACGGCGCGGCTTTGTTTAACAACGGCACGGCCCAGCGCGGCAGCTTCGGCACCGGTGGCGCGTTTAGCCCGGCGGGGAATTTGAGCACCAGCGATGGCACCATAAGGGTGGCAAACGGCGAATTGCAATAGCGGCTGCAAAGGATGGAGGCGAAGATGAAAAGGATGTTTGTTGTCGCGGTTTTGGCCGCGGCTGCGCTTATGGGTTTTACGGGCTGCCCCATGGAAGACGGCGGCCCCAACATGTTCACGGTGGCCTTCAATGTCAACGGGGGCACCGGAACCGTGCCCCCTTCGCGCTTGGTAAACGCAGGCTCCAGCACGACACTTCCCGATGGCGGCGGCCTTTCAAGGGACGGGTATACCTTCGGCGGGTGGAATACCAACGCTGTTGGCACGGGGACCAATTTCAACGCAGGTGTTAGCTTTACACCTACCGGCAATGTTACCTTGTATGCCAGGTGGAATGCCAGGTTTACCGTTACTTTCAATGCCAACGGGGGCGACGGAACCCTGCCCGGGCCACAGGAGGTAATCGAGGGTTCCAGCATAACGCTTCCCGATGGCGGCGGCCTTTCAAGAGACGGGTATACCTTCGGCGGGTGGAATACAAGAGCCGACGGTTCGGGGGGTAATTTCAACGCAGGTGTTAGCTTTACACCTACTGGCAATGTTACCTTGTATGCCAGGTGGAATGCCAGGTTTACCGTTACTTTCGATGCCAACGGAGGCATTGGAACCGTGCCCGGGCCACAGGAGGTAATCGAGGGTTCCAGCACAAGACTTCCCAATGGCACTGGCCTTTCAAAAGACGGGTATACCTTCGGCGGGTGGAATACAAACGCTGATGGCACAGGGACCAATTTCAACGCAAACGCCAGGTTCAGCCCTACCGATGACATAACCCTGTTTGCCAGGTGGGTTGCTAACGGAGATCCCGTACTCGTCGCCGAATTGTATCGGCTACGAAGCGTCGCTCGAAGCGGCGGCAATTATGTTATCGAAATAAGTGTCGATGAGACTATAACCCCTGCCCAGGCGGTGCTTCCCACAGGGTTAGAGGATGTTACAATCACGCTTAGGGGTATTGGGACGATGCGCAGCATCAACCTTTCCGCGAACGGCGTCCTCTTTACGGTGGGTTCTGGGGTCACGCTTGTGCTGGACGACAAGGTAACGCTGGTCGGGCGCAGTTTGGGCGGTCCTGCCGCTGCAAGCAACAACAACCACCTGGTGCGTGTGGACGAGGGCGGCACCCTGGTCATGAATGCAGGGTCAAGGATTACGGGCAATACCAACACTGCTGATGGTTGGTGGGGCAGTGCCTACTTTGGCGGCGGCGTGCGCGTAAACAGCGGCGGCACGTTCGACATGCATGGCGGGGAGATATCCGGGAACGCTTCCTTGAATGGCGATGGCGGCGGCGTGCATAACATCGGAACCTTCCGGATGGGCGGCGGTACGATTTATGGCGATGATGCGGCGGCGGGTCTTAGAAACATGGCCGGCAGCGGGGCAGCGGTGTTCAACGCGGCCGGTGCCAGTGCCCAGTTCGGCACCTTCAATGGTGGAGCCTTTGCCAGTTCCGGTGCTTTACCCACCGTCAGCGTTACCGTGCATGTGGAGAACGGCACTGTTTCACGGCTAAAGGACGGGGGCCTTGCCGTACAGCTTGCCTGGCTTCGTGCCTTTGCTCGCAGTGGCGGTGATTACCTTATTGAGCTTGCCGGTGATGAAACCATCGATCCCCAAGTACTTCCCACTGGTAGAGACAATGTTACAATCATGCTTAGGGGCATTGGGGAGATGCGCAGTATCAACCTTTCCGCGAACGGCGTCCTCTTTACGGTGGGCTCCGGGGTCAGGCTTGTTCTGGACGGCAAGGTAACGCTGGTGGGGCGCAGTTCGGGCGGCCCTGCCGCTGCAAACAACAACAACCACCTGGTGCGTGTGAATGAAGGCGGCACCCTGGTCATGAATGCAGGGTCAAGGATTACGGGCAATACGAACACTGCTGATGGTTGGTGGGGCAGTGCCTACTTTGGCGGCGGCGTGCGTGTAAACGTCGGCGGCACGTTCGACATGCATGGCGGGGAGATATCCGGGAACGCTTCCTCCGGGGGCGATGGCGGCGGCGTGCGTAATGCTGGCACCTTCCGGATGGGCGGCGGTACGATTTATGGCGATGATGCGGCGGCGGGTCTTAGAAACACGGTTGGCGGCAGCGGGGCAGCGGTGTTCAACGCGGCCGGTGCCAGCGCCCAGTTCGGCACCTTCAATGGTGGAGCCTTTGCCAGTTCCGGTGCTTTACCCACCGTCAGCGTTACCGTGCATGTGGAGAACGGCACTGTTTCACGGCTAAAGGACGGGGGCCTTGCCGTACAGCTTGCCTGGCTTCGTGCCTTTGCTCGCAGTGGCGGTGATTACCTTATTGAGCTTGCTGGTGATGAAGCCATAGTTCCCCAGACGCTTCCCACTGGTAGAGACAATGTTACCGTCACGCTTAGGGGCATTGGGGAGATGCGCAGCATCAACCTTTCCGCGAACGGCATCCTCTTTACGGTGGGCTCCGGGGTCACGCTTGCGCTGGACGGCAATGTAACGCTGGTCGGGCGCAGTTCGGGCGGCCCTGCCGCTGCAAACAACAACAACCACCTGGTGCGTGTGGACGAGGGCGGCACCCTGGTCATGAACACGGGGTCAAGGGTTACGGGCAATACGAACACTAGTTGGAGTAGTGTCGAGTTTGGCGGCGGCGTGCGCGTAAACGTCGGCGGCACGTTCTACATGCATGGCGGGGAGATATCCGGGAACGCTTCCTCTGAATGGAATGCCAATGGCGGCGGCGTGCACAATGCCGGCACCTTCCGGATGGGCGGCGGTACGATTTATGGCGACGATGCGGCGGCGGGTCTTAGAAACACAGCCGTCGGCAGCGGGGCAGCGGTGTTCAACGCCGCTGGTGCCAGCGCCCAGTTCGGCACCTTCAATGGCGGTACTTTTACCAACTTGGGCACCTTGTCCACCACCAACCTTACCATACGCCCTGTCATGATTACCTTTGATACCAACGGTGGTCTTGGAACCGTACCCGCCAGATGGATGGTAATGGCTGGTTCCACAATATCACTTCCCGGTGACGGCGCATTTTCAAGGGCTGGGTATACTTTCGCCGGCTGGAATACAAGGCCCGACGGCATGGGAACTTTTGTCATTGCCGGTACATTCACGCCGACAGAACACATCACATTCTTCGCCCACTGGATACCCGACGGGGACTTCACGGTTAGCTTCAATGCAAACGGCGGCATTGGGACGGTGCCGCCCTTGACGGTAGCCGACGGTTCAAGCATAAGGCTTCCTGACGGCGGCGGGCTTTCGAGAAACGGTTTCGCTTTCGCCGGCTGGAAAAACGGCATGGGGGACGAGTTCGGTGCTGGCACCTCGTTTACGCCGCCTGGCAGTGTTACGCTGTATGCCAGGTGGAACTTTGTCGGCACTCTTGCCCAAGGCCCAAGCCTTAGCGCTCAATTGGAATGGTTGCGAAACCATGCCCAAAGCGGCGGTTCCTACCTTGTCGAAGTCGTTGGCGACGCGATTATCGCCCCGCCTGCATTGTCCTTTGGCGCCAACAACATCACCGTAATTATACGCGGTGTTGGCCCACGGAGTATACGCCCATCGGCTGACGGTATCCTGTTTACCATACCTTCCGGCCTTACCTTGGTGCTGGACAGCGACATTACGCTGGTGGGGCGCAGTTTGGGCGGCCCTGCCGCTGCAAACAACAACAATCATCTGGTACGGATAGACAGCGGCGGTACCCTGATTATGAACGCGATGTCTGGGATTACGGGCAATACCAATACTGCTAGTTCGTGGGAGGCCGCTAACCAGGGCGGAGGTGTGCGCGTGAACATCGGCGGAACCTTCGTCATGAATGGCGGGCTAATCTCTGACAATGCTGGAACTACTGGAGGCGGTGTGTTTGTTGCTGGCGGCGGGACGCTCACGATGAACGGCGGGACAATTTCGGGCAACGGGGCCACCAGTGGGGGCGGCGGCGGGGTATATGCCGCCGGGGCGTTTAACATGAGCGGCGGGAGGATATTGAATAATACCGCCGGCGGAAACGGCGGCGGGGTGAATGTTTCTGGGACATTTACCATGCATGGCGGGGAGGTTTCGGGTGACAACAGGACAACTGCCGCCAACGGCACCGGGGGCGGCGTGTTTGTCAACGGGGTGTTTAACATGCATGGCGGTGGAATATCCGGTAATCGGACCTCTGGCGGCAACGGCGATGGCGGCGGCCTGTTTGTCGCGGCAGGCAGGACCTTTACAATGCATGGTGGGGCAATCTCCGACAATACAGCAGGTAGGGACGGCGGCGGGGTACATACCGCCGGGACATTCACCATGCATTCGGGCGCGATTTCCAACAACAGCGGTAGGGACGGTGGTGGCGTAAATGTTGTCGGAACCTTTAACATGCGCAAGGGAATGATAGTTGGCAACGATGCCGACAGAAATGGCGGCGGCGTGCACCATGGCAATGGGGCGTTCACCATGGACGGTGGTGGTATCTCCGGTAACAGTGCCCTTGACGGCGGCGGCGTGTTTGTTGCCGGTGCCAGGATATTCAATATGCATGGCGGGACAATCACTGCCAATATAGCCAGGGGAAACGGCGGCGGCCTGCGCGTTGACGGGACCTTTAACATGCGCGGCGGGGCAAGCCATGGTAATGGCGGGATAATTTCCAGCAATATCGCCGATGGGGATGGCGGAGGGCTGCATAACACGGGCATCTTCCGTATGCAGTACGGGACTGTCCACGGCAACTCTTCGGCACAGGATCTTAGAAACAAGGCTAGCGGCGAAGGCGCGGTGTTGTTCAACGCCGGTACAGCCGAGCACGTCGTTTTTACGGGCGATGATGTCAGCATACACGGCACTTTCGATACCACCGATGACACCATATTCGGGTTTTAGGCTCGGGACAGTGCAACAGGTATTGTAGCGGCGACACAATGAAGATGAACCTGCCGAAGGGCTTCAAGCCGCGGGAGTGGTAGCATCCGCAAAGCCATGGCTGCCGGGGATCGGGTTCCCTGGCGGTTTCCTTTGGGTGGGATTCCCTAGTCCGCCGCCACCTGGACGGGGGAGCTGCGGTTGCTCCTCGTCCCGTCGCCAAGTTCGCCGTTCATGTTAAAGCCCCATGCCCAGAGCGTGCCGTCCGTTTTTACGGCCACAGTGTGCAGATCGCCGGCGGACACATTGCCCCATGTCGTGTCGGGGCGCACCTGCCCGGGCGTCGCGGTGTTCCCAGTCGTCCTCCCCAAGCCTGTGCGGCCAAACCCGTTGCTCCCCCATGCCCAAAGCGAGCCGTCCCCCCTTATTGCCATCGTGTGCTCGTGGCCCGCCGACACGGATTTCCATGCCGTGCCAGGCAGTACCCGGGTGGGGGTCGTGGTGTTCCCAGTCACCCTTCCAAAACCAGTGCGGCCGGACTCGTTGCTCCCCCATGCCCAAAGCGAGCCGTCCCCCCTTATTGCCATCGTGTGCTCGTAGCCTGCCGACACGGAGACCCAGTCTGCCTCGGCCCCTATCCGGACGGGGGTGCTGCGGTTTTCCGTCGTGCCGTCGCCAAGCTGGCCAAACCCGTTGCCCCCCCATGCCCAAAGCGAGCCGTCCCCCCTTATTGCCACCGTGTGCATCATGCCCGCGGACACGGTTTTCCATGTCGTGCCGGGCTGTATTTGGACGGGGGTATGGCTGTCCTCGTGGACATCGACCCCGCCAAGTTCGGGGGACTCGGGATCGAACAGGACGAACCTTGTCGCGCCGTCGCCAAGCTGGCCGGCGGGCCAGTTGCTCCCCCATGCCCAGAGCGAGCCGTCCTCCCTTATTGCCATGGTGTGCATTCCGCCTGCGGACACGCTGGCCCATTCCGTGCCTGCCTGGATCCGGACGGGGGAGCCCCGGTTGTACGCCGAGTCGTCGCCAAGCCTGCCGCCGGCGCCCCATGCCCAAAGCGAGCCGTCCGTTCCCAGGGCCACGGTGTGGTTTGCGCCTGCGGACACGCTGGCCCATTCCCTGCCTGCCCGTATTCGGACGGGGCTGTCGCGGCATTCCATCGTGCCGTCGCCAAGCTGGCCAAACACGTTGCTTCCCCATGCCCAAAGCGCCCCGTCAGTTCTGAGCGCCAAGCCGTGGTTTGCGCCCGCGGAGGATATCCTAAAGCCCTCGAGTTGGGGGATGGGGGATGTCTCGTATTCGCCGCAGCGCAGGCAGGTTTTTGCCTCCTCGCCGAGCCCAATTATGGTGGGCACGATGCTTATCACCCATTCACCCCAGTAATGGCCGTCCCTTTCGCAGTCGTGTGTGGGTGGGATTGGGCGTGTTTTTCGGCATGACTCGCTGCGCCGGCAGGTTTTGGTTTCCTCGCCGAATTCAAGAGCGGTGGGGGCGCTTGTTTCCTTCCACTCGCCCCACTCATGCCCCAGCGGCTCCGTGGGGACCGTTTCGGTGTGCGTAGCGTCATGGGTGCAGGCCCTTGTTTTTCTGCCTTCATCCGTGCAGGTGGGTCGGAACAATACCACCCAGTCGCCCCAGGTATGCCCGTCCAGGGTACAGTTATGTATTCGCGGGGGCGCGGCGTTGTCGCAACTTGTAGTAACAATAGCCGCCGCCACGGCAATGGCGGCGAGCCCGAAAACCCCGAACCTGTTCATAAAATACCTTCTACCAGCAATGGTAGCACGGCCTGCGCGGGGAGTCAAGGCAAAATCGAAAAATGCCGCCGCGGGAACTTGCGAACCGGCGAAAGCTGTGTGAAACTATTCCAATGGAAATAAGCATAGACATGTTGCTGGGGGTCGCGTCCGCCGCCACCCAGATTGAGGGCGGCGACCATGGCCACAGCTGGAACGACTGGTACCGAAAGGGGCGTATCAAGGACGGCTCGAACCCGGCGAGGGCGAACGACCACCTGAACCGCTGGAAAGAGGACATCGACCTTATGGCGGACATGGGCATCCGCAATTACAGGCTTGGCCTGGAATGGGCGCGAATCGAGCCGGAAAGGGGCCGTTACGACGAGGCCGCCGTGGAATGGTACCGCGGCCTGCTTGCCTACATGAAAGGCAGGGGGATCGCGCCCCTGCTGACGCTCCACCATTTTACCAACCCGATGTGGTTCGAGGACTCCGGCGGTTTTGCGGAGCCCGCCAACATTCCCGTCTTTCTGGGCTTTGTCGAGTGCGCCGTCGGGCGCTTCGGCGATCTTGTTAGCGAGTATGTAACTATAAATGAGCCGAACGTCTTTGCCGTCCAGGGGTACCACACTGGCAGGTTCCCGCCGGGGCTTCGCTCGATGCGGACGGCCCTGCGCGTGCAGTCCGTCATGGCCTCCTGCCACGTCCTTGCCTACGGCCTTATCCACAGGCTGCGCCGCGAGGCCGGCCACGCGGACACCAAGGTGGGCTTTGCCCACCATGCCAGGGTCTTCCGGCCTAAGTCGAAGGGGAACCCCTGGCACTCCCTGTGCGCCCGGCTCGTGGACCGCATGTTCCAGGGGGCTCTGGCCCCTGCCTGCCTTCTGGGGCGTTTCTCCTTTCCCGTAAAAGCCTACGGCGGCGTAAAGCCCGGCGAGTACGCCGACTTCCTTGGGCTTAACTACTACACCCGCTCGTCCGTGTCATCCCTGGCAGACGGGGTGGGGGAGGGGGTGCCGGTCAACGACCTTGGCTGGGAGATATACCCCAAGGGAATTGCCGTCTGCGCCGGGGAACTGCACGGGCTGCTGCCCCGCCCAATCTACGTTACCGAGAACGGCACCTGCGACAATGCCGATACCTTCCGCAGCCGCTACATCTACGAGCACCTGAAAGCCCTGGCCGAATCCGGCCTGCCCGTCCGGCGCTACTACCATTGGTCATTCACCGACAACTTCGAATGGTGCGAGGGCGAGGGGGCCCGCTTCGGCTTGGTTCACGTGGACTACGAGACGCAGAAGCGGAGGGTCAAAAAAAGCGGCCGTTTTTTTTCGGCAGTAATCGAGAACAAGGGCGTGACGGAACAGATCTACCGGGAGTACATTGCAGGCGAGGAGTATAAATTGTGATTGAGGTCCTTGACAATGTTTTCCGCCTGCGGACGGCCGACACCGAATACCTGTTCCGCAGGACGAAGCACGGCCACCTTGAGCATGTCTACTACGGCGCAGGGCTTGCCTCGCCCGACATTGAAGCCCTTGCCCCCAAGCGCACGGCCCAGGCCGGATCCACCGTGGCCTACGACCGCGAGGATCCGCTGTACTGCCTGGACACCATGTGCCTTGAGTGGTCGGGCATAGGCAAAGGGGACTACCGCTACGCGCCGGCGGAAATCAAAATGCCCGGCGGGAATTTTATCAGCGATTTTGTCTACGAAAGCCACGCCCTGAGAAAGGGGGCCGCCCCCCCGGAAACGCTTCCCTCGGCCTGCGCTTGCGGGGATGAATGTGCGTCTTTGTTGGTGGAACTGCGGGACAGGGCCTGCAATGTCCGGCTTACCCTTGTCTACACGGTGTACGAAATTGCCAACGTCATTAGCCGCCGTGCCGTGATTGAAAACCGCGATGCCTCGCCGCTGGCGCTCCGCCGGTTTCTTAGCATGTCGGTTGACATGCCGAACGCCGGCTACAGCCTGGTAAGCTTCGACGGGGACTGGGCCAGGGAGGCGCAGCGGCACGACAGGCCGCTGCAGTACGGCCTGTTCGTGAACGAAAGCCGGACGGGTGCCAGCGGCAACAAGCACAACCCGGGCTTCCTGCTTCGCGAGGACGCCTGCGGCGAAAGCCACGGCAGGGCCTACGGCTTCAACCTTGTGTATTCAGGCAACCACCTTGGCTTTGCCGAGCTTTCAAGCCACGGCCTTGTTAGGGTTGGCCTGGGCATAAGCCCGCATTGTTTTGAATGGGCGCTCAATGCCGGGGAGCGTTTCGAGAGCCCGGAGGCCGTCATGAGCTTCAGCGATGCCGGGCTGAACGGCCTTAGTCGCAACTTCCACAATTTTGTGAACAAGCACCTCGTCCCCGAAGCCTGGCGGGGCAGGGATCGTCCCGTCCTGTACAACTCCTGGGAGCCATGCTTTTTCAAGTTTACCCAGGGCAGGCTCCTGCGCCTTGCCGACCTGGCGAAGAAGCTCGGCATGGAACTCTTTGTCCTGGACGACGGCTGGTTCGAAGGGCGGGACAGCGACAGGGCTGGCCTGGGCGACTACACGCCCAACCGCCGAAAATTCCGCCGGGGGATAGGCCCTTTTGCCAAAAAAATACGCTCGAAGGGCCTGGAATTCGGCATCTGGGTCGAACCCGAAATGTTGAACGAGGATTCAAACCTTTACCGCAGCCATCCCGACTGGGCCCTGTCCGGCCGGATCGCGCCCGGGCAGGGCGGGCCCGAAGCGACGCTGGGCCGCAACCAGCTTGTCCTGGATCTCTGCAACCCGGACGTGCGCGACTACATCGTCGGGCAGGTTTCCGGGCTGATAGACGAAACCGGGGCAAGCTACGTGAAGTGGGACATGAACCGCCACATAAGCGAGTTCCGTTCCGCGCACATCCGCGGCCAGGGCGAGTTTTTCCACCGCTACATACTCGGCCTGTACGATGTGCTTCGGCGCATATTCGGGCCCAGGCCGCAGGTGCTTCTGGAAAGCTGCTCCTCCGGCGGGAACCGCTTCGACCTTGGGATGCTATGCTTTTCCCCGCAGGTCTGGGCATCGGACAACACCGACCCCGTCGAACGGCTTAAAATCCAGGGCGGCCTGTCGTACCTGTACCCGCAGTCAACGATGGGGGCGCACGTTTCCGACGCGCCGCACCAGCAGACACTGCGGGACACCCCGCTCTCCACCAGGTACAACGTGGCCTGTTTCGGCTGCCTGGGCTACGAGATGGATCTGCGTTTCCTAAGCCCCGTCGAGAAGCGCGAAATAAGGGAACAGATCGCCTTCTATAAGGCCCACCGAAAAACCTTCCAGTACGGAAACTTCGAACGGCTTGAGTACCACAAGGCCGGCAAGGTCGTATGGCTGTGCAGGGGGGAGGGGGGGGGCATTGCCGGTTTTTTCCAGGCCACCGCGGGTGTTGGCGAGGGGCCCGACAGCCTGCGTATTCCGGGCCTTGAGGGCGACAGGGTTTACCGCCTTGGCACCAGGGCGCAGCGGCTCTACATAAAACGTTTCGGCGGCCTTGTCAAGCACATACTGCCCGTGACGCTGAACCCCGACGGCTTTATCCTGCGGGCGGCAAACCGCTGGCAGGCCCTGAGCGACTGCGTCGAAAGCTACGAGTGCCGTGGCCGCAGCCTTGCCGCCGGTGTTTTTCTTAACAGCCAGTTCATGGGCAGCCATTACAACGAAAGGACAAGGCTGCTGGGCGCCTACGGGTCGAGCTTGTATACCATCGAGTAAAAAAACAGGTTCCGGGAACGCCTTCCCCTTTGCCCGGCTTTGTGGTATATTGCAGCCGACGGGGGGCAATGTGCCGATAATTCGTGGCGGTTACATTATAGACGGTTCCGGCTCGGCTGGTTTTACCGGCGACGTAATTGTCGAAAATGGGACCATCGTTGGCATCGCCAAGGGCGGTGTTCCGAATGCCGCCGGCGAAGTTGTCGATGCCGCCGGCAAAATCGTCTGCCCGGGTTTCATAGACATGCACCGCCACTGCGACCTAGCTGTGTTAAGGGGGGGCTTCGGCTCCCTAGAACTTAGGCAGGGAATAACCACCTGTATTGCCGGCAACTGCGGAATGGCCCCCGTGCCGAACAGGCCCGAAACCAGGAAGGAACTCGGGGATTACCTTCTCCCATGCCTTGGCCCCTTCGCCGACGAAAATTTTTCGACCCATGCTGAATACGCCCAAAGGATGCAATCCGGGCCGCTCCCGCTGAATATGGGTTTCCTCGCCGGCATGGGCGCGCTTCGCATAGCGGTAAAAGGCTTCGGGTCTTCCCCCTACACAAAGGCGGAAATGGAAAAGGCCCAATCCCTTTTGGCCGAAGCCCTGGATGCCGGCGCCTTCGGCCTTTCCGTCGGCCTTATGTACGTTCCCGAACTTTACTCATGCCCGGACGAGATTGCGAGCCTGGCAAAGCTTGTGCGCGGCAGGGGAATCCTAGTCGCCCATATGCGCCATGAAACCGAAGGGCTTGTGTCCGCGGTGGAAGAGGTTATAGGTATTGCTAAAAAGGCGGAAGTCCCCCTCGAGATTAGCCACTTCAAGGCGGCGGGGGCCAAGGCCTGGCACGGTCTGCTGCATCGCGCCATGGAGCTTATCGAAAGGGAACGGGCCGCTGGGACGGATGTCGGCGTTGATTTTTACCCCTACGACTGCGGATCGTCCACGATGATGCAGATGCTCCCCCCCTCGTACCTTGCCGGCGGAATTGAAAAGGCCCTTGCCGGCTTGGACAATCCAAAAAACATTGACAAAATTCGCGGGCTTCTTGAACGGGGTGAAAAGGGCTGGGACAATCTTTCAAAAACCATCGGCTGGGATCGCACGCTTATCGCCGCTGTTTCCCTGGGCGAAAATCAAAAGTACCTTGGCAAAACCATACGAGAGGCCGCCGCCGAATCCGGTGCAGGGGACGAGGCGGCTTTTGTCGCCCGCCTCTTGTTCCGCGAGAAAGGGAAGGTCGGCATTATCAACCGCAGCATGTCGCCGGAGGACATCGACTCCATCGCCCGCCTCCCGTACTCGTCGCTTGTGTCGGATGCCCTTTACGGGGACATGAAAACGCCGCATCCACGTTTGACGGGGGCATTCCCCCGCTTCCTTCGGGACTTCGTTGTCGAGCGCGGGGTCGTTTCCATGGAGGAGGGCATCCGCAAAATGACCGGTGCCCCCGCCGCCCGCATGGGCTTTAGGGACAGGGGGCTTTTGTCGCCCGGAATGCGCGCGGATATCCTTGTATTCGATCCGAATGAATTCCGGGACGAGTCCAGCTACGCTGAACCGGCGCGGGAGGCATCGGGCCTTGCGCTTTGCCTTATTGCCGGCGCAAAGGTGCTTGAGGAAGGTCGGGTAACAGGATATGATGCGGGGGGATTCGAAAAAAGGCCGTTAGGAGGGTAAGGATGGTCAGGCTTGACGAAGCGCTAAGGAAGCACGGGCTTTTAATGCCGAATCCGCCGGCAAAAGGCGGAATGTACGAGCCCGCGAAGGATTTTGGCGAAAATTTTTGCTATCTTTCCGGATGCACGCCGAGCTTCAACGGCGAGGCAAAATGGCGGGGAAAACTTGGGGCACAGATAAGCCTGGAGGAGGGGCAGCAGGCCGCCAAGCTCTGTGCGCTAAACCTTTTGGCAAATATCCAGGCGGCTTACGGCAGCCTTGAAAGGGTCAAACGCATTGCAAAGATGCTTGTCCTGGTTGCCGGCACGGATACCTTTTACGAACAGCCCAAGGTGGCAAACGGGGCGAGCGAACTTCTTGTCGATATATTCGGCGAGGAGATTGGCCTCTGCGCCCGTTCCGCCATCGGCGTGAACGCGCTGCCTGGAAACGCCCCGGTGGAAATCGAGCTTTTAATCGAACTGAAACCATAGGCCGGGATTGGGTCTCCAATGAAGGGCTGCCGGGACTACCATTTTTGCGGGGAAGATTCCGTCGAATCGCCTTCCCTGGTGTATTACCTGGATCAAATCGGGGAAAATACCGACAGGGTGATTGCCATGGCGGGCGGTGCGGAACGCCTATGGCCGCACGTAAAAACGCACAAGATGGCCGCCATGGTGCGTATGCAGATTGCCCGCGGGATCAGGCGTTTCAAATGCGCGACAATCGCCGAGGCGGAAATGTGCGCAAGGGAGGGGGCCGCCGACGTTCTGGTTTCCTACCCCTTGGTAGGGCCTGCGGTCGCCCATTTTTTGCGCCTTCGCCAAGGCTACGCCAGGACCAACTTTTGGGCGACTGGGGACGATCTTGGGCAGCTTGAAAACTTGGGGAAAAACGTTTGCGCTAAGCCGCTGGACACCCTGATTGACGTAAACCTTGGCATGAACCGCACAGGCGTCTCGTTGGATGCCCTTGGTGATTTCTGCCTTGCCGCCGACGGAATCGAGGGGCTTAGGGTAATGGGCCTGCACTGTTACGACGGCCACCTTGATATCGGCGACATCGGGAAAAGAAGGGTCGAGGTTTCCCGCGAGTTGGAAAAGGTTTGGGCGGTCAAGGCCTTTCTGGAAAAACATGGAAAGGGAATCCCCGTTCTTGTAATGGGCGGAACCCCGACCTTCCCCCTGCACAGGGAAATGCCCGGCGTGTACCTATCCCCCGGGACAATTTTTGTCAACGATTTTGGCTATGCCACCAAATTCCGGGACCTGCCTTTCATGGCAGGAGCGGCAATCCTGACAAGGGTAATCAGCCACCCGGCTCCGGGGCTTTTCACGCTGGACACCGGCTACAAGGCAATATCCGCCGACAAAACCGACCGAGGGGTAATCGCCGACCTGCCGGCTGCCAAGCCAGTTGCCCACAGCGAGGAGCATTGGGTTTGGAGCGCCGAAGGCGGGGCGCTACCGCCCATAGGAAGGGTGGTGTACCTCATACCCGGCCACATCTGCCCCACCACGGCACTTTACCCAGGTGCCCATGTGGTAAGCGCTGGCAGGCTTGTGGCTTACTGGGAAGTGACCGCGAGAAACCGCTTCCTTTCACCCCAGCCCTGAGGTGTCCACCGTCTCGTCAAGCTCCCGCCCGCCTTCCATGTACAAGCCACGCCTGGCGATTTTGTCGCCCTTCATTTCCTGGTAGGCATACTTGTAAACGTCGTTGATAAGCTTGTTCGGCACGACGACCACGCCGTCGCCGTCGGCGACAACCAGGTCGTCGGGGTATATCGCGACGCCGCCTATAGCTATGGGAATGTTTTTTTCAAGATAGCGTATGCGGGCCTGGTCCATGGGCTGCGAGACGTTCTTCGTGAACACCGGGATTTTCTGGAGTATCACCTCGTCCGTGTCCCTTACGCCGCCGCCGTTCAGGAGGAAACCCACCGCGCCCTTGTTCGTGCAGTTAAGGGTGTTGTTCGATCCCAGCAGGCCGACGTCAAGGCCGCAGATGTCCAGGCAGACGAAATCCCCGGGGACGATGTCGTCCACCCACTTGTCCGTGCAGACATTGCCGTAATACCAGCCGACCCATTCGGTGTATTCCTCGCCGATAAGCCTGGGAAGCGGCCCCTCGTAGGGAAGGTAGCGGGCCGTGCGGGCGAAGCCTATGGCGCGGGTTCTCCAAAGCGGCTTTATGCTGTGGTGCACCGTGCCGTAATGCTGATACCCGCACCAGTCCATGCCGTCCCGCACGTCGCTTACGCGGAAATCCTTGTACATTTCCAGTATTTCCTGCCTGTTCATAAAGGGCCCTCCTTGCCGGCCGTAAGTTCCAGAATACCGTCCTTGTTTTTTGTCCTGCCAAAACCGAACCCGCCCATTTCGGCGATGGCGATTTCGCATAGGTACAAAACCCTGCAGCCATGTTCCAGGTGCCCCGCGTAGGCGTACTGGTGATCGGAAACCACCATGTGCAGGTGGGGGGAACCGTCCGCGATAATGCCGTCGATCGAGGCGATCTCCAGCGGCTTGTCCTCCCATTTTTCAAAGTGGTTGACCGGCGGAAGCCCCGTCGTCATTACCATGTGCAGGACGCAGCGGTCGAGCGTGCCAATCCCGGAAACGACGACGGCGTTGCCGATATTTTCGCTTTTGACGAAACTTTCGATGCCTTCCAGAAGGTAATCCCCCCGATCCAGCCGCAGGACGTGAATTTTTCCGAATGTGCCACCACTGAATGCCTTCATTGGGCTTCCCCCTCCCGCGCAGCCCCGGGAAGCGCCTGCGCGACTATATCTTTAAAGTTTATGCTACAGCCTGGCAACACGCCCACGTCCACGCTGGGGTTCCCGTCCAGGGCGAAAACGGATTGCCGGTACTGGCCGCCTACCATCTCGTACTTGCGCACTTCCTCTTCGTCAACAGCCCAGTATTCGCGGACGCCGGCTTTTTCGTACTGGTCTTTCTTGGTGACGAAATCCTTCTTTACCGAACCTTCGGAAACCACCTCGACAACGAAGTCCGGCGCGCCACGGCAGGAGCGCCCGTCGGACAGCTTGCTTTCGTCGCACACCACCAGAACGTCCGGCTGGACGACGGTCTTGTCGGACTCGTCCTGCTCGTGGAACAGGCGTACGTCCAGGGGGGCGATAAAGGCCCTGCAGGGCTTTCCCTTCAGCCAAGCCATTAGCTGGGTGTATATTCCCCCCGCAAGCCATTGGTGGCGCAGGCTGGGGGCGGCCAGCATGTAGGGTATGCCGTCGATCAGTTCGCAGCGCAGATCCCCGCCCCAGGAGTAGTAGTCCCTGTAGGTATAGCCTTCGGCGGGGATGTTTTCCCTGCGGAAGGCGGGCGTGGTATTACCATGCAGTTCCATTGCGTCCGCCATTGAGCCGCCTCCTTGTTGCTTGCCTTTACTATACCGGGCGGGCGGGCGGCAGTCAAGCTTGCGCAAGCGGTTTTTCTCCCGCCAAAACCATGCTATAATCCCTTAGCCAGCAATCGAAAAAGGACAAAAATTATGGGGACGGACTTAAAACGCAACCGCCTGAGCTTTGGCCTCGGTACCATCGGGCGGGACATGATTTACTCGCTTGTCAGCATGTTTCTTATCTATTACCTTACCGTCGTTATCGACCTTCCCACCGCCACGATGTGGTGGGTGGCAGGTTTCATCCTTGTCGCCAGGGTGTTCGACGCGCTCACCGATCCGGTGATGGGTTTCATCGTTGACAACACCAGCACGCGCTGGGGAAAGTTCAAGCCCTGGATCGCCCTGGGCGCGGTGGCGACGGCGGTGTTTACCGTTCTGCTCTTTACGGACTTTGGCCTGGAGGGGGCCGCCTTCGTCATTGCCTTTGCGCTGCTATACTTTTTCTGGGGGGTTGGCTTTACAGCAAACGACATTTCCTACTGGTCGATGCTCCCCTCGCTCAGCACCAGGCAGAAGGAGCGCGAGAAAATCGGGGCCCTCGCCAGAATCTGCGCCAACGGTGGCATGTTCTTCGTCGTTGCCGGAATCATGCCGCTTACCGGGCTTTTGGGGCAGCGTTTCGGCGGCCTGCAGCAGGGCTGGTTCGTGTTCGCCATCATCGTAACGCTGATCATGCTGGGGGGGCAGTGCATAACGCTCTTCGGCGTCAGGGAGTCAAGGCAGTTTTCCGGGAAAAGGCAAAGCACCAGCCTAGGGGAGCTGCTGCGCGTGATATACAAAAACGACCAGCTTTTTGTTACCGCCATTGCAATGTCGCTTTTCATGATCGGCTATGTTACCACGACAAGTTTCGGCCCCTTCTTTTTTAGGTTTGTCTACGGTGACGCGGATATGTTTTCGATATTCGCCCTGATACTGGGCCTAACGCAGATTACGTCCCTGGCCGTTTTCCCGCTGTTCTCGAAACGCTTTGACCGCAAAACCCTGTACACCGCGGCCATCGTGCTTATCACCGTGGGCTACCTGGTTTTCTTTTTCGCCCCGGTATACACCATGCCGTTCATCGCCACGGCCGGGGTCTTGATTTTCGTGGGGCAGTCCTTTGTGCAGCTTTTGATGCTAATGTTTCTTGCGGACTCCGTGGACTACGGGCACTGGAAACTGGGCAAGCGCAACGACAGCATAACTTTTTCGCTGCAGCCCCTCATCAACAAGATGGGCGGGGCGGTTGCCAGCGGCGTGGTTTCCTTCGTGGTGATTCTTTCCGGCATTCACGCCGCAGCCGCCGACGGCGGGCCAGGGGACGTGCCGGAGGAGGGGCTGGTGCTGATGCGGATTGCCATGCTGCTTTTCCCGCTTCTGTGCATTGTGCTGAGCTACGTCATCTGGAGGGCGGGGTACAAAATCGACAGCGTTTTTTACGAGAAGATACTTTCCGATTTGCGTGAAAGGGGGGAGCTGAAGGATGATGCTGGGTCTTGAAAGCCGCCTGCGTGAGGTTTGCGCACACCCGCTTGGCCGTGACATAATCGACAAGCTTCTATTGCAGGCGGGGAAACCCGCATGGCTCCTTGACAACCCCCTCGCCGGAAGCCTTAAACTGGGGACGATCAAAAAGCTGGCGGGCGGTCGTGTCGGCGCCGGCTTCTTTGACGCGCTTCTTGGGCTCCTGAATTCCGAAACGGGCCTGCCGGAAAACGCCGAGGGAAAAAACCTGCCCGCCTGGTGGAAGGAGGCGGTGTTCTACCAGGTGTACCCCCGCAGCTTTGCGCCTGGCGGCCTTCGTGGAATCCTGTCGAGGCTCGACTGCCTGCGGGAACTCGGCGTGGATGCGCTTTGGCTAAGCCCGGTGTACGATTCCCCGAACGACGACAATGGCTACGACATACGTGACTACCGAAGGATCATGCCTGAGTTCGGCGGCATGGACGACATGGATGCGCTGATTGCAGGCCTGCACGAACGGGGCATGAGGCTGGTCATGGATCTCGTGGTAAACCATACCTCGGACGAGCACCCCTGGTTCCAATCCGCGCTGAACGACGGGGATTCCCCCTACCGTGATTTCTACTTTTTCCGCGAGGCCGGCGGCGGGGGCGATGCGAAGCCCCCGAACAACTGGATCTCCTTCTTCGGCGGTTCCGCCTGGAACTACTACGGGGAACGCAAGGTCTGGGCGCTGCACCTCTTCTCAAAAAAGCAGATGGATCTGAACTGGGACTGTGCGGCCCTGCGGGAGGAAGTCTATGCGATGGTACGCTGGTGGCTGGAGAAGGGCGTTGACGGCTTCCGCCTGGATGTTGTCAATTATGTTTCCAAGGTTCAGGGCCTGCCCGACGGCGATCCCTTCATCGGCGCGCTCATGGGCTACACCGGCGTCGAACACTATTTCTGCGGGCCCAAGCTTCACGAGCATCTTAGGGAACTTCGTGCCAGGGCTTTCGAACCACATGGGGCCTTCTCGGTGGGGGAGACGCCCGGCATCGGCGCTAGGGTGGGGCGGCTCTTGACCGACGACTACCGTCGCGAGCTGGATCTGATTTTTTCGTTCGACCACCTGGAAATGCCGGGCCGCACCCGTTTCGACGACTACCGCTACGATTTGTCGTACCTAAAGCGTTTTTACCTTACGCACCTGAACGCCGACCGTGGCCACGGCTGGAACACGCTTTTTTTCAACAACCATGACAATCCCCGAATGCTGTCCAAGATCGATCCCGAGGGCGAACATAGCGAAGCCCTTGCAAGGCTCCTTGCGGTTCTGCAGCTTACCTTGCGGGGGACGCCTTTTATCTACCAGGGGGACGAGATTGGCATGAGGAACGGGAACTTCGCTTCCATCGACGAAATCGGGGACGTGGAAAGCCTGGGGCTTTATGCCGAGCTTGCCAAAACCATGCCCGCAGGCGAGGCCTTTAAACGTGTGCTGGCAGGGACCCGGGACCACGCCCGTATCCCCCTGCCCTGGGACGAGATCGGCCGCCAGCGTGGCGAGGAAGGTTCCCTGTGGAATTTTTACAGGGGCATTATCACCCTGCGCCGTTCCTCGGGGGCATTGGTTTACGGGAAGCTTGACTTCCTGCATCCCGGGGACAGGACGTTGCTGGCCTACACCCGTAGGCTTGGCGGCGAGTGCTTCTACGTCGAGGCAAACCTTGGCGGGAAGCGCCGCCGAAGCCGTGCCTTGCCTGGCGCGGAGTTGCTGGCCTGCAATTACCCAGGGGCTTCCCCCGCCCTGCGGCCTTACGAGGCGCGTGTGTACCGCGCGAAAAGTTGAACCGCTAATGCTGTTCACACTTTCAAGGTTTTTCTAAGGCCTGCCAGGCTTTCCGACGCGAGGGCAAATTCAACAGCCTCGATTTGATCAATCAAGTCATGTGTCTGCGGAATTTCGGCAAGATCGTCGATCATTTCCAGCGCCCTAAAGCTATTTTCTACCAGCAAGCGCCCTAGCTTGTCAAAAACCTCTTTTGCCTTGCTTTCGTCCAAGCTCGCCGCCCTGCGCCGCGGCGCATCCAGTTCGTCGGGGTATTGTTGCTTGATTTTTGCAAACACTCGTGCCGTCTCCAAACTGAGCGCATCCATCAGGCCTGTGGGAACCCTGCCCCCATCGAAAGCCAGCTCCGCCTTTTTCGCGATGTCCGCAAGCTTGCCTTCGGCGATAAGCCCTGCCAGGCCCTTTAAGGTATGTGCCAAACGGTGCGCGGTCTTGAAGTCGTTTGTTTCAATGGCCTCGGTTATTTCAGCCATGACATTTTTTTGGCTTCTCGCGAATTCCTTGTATACTTGGCCATTAATGCCGGAACTTTCCATGTAATTGCCAAAATACTCGTCGATATCCTGGTACTCCGCCGTGGCGGCATCCGACGGCCTGTGCTTCTCCTTTACGAATTTGTGAAGCACGGCGTTTAGGTGCACGGTTTGGATAGGCTTGGACAGGAAACCGTCGAAACCTTTCCGCAAAAATTCCTCCGCCTGGCCAACCAGGGCGTTTGCGGTCAAGGCCACAATGGGGTGGCTGTAAGCCATCTTCCGAATGGCCGCGGTGGCCTCCATGCCGTCTATCTCCGGCATCATCTGGTCCATGAAAATGATGTCATATACCTCCCCGCTTTTGACCTTTTCTATGGCGGCAAGTCCGCTTGCGCAGGTATCGATTTGAAGCTGGTACAGGCCCATCAAGCCTTTGGCGACATAGATATTGGCATCCACATCGTCCACCACCAGCACACGCCCGTATGGCATAGGCTCTGGCCTAAAGGACAGTCTTTTTACGGCGGAATGCGCATCGGCATTGAAGTGGTTGATGTGTGCGGCCGTTTCCGCACCGAGCTTTTCACGGCTTCCGATTCGCTGTGGCAGGACAACGGTAACGGTCGTACCCTTGCCCACTTCACTGTCCACCTCAATCGTGCCGTTCATCATCCTTAGAAGCTTGAACGTTATGGGCATGCCCAATCCTATGCCCGTTTTGTGGGGGGCTTCCTTTACGTGGAAACGGGTGTACTCGTCAAACAGCGCCTTTAACTGCTCCTTGTTCATGCCCCAGCCCGTGTCCCGTATGACAATGACCATGTTTTTGTAGCCTGGCTTGCCCCCATCCTCGACCCGCACTTTAAAATCCACGGTGCCATCGTCGGTGTATTTGAAGGCGTTGGAGAACAGGTTGTTCAGCACCTGCTTGATGCGCAGTTCGTCGCCCACCAGAAAAGTGGGTATGTTCTTGTCCACGTCGATGACAAAGCCAAGTTTCTTGCTGCCCAAATATGCCAGGTTAAGCTGCGCCACGTCGCTTAAAAGGCTGGCCACGTCGTACTTTTCGTTGTAAAGCTCCATCTTGCCGGCCTCGATTTTGGACAGATCCAATATGTCGTTGACAATGCCCAGGAGCGTGTTGGCGGAACTGTAGATTTTCGCAAAAGCTTCCTCCGTCTCCAAGGGCAGGGCAGGGTTGTGGAGCTGCAGTTCCGATATGCCCAGCACCGCAGTAAGCGGTGTGCGTATTTCATGGCTCATGTTGGCAAGGAACTTGCTCTTTGCCTGGCTGTTCTCCTGCGCAATCTGCATCTTCTCCTGCTGTTCCAGCACGGTGTCTATCAATGTGTTCATAACAATGGCGGTTTTTTTGTAGCCCCCATGGAAACGTTCGGAATTTATGCGGACCTGGGTATTGCCGCTTGCGTGTTCTCTAGCGACTTCGTTGATCTCATCTACAAGCCCCGTGAACACCTTCACCAAGTTTGTAAAAATATTGGATATTTCGTCCGTCACCTCGTTTTGCAGGGTGGCCTCAAAATTCCCCTGTTCCACCAGGACCGCATTGGCCTCGATGGCTTTGATCCTTTCGGTAAAGGTTTTTACCATGGAGTAGGCCAGGAGCAGTGCCAGGACAATGGCCAGCACAAGGGTCGCAATCGTAATGTTGTTTGACAAATTCCTGTTGTGCTCGATATTTTCCGACACAATTCCCTGGTTTATGGCGTTAATCCGGCGCAGCATCATAAGCATAATTTCCGCGGCGTCCGTGTAATCCAGTACGTTGCTGTGGTAGAAGCTCATTTCCCCCGACAGGAAAAAATTTGTGCTGTAAATCCTGTATATCGTGTCTATATATGCCATTATTTCCGACATGATATAAAACCTGCTGTCGTCGGGCATTTTCGGAAACATTTGATCCGCCCTAATCGAATCATTGTAGGCTTCCGCCAGCTGCCTAAGACGGGCGTGGGTTTCGCTAAGCCGCAGTTCGAAACTGCGCCAGATGCCGTCGTTTGTGGCCTCCAGCCATTCCGAATTCATGAAGGATTCGCTTAAAAGCCGCCTCATCTCGGCAAATTCCTTGTGGTAGTACAATAAGATTTCCACCCGCGCCATCATGAAATCGGTGTTGTGGCGGTTCAGGTTGTCAATCACCGTGTTGAAGTAATTCATGATGGCGACGTATACTATAAAAATGGCTATGACCAGGGCAAAGGAGGCGGCAAGCCTGGCGGCGATAGTTGCATTTTTTTTGCGCTTAAGTATGCAGGAAAAAGGTACCGCTTTCTGGCCGCCTTTGGCATGTTTAACTTGCCTTAGCTTAATGGCCAGGCCGCAAAAACCAGCAATCACAAGCAACAGTGTGGTGACGACCAGCAATGTCAAATGGACATCGTGACTGCGGGATGCGGCATCCACCGTTTCACGAGTGCGGGCGGCCAGGTTTTCGCGGAGCTGTTGGCTCAGGAGGTTCGTTGGTATGCCCAGGGCGGCAACCTCCGGGCTAAAGGCCATCGCAATCGCTTCCTGCGTGTACCCCGCTATGCGCAGTTGTATTACCTCCGCCTCAATCTGCCTGAGCGAGGTGATTCTGCTTACAAGCTCCACAAGCACGTTGACTTCCCTGCCGGGGGCGCGTCTGGTTATGAATGTGTCCAAGGCCTGCCCAAACCTGTCCCGCCCCAATTCCTCCCAATAAAGGTTGTACTGAATTTCGGATCCGGTTAGGACGAAGACCCTTACCCATCTTGTCATTGCTTCCGTGCTCAATTCGACACTGTAAATAGCCGAGGACAGGACGGCCTGCAATTCGTAGGCATTGCTCTTTTCCCTGCTGAGCCGCGCGGCAGAAATAGAGAAAAATATGTTCGCGCCTGCCAACGCGACGAACACCAGGGCCAACATCCTGGCCGGCCAGGATGTTCTGGTTCTGTCAATCCACACAAGCCCGAAAATGCCCGTCAAGGCAAGCAGCACCGTGCTGACAATAATAAGGGTGTCAAAAATATCGGAGTTGCGCCGGGCGGAATCCAGTATTTCCTGAGTGCGGTTATGTGTTAGGGTGATTAAATCCTGAACCATGCCTTCAAACGGTATGCCCAATGCGGACATTCTAAGGCTGTGGGCCGTGGCGATGGCTTCCTGAACGTAGCCCTCGACACGCAGCCGGAGGACCTCGCGTTCGATGTCGCTCATCTGCATCCTCCGCTCCAAAAGCTGCTCCAGAAGCGCGATTTCATTTCGGGGGGCACCAAAAGCGATGAAGGTGTCAAGCGCTTGCCCAAACCTGTCACGCTCCACTTCGGCCCAATAGGCTCTGTACTGGAGCTCGCCCCCGGTTATGGCAACAAACCTTACCCACCTTGTCAGGGCCGATGATGCCAGACTCACTTCGTACATGGCGGAGGAAAGGGCATACCTTATGTTGTAAGCATAGTCCCTGGCATTGTTGGCATGTAGCGCAAAAACAAAGGATGTCACGTTCGCACCCGCCAACATGACGAATACCGCTGTCAAAATTTTGATGCGACCAGCTATACTCACGCTATTTACCCCTCCCTGTTTTTGGGTTAGGTTATATGGCCCACAGTTAAGTGGGTAAAATTCTGGCCAAAACCTTTCCCAAATATATGATACCACAATCCGGTGATTGTGTCATGGAGGCCTGGGGAAGGTGTGTTGGGAATATATTTCAAAAAATGGAAATTGTTTTCGAATTGAACATTCCGCGCGGAAAAAATGGGGCCTCTCATCTGGTGATAGACTTCCCCCCTATCTTTGAGGCATGAACAGGAGGAAAAGATGATTACGGCGCTGAAAACCAAGCTGTTCCCCGCCAGTGGGAAAGACGTAAATGCCCTGCCTGCCAAGGCCTCGGCCAGGGACATGGGCATTTTGGACCACATCGAGAAAATTGTCGAGATATCCGGGGAAAACGGCATTGACGGCTGCCTTGGCGAGGGGCAGGACCATTTGGACTACATTGCCGGGAAGCTAGGCATAAGCCCCCTGCAGGCGGCGCTTTTTGCCCACTTCATGGAAAGAAGCACCGACACCCTCATCGGCATTGCCGAGATTGCCGAGGCGCTTAAGTGCAGCAAGCTGCGGATGATCAAGTACACCAACGACTGCGAGGAGCTTGAAAGGAAAAAGCTTATCCGGTGCAGGAGGGACAGCAGCAACGTTTCGTTCCGCGTGCCACGCGACGTGACCGAGTCCATCAGGAAGCACAACGAATTCCGACCCAAGAAGGACGAGGACCTGAGCATCGAGGAATTTTTCGACGCGCTGGAGCGCATTTTCGACGATCGCGAGAAGGAGGAGATAACCTGCAACGCAATGGATCAGGAACTTCTGGATCTTGTGAACCAGAACATGCATCTTGCGTTCTGCAAGACGATTTCCCGCTACCCAATTACCGAAGGGCAGCTGGTGCTCCTCCTTCGCTTCTGCCAGCTTTTCGCAAACAACAACGACGACAACATCGGCGTGCATGACATCGCGCTTCTGTTCGAGAACAGCTTCGAGTGCAGGAGGGCCGACAAATCCCTTTCGGACGGCTCCCACCGCCTAATGGAAATGAAGCTTGCCGAGCACGCCAATTCCGACGGCTTCGTAAGATCCGAGTCGTGGAAGCTGTCGGATAAGGCGAAGAAGGAACTCCTGGCCGAGCTAAACCTGCAGGAAAGCCGCAGCTACAAAAAGGACCTTGTCATGCACGACGACATCAAGGCGAAAAAAATGTTCTACAATTCCAGGGAAACGGCCGACATCGAAAAGCTTGCCTCGCTTCTGCGGGAGGAAAACTACCGAAAGGTTCAGGAGAGGCTCGAGGGCAAGGGCATGAGGAAGGGCTTCGCCTGCCTGTTCTCCGGGGGGCCGGGCACGGGCAAGACCGAGACCGCCTACCAGATTGCCCGCCAGACCAAGCGCAACGTCATGCTGGTGGACATAGCCCAGATAAAAAGCATGTGGTACGGCGAAAGCGAAAAAAAGATTAAGGAAATTTTCGATGCATACCGCGCCGCCGTGGACAATTCGGCGGTCGCGCCGATTCTGCTGTTCAACGAGGCGGACGCGATTATCGGCAAGCGCAAGGAATTCAGCCCGGCGGGCCGTTCCTCGCTTGACCAGACCGAGAACACCATCCAGAACATCATCCTGCAGGAAATGGAAAACCTTTCCGGCATTCTGATTGCCACGACCAACCTTGCGCAGAACATGGACGGCGCGTTCGAGCGGCGTTTCCTGTACAAAATTGTTTTCGACAAACCCGGCGCGGAAAGCCGCAGGGGTATTTGGAAGGCAATGCTGCCCGACCTGCCGGACTGCGGGGCCGACGAGCTGTCCCGTGGCTTCGAGCTTTCCGGCGGGCAGATCGAGAACATAGCCCGCAAGGTCGAGGTTGACGACATCATCAACGGCGGGGGGCTTTCCATGGACGGCCTTGTGCGGTACTGCAAGGACGAGCTGCGGAACAGTTTTGGCGTTTGCGAAAAAAGGATAGGGTTTTGACATGACGGATTTTGTTGCCATCGACTTTGGGTCATGTCCTTCACCCGTGAAAATGCTTCTCGGCGTACCAGACTAGACCTTGCTGTGTTTGCTGGGGACATAGTCATTCCCGCTTGGACCTCAATCTAACCGCAGCGTCCGGCTTGCTATGCTGTCGCAGAACGCCTTGTCGTGTTCCACAAAAACCACCGTCGGCCCATATGCCAGAACCAGTTCCTCTATTTGCATTCTCGACAAAACATCGATGTAATTCAGCGGCTCGTCCCAGATATAGACGTTGGCACGTTCGCAAAGGCTGCGGGCGATTAACACTTTCTTTTTCTGCCCCGCACTGTAGTCGCCCATGTCCTTGTCGAACTGGGCCCTCGAAAAATCAAGTTTGTTCAGCATACTGAAAAAAAGCGTTTTGTCGATTTGCCGCTCTTCGGCGTAATCCGTCAGGCTTCCCGTCAGGAACGAGGCATCCTGCGGGACGTATGAAATTTTCAGTTGGCTTCCTATGGTCACCTGCCCCGTATGCGGTACGGCCTCGCCGCATATAAGTTTTATTATGCTGCTTTTGCCGCTCCCGTTTCCGCCCTGCAGCGCTATGCGGTCGCCGGACTCAAGCCTTAGGTCGAAACCACGCAGGACCTCCCTGCCGCCGTAACGGATCGCCACGTCGCTTAGCTCCAACAGCCGTTTTGTGCGGTACGGCTGGGGCTTTAGTTCCAGTTTCTGCACGGCTTCGATGTTTTTCAGCAGCCTGCTTTTTTGTTCAATGGAATTGCCCACCCGTTTTTCAATCGTTTTGCTTTTTTTCATCATCTTGGCGGCTTTGTGTCCAACGAAACCCCTGTCAGGCTTTAGCCCCGAATTAAGCGCATATTTGCCTTTCTCGGTTTTGTCGGCCCAGCGTGCCCTTTGCGCCGCCGATTCACGCAGGCGGTCGATCTCGGACCCCAGGCGCTGGTTTTGCGCCACCTCAAATGCGTCCTGCCTTTCTTTCTGTTCCGCCCAGACGCTGAAATTTCCCCGCGTAATCTCGATGTTTGTTTTGTTTATCGACAGGATATGATCCACGCACTCGTCCAGGAAATTCCTGTCGTGCGAAACCAGAATGAATCCCGCCTTGCCCTTTAGGTACCCCGCGACTATTTGCCTTGCCGCCATGTCCAAATGGTTTGTCGGCTCGTCTATCAGCAAAAAGTTGTTTTCCCTAAGAAACAGCCCCGCCAACAATGCCTTGGTTTGTTCGCCGTTCGACAAGGTCGAAAACGGGCGGTACAAAACATTTTCGTCAAGTGCCAATTTCGAAAGTTCCTTTTGCATTTTCCAAAGCTGGGCATCGGGCGCAATCCCCCCCAGAATGTCAAGGGTGTTTTCATGCGGATCCGCAACATCCAAGGGGAAGTAATCGAAATTTACGTTTGCCGAAATAGTGCCGGCGTATTCATATTTGCCCATTAACAGCTTCAAAAAAGTCGTTTTGCCACGCCCGTTGCGCCCGCAAAACCCGAGTTTCCAGTCGGTGTCCATCTGGAAGGAAACGTCCGTGAAAATGTCGTCATAGCTGCTGTCATAGGCAAAGGTCAGTTTTGAAACGTCTATCAGGGACATGCTTCGCTAATTATACTTATCCCGCCCTTATATTGCAAGTATGCTTCGCATAATGTATACTTCCACCTGGCATGCTTTTGACGATCACGTATTCTGGTACGAACGCCACCGATTTGGGGTTTCTGCTCCACAAGAACCCGGAACGCCCACAGGTATTCGATCTTAGCCACGGAAGGGCATATGTTTTTTATACCGAGGCAAACGAAAAAAAATGCACCGCGGCATTGCTGCTGGATATAAACCCGCTGGAACTTGCGCGTGGGAAGGAAGGTTCCAAAGCCGGCGGCCTGTTCGATTATGTCAATGATCGGCCTTACGTTTCATCGTCCTTCATGAGCAGCGCTATTTCCCGGGTTTTCGGCACAGCCATGGCAGGCCGCTGCGACATGAGGCAGGAATTGGCGGACAGTGCCCTTGGCCTTGCCGCAAGCCTAAGCATGCTGCCGTGCCGTGGCGATACGGCCATGCTGGAACGTGTGTTCATCCCTTTGGGCTACGACCTGGAATTTACCTCATCCATTCTCGATGAAAGGAACCCCGGATGGGGCGACAGCAAATACCTGAATCTAAAACTTTCCGGAACCCTTCGCCTGCGGGACATGCTTTCGCACCTGCACCTGCTAATCCCCGTTTTCGACCGCCAGAAGCATTATTGGGTGGGCAAGGAGGAAGTGGGGAAACTTTTGCGCCACGGCGAAGGCTGGTTGGACAGTCACCCCGAAAAAGAATTTATCGCAAGCCGATACTTCAACAGCAGGCGTAGCCTTGTCCGCATGGCAATGGACAGGCTGGACAACGGGGAAAGCGGCGCGGTGGAAGCGGGCGACGAGGGGGCAGCCCCAAAGAGACCGAGCCTCAATAGCCGCAGGCTCGAGGCCGTGCTGATGGCCTTGAAGGAAAGCGGGGCAAGGTCGGTCGTTGACATTGGCTGCGGCGAGGGAAGCCTGCTAAAGCTGCTTGCCGGGGAAAAAATGTTTGTCAAGATTGCCGGCATGGACGTGTCCAGGGCGGCATTGGAACGCGCCTCGCAAGGCCTGAACCTCGAAGGACTGCCCGACAAGGGCAAAGGGCGATTCCTCCTGTTTCAAAGTTCCCTCACCTACAGGGATGATCGCCTGTCGGGTTACGATGCCGCCGCAGTGGTGGAAGTAATCGAGCACTTGGACCTGAACAGGCTTTGCACTTTTGAACGGGTGCTGTTTGCGGAGGCACGGCCAGGCACGGTTGTGCTTACCACGCCAAATACCGAGTACAACGAAAATTACAAGAACCTGACGGCGGGCAATATGCGCCACGGGGATCATCGGTTTGAATGGGGCCGGGAACGGTTCCGGGCATGGGGCGACAAGGTGGCACGGACATACGGCTACACCGTCATCTACGAAAATATCGGCGATGGGGACGAAACGCATGCTACGCCTACGCAGATGGGGGTATTCACAAGATGCGGATAGAAATCCCAGCGTTTTGCGTGGTCGCGCTGGTTGGGGCTTCCGGCAGCGGCAAGTCAACTTTTGCGAAAACGAAATTCAAAGCAACGGAAGTGCTGTCGTCCGATTTTTTCAGGGCTCTTGTCAGTGACGACGAAAACGACCAAAGCGCGTCACAGGCGGCTTTCGACAGCCTGTATTACGTTGCCAACAAACGCCTGGATGCGGGCAGGCTTACGGTCATAGATGCGACAAACGTGCAGAAAACGGCGCGTGGCAAAATCGTCGCCATGGCCAAGGAACAGGACTGTTTCGCCGTGGCGATCGTTCTCGACATTGCCCCCGATATTTGCATTGAACGCAACAGGCAACGCCAGGCACGGGGCTTTGGCCCCCGTGTGGTGGCGAACCATGTACATGACTTACGGCAAAGCCTTAGGCATCTGCAAAAAGAGGGCTTCCGGTACGTTCATGTAATAAAAACCCCCGAGGATGCCGATCATGCGGAAATCGTCCGCGTGAAACTCTGGAACGACAAACGCGGGGAAACGGGGCCTTTTGACATCATCGGCGACGTACACGGGTGCTACGACGAGCTTTGCGCCCTGCTGGAAAAAATGGCTTACGCCGTTAACAAGGAAAGCTGCACCGCGACACCGCCGGAGGGCAGGAAGGCCGTCTTCCTTGGGGATCTCTGCGACCGCGGCCCCAAAAACGTGGAAGTGTTGCGGCTTGTCATGGGCATGGTTGGGGAAGGCAAGGCCTTGTGCGTACCTGGCAACCATGACGCAAAGCTGCTAAGGTATCTGCGTTCCGGCAAGGCAGCCTTAACTCACGGTTTGGCCCTTACCGTGGAGCAGTTGCAAAATGAGCCGCATGAATTCAGGGACAAGGTTGTCGGGTTCATGGACTCACTCGTTAGCCATTACGTGCTGGACGGGGGGAAGCTCTTGGTTGCCCACGCCGGCTTAAAAGAAAAACTGCAAGGCCGCAGTTCCGGGCGAGTACGGGAATTCTGCCTTTACGGGGAGACAAGCGAGGAGACCGACGGGTTCGGTATGCCTGTACGGATAAATTGGGCGGAGGAATACCGCGGGCGACCCCTTGTCGTCTATGCGCACACCCCCTCGATGGAGGTGCAAAAACTTAACAATACCATTCGCATCGATACAGGCTGCGTGTTTGGCGGCAAGCTGACGGCGTACCGCTACCCCGAAAATGAACTGGAACAGATTGCCGCGGCCCGTGAATACTATGCGCCCACAAAGCCACTGGATCACGATATGCCGGATCGGGGCGGGACGGGCTGCGGCACGCAATCGATGCCTTGCGCTGTGCGGTGGTGTTGCAGGCGGGCAAGTCCCGTGTTCAGCTTGACGGGGGAACCTCCGGCCAGAACGTTGATTTGCCCGCGGTATTGGAGAACTACAGGGCTCGGCTTGCGAAATTGGAAATGTACACCGACGCATACCGCCGCTACTGTTGGGACGTGCCGAGTATCGATGACTATCGCATTGCCCCTTTTCACATCCTTGCCACGGAGGGCAAAGTCTGGAACGGCGAAAACCATCTGGCGCACATGTCCGTAATCAGGGAACACATCGCGGGAATCGATCCGATTTTCATGGCGACGGATCATATTACCGTGGAACTGCAGGATGAAAACAGCCTTGCGGGCGCCGTAAACTGGTGGATGGAATTGACGGAATCGGGGGGAGAGGGCATGGTCGTCAAACCCCTTGACTTTATCGCCCGCAACAAGGCGGGGCTGCTGCAGCCTGCCGTCAAATGCAGGGGGAAGGAATACCTTCGTATCATCTACGGCCCGGAGTACACTTTTGACGGTTACATGGGGCGGCTCAAAAAAAGATCGCTCCACAAAAAACGCCGGCTTGCACTGGCGGAATTTTCCCTGGGAATGGAGGGCCTTGAGCGCTTTGTTGGGAGGGAACCGCTCCACCGCGTGCACGAGTGCGTGTTTGCGGTGCTGGCGATGGAAAGCGAACCGGTTGATCCTCGCCTGTAAGGTTTCGGCGCACCCTTCCTTATCTTCCCTGAAAAATGTATACTTGCCCCATGAATATCAGGGATCGCTACGCACCATCGCCCACGGGGCTGCAGCATGTCGGCGGCATTAGGACCGCGCTTTTCAACTACCTTTTTGCCCGTTCGCGGGGCGGGGCCTTTGTCCTGCGGCTGGAGGACACCGACCGCACACGCTTCGACGAAGGCTCCGTGCAAAACCTTTACGACACTTTCGACTGGCTGGGCATCCGCTGGGACGAGGGGCCGGACATCGGCGGAGCCTTCGCCCCTTACGTACAATCCGAACGGGCCGAATCGTACAAAAAATACGCGCAGGAACTGCTGGGCTCGGGGCAGGCCTACCGCTGCTTCTGCACACCCGAACGAATCGAGAAAGTCCGCAAGGAGCGTGAGGCGGCCCGTTCCCCCGAAACAGGCTACGACCGCCTCTGTCGGGAAATCCCGGCAGGGGAGGCGGCGGGTCGGGCACAAGCCGGCGAGGCCCACACGGTCAGGCTGAAAATCCCCCTTGGCGAAACGACCCGTTTCCACGATTACCTTCTGGGCGACATCGAATGGAAAAACGCCGACGTAAACCCAGACCCCGTGCTGCTCAAATCCGACGGCTTCCCCACCTACCATCTTGCAAACGTTGTTGACGATCACTTGATGGGGATAAGCCATGTCCTGCGTGCCCAGGAATGGCTTGCCTCGACACCGCTTCACGTGATTATGTACAAAAGCTTCGGCTGGGAACCGCCGGGGTTCTGCCACCTCCCCCTGGTGACGGGGCAGGACGGCAAGAAACTCAGCAAGCGGCACGGCGCGACAAGCATCGACGAATTCCGCAGGCAGGGCTACCTGCCCGAGGCATTGCTCAACTACATTGCCCTGCTTGGGGCCTCCTACGAGGACGGCAGGGACATATACAGCGTCAAGGAACTTGAAGGCCTTTTCAGCCTGGACAAGCTCAACAGGGCCCCCGCTATCTTCGACTACAAAAAACTGGAATGGTTCAACGGCCAGTACATACGGATGAAAAGCGACGGGGAACTTGCCGAACTATGCCTGCCGTCCGCAATCGAGGCGGGGCTTTTCGGCGATACTGCTGGCAAACCATCGACGGAACAGCGGGAACTTTTCGAAGCGGCAATGCCCCTTGTTCGCGAGCGGCTGGTCTTCCTACACGAAGCTGCCGGGAAAATAGGCTATCTGTTTGCCGAACCGCCACTTCCCGCAGCGGGGGAATTTATCCCCAAAAAATCCAGCCAGGAGGAAACGCTACGGCTTCTGCGCCTGGGCGCGGAACTGATACGGCCCATTGCGGAAGCGCAGGATGACGCGACAGCCGAAGCCTTCGTCAAGGAACAGGCCGAAAAAAACGCCGTCAAACTTGGCGATCTGATGATGCCCCTGCGGGTCGCCATCACGGGGAGCAGGGTCAGCCCTCCGCTGTTCGGCTCGCTGCGGCTGCTCGGCACGGAACCTTCGATGGCGAGGGTGGAGCGGGCATTGCGCTTGCTGGAAGGGTAGGGTAGTGCGGGCTTGAACATTCTTAGTGGATTTCCCTTAATGCCGCAAGGAAACCTTCCATACCTGGCAACATGTCTTTGTCCTTCCACCACACGCTTATTTCCACGTCCATTCCCTTGCGGTCAACTTCCTGGCTGAACAATAGGTGGTTCCCCAGTCCCGACATGGCACCATAAATTTCCACGCTCTGGTTTTTCCCACACATGACGACAAAAACGCCGTCGCCCGATAGGCATTGGTTAATTTTGGCAAAAGCCCTAACAATATCTCCGGTGGCATTTTCCGAAAAGGGCACCTCGCTTACGACGGAATCAAAACTGTTTGCCTGGAAAGGGACATCCACGGCATTCATCACATAATGGGTGGAACCGTAGAACTCAAGCCCTGGTTTAAGGACTGGGTCTATGTCCACGCTTGTCATGGTTCCATCGGCTGCGATGTACCCGAATTCGAAAACAATCCCCCCGGCCCCTGCAAATGGATCAAGGAGCCTTTTGTTTTTACGCGGGAGCGACAGGTTTACCATGCACCGTGCATCTTCCACGGGCAGGGATCTCCTTCCAAGCTCGCTCCCGTCCCCACGGTAGCCGAAAACGGTTTTGACACTGCCGTCATGGCCGGTTATCCTGAACCCCCTTTTGTGGGGGGACCGTTCCTCGTAAACCTTGCTTTCCTGTTCGTAGAAATTGCCAACGGAAAATTCCCTGCCTTTCCATACCTGCGGGTTGATGGAATTCAAGCCACTGGCCCTACCGCGGCCCCCATTCACAAAATCCAGCAGGTAAAATTTGTGGCAATACCCGATACCGAACAGCCTTTCCCTAAAGGAAGCAAGGTTTTCCCTTGGGCAGAAAAAAGAAACAAGCCCCTTGATGTCCCCCAGGGGCCCGTTCTTTATCGCCAGAACCCCGTTGTCGTATTGTGCAAAAAACATTTCCAGTATGGCAAGTTGTTTCGCCTTTAGCCTGGAGTTTCTTATCCTGCAGGCAATTACGTGGTAATCGCGCAGGTAATCATCGATGTTTGACTTCGTGGCTTCCGCTATCCCAATTATCCCAGTGTCGAAAGGCAATTCCGCAGTTCCTCAAAGACGGGGGCCAGTTCGTCGAAACGCATTGCCGCGTGGCTATCCAAAGGGGTGGGCATGTTGTTCACTATGACTATCTGCCCCCCACGGCGCAGGGTGTGTTCCGGCATGGAGGCGGCGGGGTACACGGTAAGGCTGGTCCCCAGCACCAGCATCAAGTCGGCGTTTTGGGCTTCGCCCGTGGCCTCGCGCAGGGCCTTTGCCGGCAGCCTTTCGCCGAAAAAGGTAATCGCGGGTTTCAGCACCCTGCCGCACTGGGGGCACCTGGGCATTTCGCCCGAGCGAACGATCTTGGCCGCATCGCCAAAGCCCACCCTTATGCCCGGACAGCGCAGGCAGTAGTGCATGGCAGGCGATCCGTGTATTTCTATGACCTTCTTGCTCCCCCCCTTTTGGTGGAGCAGATCGATGTTCTGGGTTATCACGGCTTTCAGGAAACCACGTCCCTCCAGTTCCCCCAGGACGCTATGCACCACGGACGGCTCTTTTTCGTCAATGTTATAGATAAACGATCCGGCGCCGGTATAGTACAGCGAGGGATCCCTCTCGAAGTAATCCAGGCTAAAGATTTTTTCGGCGTCCATTTCATTGTACAGGCCGTCCTTGCCCCGAAAGTCCCGTATGCCGGAAAGCGTGCTGATCCCCGCGCCGGTAAGCGCGACAAGGTGCCTTGCCTCCCGTATCCGGCTAAACAGCCCCGCGGCATTTTGTGTGGCGGCATCCCCCCGAAAACCTGCGCCCATGTACCTACGCTCCTTTTAGATGCTCCTGGCAACGGCTGCTGTATATGGCGGAGGCGCGATCCTCCGGCAGAATGCTAAGTACGCTGGCAAAATTGTCCAGGGCCTCGGAGTATTTCCTAAGCGCAAAACTGAAAAGGCCCTGCTCGAAATTTCGGCTTGTCCGCATCTTTTTCTCTTTGAGCTCCTCGTCAATGCCGTTGAGAATCTCGTAGACGGATGTAGGATCGACCCTGCCCCTGACCCTCACGTTCCCAAGGTAACGGAATATGTACTTTTCGGGGTGTTCCAGCTTGCGGAAGGTCTGCCCGCTTATGGCCATCGAGACCCCGAAAGTCTTGGTCAGCCCCTCGATACGGCTGGCAAGGTTCACCGCATCGGAAATAACGGTGTTCTGCATACGGTCGTGGGTACCCACCACCCCCAGTATAATCGTCCCCGTGTGGATCCCTATTCCAAGGCTCAGTGGGCGGTACCCGCTCCTTGCCCTGTGCTTGTTGTATTCGCGGAACCGCTTCTGAATCTCGACGGATGCGCGTACCGCCATGTCCGCCCCGTTGGACTGCGGGAAAATGGCCATTATCGCATCGCCTATGTATTTGTCCACGAAACCGCCGTAGCGATTGATGACGGGGACGACACGGGTAAAGTAGGAATTGATGAACCTAAAGCCTTCCTCCAGGGAAATGCTGTCGAACATCTCGGTAAACTGCCTTATGTCGGAGAACAATATCGTCATTTCACGCTTGATGTGATCCCCCAGCTTGAGCTCCATTACGGATCTCTTCCCCATAAGGCGGAGGAACTCGTTGGGGACAAAGGAGTTCATTTTACGGTCGAAGGTGGTATCGTCCCCCGGGTCGGGCATCAGTTCCTGCTCCGCACCCAGCTCCTCCAACTCCCCGGGCTCCTCCGCCATGCCACACGGCAAAAAGGGGGCCCCATGCCTACCCGTCTGTTCCATATCCGTCAGGGCAAGCTCCTCCAGTTCCTCCAGGTACAACTCGGCAAGGTTTAGTTCCGCGGATTCCAGCTCCTCCAGTTCCTCGGCCCCATCCCCCCCGGCCTTTTGACAAAGGGCAGGCCCGCCCCCTTCTGCGGGCGATGCAGGCGTTTTCGTAATGGGGCTTATACTTTCGGCCATGTTCGCTACTCCTTAACGCCAATTATATCACGGCACAAGGGGAATGCAATGAAAATTTGCTGCAAGCGATATTAAAAATGCTAAACGTGTGGTTAGGCAGGCGATATTGCTTCGTATGAAACAACCTTGTTCCTTCCGGTTTCCTTGGCCTGGTACAGGGCCCTGTCCGAATTCCTGACGATATCCGGCAGCGCCGCGCAGCCCGCCGTCCTGGAGGCCACGCCGAGGGAAACGGTGACCCTGATTTCCAAGCCCTTCACCACAAAGGGCGTTTCCGCAATCCTTTTCTGAACCTGCCAGGCGGCTTTTACGGCGTTTTCATGGCTTACGCCGTGCAGCAGGATGATAAATTCCTCGCCCCCGTACCTGGCCACCAGGGTGCCGCGCTTCAGGGCATGGCAGGTACGGGCCACCACGACTTTAAGCACCTCGTCGCCTATGTCGTGGCCGTAGGTGTCGTTGACCCGCTTGAAGTGGTCTATGTCGAACAGGACAAGGGAAAAATCCCTGCCGCCGCTGATGCACGAGTGCAGTTCCCGTTCAGCGGTTTCGGTAAAATAGCGCCTGTTGCGGGCGCCTGTAAGCGTGTCGGTAAAGGCCAGCTTCTCAAGCTGCTTCACCATGGAAACGGCCTCGTTGATTTCCCGCAGATCCCGGGTGTAGCCGATCATCAGGTTCTTTCCGTCAAGGCTTACACGCATGACCGTTATCTCGCAGGGGATGGATTTACCGTCCAGGGTTTGGTGCATCCACTCGAAATAGGCCTTGCCCGATTCCAGGGCCAGTTTGGTCTTTTCCATCATTTTGTCCCTGGAAAGCCTGCCGTCAGGCTGGTACTTCGGCGAGAAGTCGAAAAACCTGCTTATGTATTCCTGCCTGTCGGTAACTTCGAAGAGCTTGAGCATTTCCTGGTTGACTTCGAGCACCGTATAGTTTTCATCGACGATGGAGCAGGCCAGGGGCGAGGAATCCAGCATGGCCTGAAGCCGCTGATGGGCGACACGCTCGGTATCCTTGTACTTGTAGAAATCCCGCAGATCGCGGGCATGGGCGATAATCAGGTATTTTTCGTCGATCTTCACACGCTTTAGGTAGGCTTCGACGGGGATGAGTTCCCCGGCGAAGGTTTGGTGCATCCACTCGAGATAGCCATCGCCCGTCTCGAGGGTTTTCCTAAGCTCCTTGAAGGCTTTCTCCCGGGACGGCAGGCCGTCCGGCTGGTATTCGGGGACGAGGTCGAAAAACCGGTCTATGTATTCCTGTTTGTCGGACAGCCCTAGAATGGGCACGACCTCATCGTTGACCTCTATGATATTGATGTTCTCGTCGAAGATGGCGCAGATAAGGGGCGAGGAGTTCAGCATGGCCTGGAGCCGCTGCTGGGCGACACGCTCGGTGTTCCTGTACTTGTAGAAATCCCGCAGGTCTCGGGTGTAGGCGATGACGAGATCCCGCCCTTCCAGCCTTACGTGCTCGAGCACCTCCTCGGTTGGGATCAATTCACCGCCCAGGGTCTGGTACACCCATTCGTAACGGGCCTTGCCAAACTCGACGGCCTTTTTTATCTCCGCGACCGCCATTTCCCTGGAAGGCACGCCGCCCGCCTGGAATTCCGGGGAAAAATCGAAGAAATTGTCGATGAAGATCTGCCTGTCCGGTATTCCGAAAAGGCGTTCGACTTCACGGTTGGCCTCCAGCACGTTGGAATGCTCGTCGAAGATAAGGCACATAAGGGGCGAGGAATCCAGGATGGTCTGCATCCTTTGCATCAGCATGCGTTCCCTTTTCTGCGACTCGTAGAATTCCCGCAAGTCCCTGACAAAGGCCAGAAGGTAATCCACGCCCTGGAAATCGACGAGGATAAGGGTCACCTCGCAGGGGATCGGCTCGCCGTCAAGCTTCCGGTGCATCCATTCAAAACGCTGCTTCCCCGTTTCAAAGGCCAGCCTCATCATCTGCTCGGACTTGTCCCTGGAACGCATACCGTCGGGCTGGAATTCCGGGGAAAGCTCCAAGAACCTGTCGATGTATTCCTGCTTGTCCCGCAGGCCGAACAGCTTCGGGGCCTCCGCATTGCAGGACATGATGCCGTAGTTCCTGTCGCGGAAGTTGGAAACCAGCGGCATATTGTCGAAAATAAGGCGCAGCCTTTCCTCGGCGACGCGGCTTTCCTCCATACTTCTTGTGATGCGGGAAACAAAGAACATGGTGAACGCGAACAGGGCCACCAGGAGGAGGGCGAGGGTAACCATGATCGGCGCAAGGCTTTGGGCGACGGGTCCCTGCGTGGCCACGACGGGGATTACCGCCGCCAGGGTCCAGCCGGCGGCCCTAAGGTGGAAAGGCATAAAGTATGAAAGGCCCAGCCTAAAGTCGTCGAAGCGCAGCGAATCATAGCCGGAGGCGATTATCCCCATCAGCAGTTCCCCGTTGGGTATGTCCCTTAGGTTTTGCAGCCCGTCCAAAGTAGGGTTGTAATAGAAATTTGGGTGGGATATTATCTCGCCGTCCGGCCCAAGCAGGATGAGGTAGCCCCCCCCCATAACCCGGTGCCGATCAACCGTTTCCATGATGGCGTCAAGCCTGATACCGACGGCGACGACCGCCTCCATGCCGTCCAAGTCCGGCACCCATCTGGCCACGGCGCAGACAAGATCGCTGCCCGTAGCGTCGTACACAAAAGGCAGGACCGTGACCGTGCTGCCGGCGGCGGCTACAGCGGCCTTGTACCAGGGGCGGGCCGTGGGATCCCAGTAGGGATCCGGAATCCAGCCGCTGCCGCCTATGAAGCGGCCGTCCTCGAAACCAACGTAAACCTCCATGAAAAAGTCAACCTCCTCCACGAAGCCTGCGGCAATCCGATCGGTGCCACGATACGCTCCCGGCCCCATGCCCGTCGTCAGCCAGGTTATGGTAAGATAGTTCACGAACTGGTTGCTGTTTTCGAACCATGCGTCTATGTCGCGGGCATGGATGATTATATCACGCTTGGCGATGCCTATCACATTGTCGTATATGGCACTACGAACTATGGTGTTCACGATTCCGAACATAACCAGCAGGCCCAGTACCGATATTGTCGTTATGCCCAAGACCAGCTTCCGGGAAAAGCCTAGCCTTGGTTTTCGGGCATCCCGCGAGCCTGGGCCTACCATTCCGCGCCTTCCCTTTCCCTGTTCTTGGGCGATTGCACCATACATCATATTATTATGCCCAACGGAGCAAGTGTCAAATGAAAGCCGATAGCGAACATACGGCAAGGGGCTATTCCCACACTAGCCGAGAATTCGGGGGATTCCGCACAAATGGCAAGGGCTTGAAAGCGGGATTTGCCACTCGCCGCCAAAACCCGTATAGTAACATCCGGGGGCTGACGTTGTTAGAAGAGTAACCCCGATACGGCAGATTTTTCTTGTGCAAGGAGCTTCACTCCATGATTGAAGTACGGAATCTTACGAAAAGCTACGGAGAGGTGGAGGCGGTTAAAAACGTCTCGTTTTCCGTGGGCAAGGATCAGGTCGTCGGCTTTCTCGGGCCAAACGGAGCGGGAAAGACCACCATCATGAAGATACTTACCTGTTTCCACTTCCCGTCCGGCGGAACGGCCATGGTTGACGGCATTCGCGTCGATGAGGAACCGGTAAGGGTGAAGGAACGAATCGGCTACCTGCCGGAAAACGTCCCCCTGTACGGCGATCTGACCGTGGACGAATACCTGGCCTTCATCGCCGACGCGCGGCTTATCCCGGCAAGGGAACGGCAGGCGGCGATCGATGCCTCCATCGAGGCCTGCGGCCTTTCCAACTTCCGCGGCCGCAAAATCGAGACCCTTTCCAAGGGCTACCGCCAGCGCACCGGGCTTG
>Ga0209755_10000669_pt1 | contig 60249 bp, 47 predicted proteins | sample TergutCo191P1_FD_187301 | JGI IMG/M metagenome (GOLD analysis project Ga0209755, IMG submission 187301) | Cornitermes sp. P1 segment gut microbial communities from Petit-Saut dam, French Guiana - Co191P1 (SPAdes) (version 2) | ecosystem: Host-associated > Arthropoda: Insects > Digestive system...
GCGCCAACGGTTCGATCTGTCTTTTATATATTCCTGCGTCGCAGGAGACGCCCAAACGGGCAATAAAACACGGAAGGAGTATATTTTGAAAAAATTAAACGTATTAATCCTGCTTTTGTTCATGATTGGCGTTACGAATGTTTTTGCACAGGAAGAAAACGCAGCGCAGAATAACGCTGTGTCTGATAACACTGCGTATTACCTTATTGGGTTAGGGTTGGGCGCTGAATGGAACATGAACTCGCGGGAAATGTTCGCAGGCGGAGCGCTTTTGAACTTTGATTTTAACCTACCCATGGCGCCTATAGCTGTCGGCGTTACGGGAACTGTCAGCAGTAATTTTGCGGCGGGTCTTGTTGTAGAAGCATCTGCATTGTTCCGCTGGTATTTTCTGGGCAAGAAATGGTCAGGCTTTTTCGCACAGGCAGATGTTGGAGCTGTATTCATATTCGAAGAAGATGAAACAAAGCCAATGTTCATGGGCGGATTAAAAGCAGGCTATCGTTTACCGTTGGGAATGTTTTATGTAGAGCCTTATGGCAGGGTGGGATACCCCTTTATGTTTGGTGTCGGCGTATTAGCAGGAATCAGGATAGGAGGAGAAAAATGAAGAATCAAAAATTAATTATCGTTTTAATTATCGCGCTTGCGGCAGTTTTATTGTTCGCATGTGACAATCCGTTCTGGCCGGAGAAAACTGTGAAGCCGGAACAGGAACCTGAAATTCCTGAGGTCATAGCCGACTGCGGACATAACAACTACCCGGACGAATGGCTCGTAACGGCGCATGCAACATGTTTGACGAATGGAGCAAGAGAAAGAGACTGCATTGCCTGCGGACATATACAGACAGAAGTTTTAACAGACGCGAGTGCGCATAACTGGCTGCAGTCATCGGGAACACCTGCGACCTGTATCGAAACAGGATCGGGAGCCAGAGAGTGCACTCTCTGTAATGAAAATGAAACCTCAGGCACATTGGAAATAGATCCTAGTAATCATAACTGGGGTGAATTTACTCAAACAACTCCTCCGAATTGTGTTGATGCTGGTATAAAGACAAGGGATTGCACCAGATGCAGTGTAAGAGACGACATGGAAACCCAGGTAGGCGAGCCAAAAACCAGCGAAACTGGCCAGCACTTTTTTGGGAATACTACAGTTACTGTGCCTGCAACCTGTTTAAAGGCAGGTGCGAACGGAAGGAAGTGCGGTAGCTGCCCATTTTTTACTACGAACGGCGGCGTAGTTAACGCGCTTGGACATTCAAGCCCAACTTGGATAGACAATACTGCTACTTGTACAGAAACTGGCTTTGAAACATTGAAATGCAATAGAAGCCCCTGCGCTGACCCTGAAACACGAGACACGGCAGCGCTCGGACACAGTCACACAGCATGGTCAAAAAATTCAACAACCACCTGTTTGGATGAAAAAAGAACGTGTACGCGTGTTCTACAGACAGTAGCATGCACATACTCTGAAGAGCGGACTCTGGCTGTTACTGCGCACAACTGGAACGGTCTGTGGCCGAGAACTGGGAAATTAGTTAAAACCTGTATAACTAAGTGTAAGGATAACAATGATTGTACGGTAACACGGACATTGGATGAAGAGATGGTACAGATAGAAGCAGGAATAATGCCGATTGACGAAAACGAAGGTCGGCGAAATTGGGGAACTAATACAATAACACTGAGCGCGTTTAAGATGCACAAATTTCAAGTAACGCAGGATCTGTATGAAGCTGTTATGGGAAATAATCCAAGCCATAGTTCAGGACAAAGCGCGCAGCAAGGAGAAAGACAGGAGCAGCGCCCTGTAGATCGGGCAACATGGTTTGACGCAGTAGAGTTCTGCATTAAATTGAATCAGAGAGAAAATCTTAACGGTTATGAGATGACTAACAGAGTTCCTACTGATGCAGCACAATATCCCATAACAAGCGCGACTGTAACATGGACAGATGATCAATACTTCAACGGCTACCGGTTACCGACAGAAGCTGAGTGGGAATATGCATGCCGCGCAGGGACGACTACGTCATATTATTCTGGTAATGGTCAAAGCCAACTTGTCAATTACGAATGGTTCAATCAAAACAGCAACAACAGGTCGCATCAAGTCGGATTGAAACTGGCGAATCCGTGGGGGTTATTTGATATGAGTGCGAATTTGAGGGAATGGTGCTGGGACTGGTTTAAGGAATATCCTCCTTTAGCGACTTCTGCTCAGACGAATCCCAAGGGACCTGCTACTGGCACCAATCGCACGATGCGCGGGGAACCGTGGAATACCGTTCTGAATGGCCTTATGTCACACGTTCGGTCTGGTATAAGAACACCTGGCGATAGGGATTTCAACTGCGGTTTCCGCATTGTACGAAATCAACCGCAGCAGCAGTAAAGATTAATAGAACGCCGAATACCGTTGTTAGCACGGTGTTTGGTGTGCGGCGTCCGGCTTCAGGCTTCCCCCTGTCGTCGGGCGCCTTTTTTTTGTTGGGAGGGGAGGAAGGGATTTTTTTGCCACGAACACTCACGAACCATCACGAACTTGTTATGCGAAAGCTTAATCTTAACCTAGAAATCAATGACAGCTATCTTATATTTCTTGGGTTTAAGACGAGATTTCGTAGCATAGGTTCGCGTGGTTCGCTGGAGGATTTTATAGAAATGGTAATAAACAGGCAAATTCTGCCGGAACCAATATTTTCTTATTTTCATTCAGAAAAGGTAAGATTGTCAAAAGAAAACGATAATATTATATTAACCCCAATTAACAGCAAACCAAATGCAAATGAATTGCGCGGAATGTTTAATGACGGAAAAATATCTACCGCTGATTTCATTGCACAAAAAGCAGCTGAAAAGGATATGGAACTTTGAACAATCTTTATTTTCTTGATGCCTGTTCTTTAATAGCCGTATTAGCAGATGAAGAAGGCGCAGAAAATGTTATCAAAATAATTCAGGACACAGTTCTGGAATAATAAAGTCTAGATATAAAATACCATTAGGAGATTCGATTGCAAGGTGCAATGCTGGCGCTTCCCCTCTTGATGGTTTGGCAGGTTCGTTATCAAATCCGTCTAATCGAAACAGCGTTTCCCGTCTCCGCGTCGATCTCTGCGATGATGCCCTGCATTTGTCCGGGTTTGTTCGACTGTGCGGTTTCCATGTGGTACAGCACTTGTTTTGTGGATCGTTCAAGGCAGATTTTTGGATCCATACCGATGACGCTGTCTGTGTTGCCTGTCATTCCAAGGTCTGTGATATACGCGGTGCCTTTCGGCAGGATACGTTCGTCTGCTGTCTGTACATGTGTGTGAGTTCCTGAAATTAGAGACGCGCGTCCGTCGACATAATACGCAAGCGCTTCTTTTTCGCGGCTTGATTCGGCATGAAAGTCTATGATGATAATTGGAAAAGCGGTTGGGATTGAAGTGCCGTCTCCCAATACAAGCGGATGATTGTGAGCAGCTCTGCCAACATGGACATCTAAAAGATGATCAAAACTCTGGAAAGGGCAGTCAATCGCGCTCATGAATTCTCTGCCTTGCAGATTTAAAACAATGTAGCTAATGCGGTTTTTATTTATGCAGGTAAATCCGGCGCCGGAAACGCTTTGAATAACTGCTGAACCATTCGGGTAATTAGCAGGACGCAGCATATTAGGTTCGGTTTCAAGGATAGACCAGAATTCTCTGTTTTCCCAAATATGGTTTCCCGATGTTACAACATTCGCGCCTGCCGCCATGATGCGTTTAAAATCGTTTGGAAGCATTCCAAAACCTGAAGCTGCGTTTTCGCCGTTGACAGTGACAAAATCGATGTTCTCTTCTTTAATTAAAACCGGCAGTTTTTCTTCCAGTGTTTTGAGACCAAACTCACCGACAACATCGCCAATCATTGCAATCTTCAACAACTTCACTTGTAATTCCTCATTCCCGGGTACTGGCTATATATTGCCATGATTAATCACATTTAGTAAACTGGAGTATGACCAGGGGCGCCCGATAATGCACGCGAAGCGTGTTGTTGCGATAAAGTAGCGAGGCGTGGCGCTCAACAAAAGTTAATGAGATTGATAAGGCGCGAGGGCTTTAGCCCGAGCAGCGCGCCCGGTCTGTGATAACAGTATTGAAAGATAATGATTTTTTTAATACACTGAGTCTATGACAAGGGGAATTTTCCTAGCAGGGAACGAATCGGCGCTTAGCCGCGCGATTGAAGCGGAAACTGTCAATCGTGTAGAACAATTTGCTGCCGCTTTTATACCCAACAGATTATCTGAGACGCAGAAGAGCACTCTCGGCGAAAATGAAAAACGCCTTTCCCTGGACTGGAATCCATCAAGCCCGATTTCTGCCCGCACTGTAGTAATTGCCGCCGAAAATCGCCTTGAACATATTGATGAAGCAATCCTGATCTGCTCGCCGCCGTCTATCCGCAGCAGCGCCGCCGATCTTCCTTTTTCCGATGTCGAGATTATGCTTAATGACCATGTAAAGGGATGGTTTTTCCTTGTAAAAGAACTAGCTTCAATCTTTAGAAACCGCGGGCGCGGAACCCTCGCGTTGATTTATCAGGATGTTACTTCCTCCGGGAAAGATGATGCCGCCGATATTTTAGGTCCATCTGCCATTGCGTCCTTCCGCGCGTTTACCAACGGTTTGCTTGCCGCCGCTCATAACGATCCATACCTTACCGCCGGTTTTTCAGTATCCGATGCCGGGAACGACGCGGCTTTTGCGGCTTTTATGTACAAATCCATCGATGATTTATCAAAACGGAACAGCGGTAAACTCTTCAAATTCGGCAAATTCAACTTTTTTAAATAGATATTTTCAGGACAGGGAGCAGGATGGAACCGAGAATTAAAGAAAAAACTGTTTCCAAGACTAATGATAAGGTCAAAGAACCGGAGCAATTTCGGGTGATCCTCCTTAATGACCATTATACAACCATGGAATTTGTCGTTGAAGTTTTAATGGTTATTTTCCATAAAAATAACGAAGATGCCAATAAGATAATGATGGATGTCCATAAAAAAGGCAGGGGAATTGTAGGGGTCTATACTTGGGATATAGCCGTTACAAAGTCCGAGCAGGTGCTTGCCGCCGCCAAGGCAAATGAGTATCCGTTAATGTGCATTGTTGAACCTGCATAAATTGTCAGTAGCGCGTTTTTAAATTCTTGTGTTATAATTTTTCCTGAGGATTAATATGAGAATATCTGGACATGTGCAGGCAATTATTGATGCCGCTTATAATGAGGCCAAATTGCGAAAACATGAATATCTTACACCCGAGCATGTTTTGTATGCAGCCCTCGCTTTTGATGAAGTACAGGGAGTATTGTTTTCCTGCGGCGCCGATCTGGAACAGATCAGAAGCGGCATGGAAACTTTCTTTGAGCAAAAAATGCCCATCTCTTCGGGAGAGCCTACAAAGACTGTTGGTTTTCACAACATTATAGAACGCGCTTTGATCCATTGCAAAACCGCGCAGAAAGAAATGATCGATGTAGCTGATATTTTAGTTTCTCTTTATGATGAGGAACGCTGCTACTCAGGGTATTATCTGCGGAAAGCCGGAATAAAGCGGCTGGAACTTTTGCATGTTCTAAGCCACAGTTACGGCGGTGATGGTTTTATTTCTTCCGATAAAAAAGAAACAACAGCAGATGATGATGTTGACGGACAGAAAAAAGCCAACAAAAAAGCTGTGCTTGAACGTTACGCGGTAGACTTAACCGCGTTAGCGCGCGATCACAAACTTGAGCCTGTTATCGGCAGAGAAGAAGAGCTTGCGCGCACAGTGCAGGTGCTTTGCCGCAGAATGAAAAATAATCCAATTCATGTCGGCGACTCCGGCGTGGGAAAAACCGCGATAACCGAAGGGCTTGCCCAAAGAATTGTCGCCGGCAACGTGCCGCCTGTTTTAAAAGATTTCAGCATCTATTCGCTGGATATGGGCGCTCTTGTCGCCGGAACAAAATACCGCGGCGATTTTGAAGAAAGGATCAAACGCATTGTAGAAGAGATGCTTAAAAAAGAAAAAGCGATTCTCTTTATCGATGAGATTCACACTCTTGTCGGAGCCGGAGCTGTTTCAGGCGGCGCGCTTGACGCAAGCAATCTGCTTAAGTCAGCTCTCACTTCCGGAAAACTGCGCTGTATAGGTTCTACAACTCACGAAGAGTACAACAAGTTCTTTGAAAAAGATCGTGCCCTTTCGCGCAGATTCCAAAAGATCGATATAAACGAACCAACTCAGGAAGTCGCCATCGACATACTCATGGGAGTTAAATCCAAGTATGAAGATTATCACCATGTTCATTACAGCGACGAAGTTGTGCAGACCGCCGTGCGCCTTTCCGCGCAGTTTATTACAGAGCGCCGCCTGCCCGATAAGGCAATCGATGTGATTGATGAAGCCGGCGCATTTGCGCGTATAGAAGCGTATAAATCTTCCACAGTGCAGGACGCGCAGATTGAGAAAGTGGAAATCGCGCTTCCCGTTATCGAAGCTGTTGTTTCAAAAATCGCGCGTATACCGCAGAGGACTGTCGGCGAAAATGAAAAAGACAAACTTAAAGATTTGGAAACAAAATTAAAAGAGAAAGTCTTTGGTCAGGATGACGCGGTTACCGCAGTTGTGAAAGCCGTTAAACGTTCAAGAGCGGGGTTCAGATCGGAAGGTAAACCTGTCGCGAACTTTTTATTTGCCGGTCCCACCGGCGTTGGAAAAACAGAACTTGCGCGCCAGCTTGCGGAAATTCTCGGAGTGGGAATGATCCGCTTCGACATGAGCGAGTATCAGGAAAAATATACAGTGTCCAGATTGATCGGTTCATCACCGGGATATGTCGGCTACGACGAAGGCGGTCAGCTTACGGAAGCAGTCCGCAAACAGCCGCACGCTGTCGTTCTGCTGGACGAAATTGAAAAAGCGCATCAGGATATTTTTAATATCTTGCTGCAGATAATGGACTACGCTACGTTAACGGACAATCAGGGACGCAAGGCGGATTTCCGCAATGTAATTTTGATAATGACTAGCAATGCCGGCGCCAGAGAAATCGGCAAGGGGCTGATAGGTTTTGGTGATCGCATCCAGGATGATAACGCAGTGAACGATGCTGTGGAAAAACTTTTTACGCCAGAGTTCCGCAACAGACTGGACGGCGTTGTGCGTTTCGGACATCTCTCGCGTGACATCATGGTATCCATCGTTCAAAAAGAGCTGGACGCATTTACAGCGCAGCTTGCCGAAAAGCACGTAACCCTTACGATTACAGGTTCCTGTGTTGACCATCTTGCCGAAGAAGGCTACAGCAAAGAGTTCGGCGCCAGAAACGCAGGCAGGCTTATCGAAGATAAAATAAAAAGCTTTTTTGTCGACGAAGTTCTCTTTGGCCGCTTGAGCGAAGGCGGCAGCGCCGTAGTTGACTGGAGAGAAGGTTACTGCATGGATGTTTGTGATACCGACATATCAAGCGATACATCAAGTGAAAACACGCAATCATCAAGCAACACACATGTGTCGCATGATACACAAGTATCACATGAAACAGTGGAAGTGTAGTGCCAAGTTTTCGGCCTGGTCCCGATCCTGATTTTCCTCGTCTTGAAGTTACAGATTATTATCAATTTCCCGAACCTGATAAATGGACTGATGACATTATTGCCGTTGGAGGAAACCTCTCGCCGGGTCTTTTGCTTTCAGCTTACGAGCAGGGAATTTTCCCGTGGTACAATCCCGACGATCCTGTTATCTGGCAGTCTCCCAATCCCCGCTGCATAATTTTTCCCGATAAACTGCACATCTCATCTAGCATGAAAAAAATTCTAAAAAATAATGTTTTTGAAATCGCCTTCGATAAAGATTTTGAAGGAGTGATCCGCGGCTGCTCTGAAAGAGTGCGTCCGGGGCAGGGCGGCACATGGATTTCCGAAGATATTATCAAAGCATACATAGAAATGCACCAGCTTGGCTGGGCGCATTCCGCCGAAGCGTGGCAGGACGGCGAACTTGCAGGCGGCTGCTACGGCGTGCTTCTAGGAAAAGGGTTTATCGGCGAATCAATGTTTTCCATAAAACCAAACGCGTCGAAAGCCGCGCTTCTCAGCCTTGCGAAAATAATGTTTGAGCACGGCGTCGGTTTTATTGATTGTCAGGTACCTACTGCGCACCTGCTCAGTCTTGGCGGAGAAGTTGTGGAGAGGAAAGATTATTTGAAATTGTTAAAAAAATATCGGGTGTTTAGGTAGCAGTTTAATATTGAAAAATACCCGTCTTTTTCATATAATGTCTCAATATAATGACAATACGACTGGATTCACTGATAAAATCAATAGCCGCTGCCTTGGATTGTGTAGAACAAGAGCTTTTAGGAGCCAGCACAAATCACGGCAAACGAATTGCTGTATTATGCGCGAAAATGGGAAAGGTGCTGGGAAAGAACCCGGAAGAAATTATGAGCCTTGCTCTTTGCGCCCTTTTGCATGACAACGCCCTTACTGAGTATATTCTTGCGCAGCGGACGGGCGCACACTATGATCCGGTCATGAAAAAACATTGTGAATACGGTCAGAGAAATGTTGATACGCTTGGATTTAAAACAAACGTAAAAGATTTTATTCTATATCACCATGAACGGGCAGACGGCAAGGGGCCGTTTGGAATTCGGGAAGGTGAAGGACCATTGGATGCAGAGCTTATTGCAGTCGCGGATTCAATCGATGTCGCTCATCATTTACAGCGGTTGGAACAGGAAAAACTTGTCACTGTTCGGAACATCATTGCGCAAGAGACGGGGAAAAAATACAGTAAAATCTCCGCAGATGCGATGCTGGAAATTCTTGACTGGCCCATGATACTTTCTTTAAAGGATGATGTTATTTATGAAACTGTTGAAGCGGCTTTCATTCCATGGGTTGTCGATGTTGAAGCTCATACTCTTTTTAATCTTGCGGGTTTTATTACAAAGATCATCGACTATAAATCGATCTTTACCCGGAAACATTCAACTCAGATTGCGAACAAAACATGGTTCATGGGCAGATATTATAAATATAATAAAACGGAACAGATACAATTATTTATCGCGGCGGCTTTTCATGATATCGGCAAATTAAAAACACCGACAAACATTCTTGAAAAACCCGGAAAACTTAACGATGAAGAATATTTAATCATCAAAGAACATGTGCGCGAAACTTATGAATTTTTAAAAGATATTGACGGGTTTCAATCTATCTGCGATTGGGCATCCAATCACCATGAAAAATTAAACGGCGGCGGATACCCATTCGGAAAAAATGCTGATGAACTGGATTTTAATTCAAGGCTTATGGCATGTATCGATGTGTACCAAGCTGTAAGTGAGGAACGGCCTTATCATCCTGCGCGAAATCATGAAGACACAATGCAGATACTATATAAAATGGCAGAAGCTGGCGAATTAGATAAAAATATTGTAAACGATATTTATATCGCGTTAGCGCCTTTTGACGGCGAAGATATCCCGCATCCGTAATCAAGCAGTCCGCGGCTATGCGTTACTCAAAAACGCGATATACCCCTTATACGTCATATAGAGATCAATCTTGCTGATAACTTCAAACGGCGAGTGCATCGATAACACCGGAACACCGCAGTCGAGGACATCCATTCCAAGATTGGCGGCATAAAGCGCGATGGTTCCACCGCCGCCCTTGTCGACTTTTCCAAGTTCGCCGCATTGCCATTGAACTTTGCTGTTGTCAAGAATAGCCTGCACTTTTGCAACATATTCTGCGTTGGCGTCGCTTGCACCTGACTTGCCGCCTGAGCCTGTGTATTTTTCCAGCACAATCCCCTTTCCAATGTACGAAGAGTTCTTTTTGTCAAATACTCCGGCATAAGTTGGATCGAACGCCGCGTTAACATCAGCGGATAACATAGAGGAATTTGTAAAACAAAGTTTTAAGTCTGATTCAACGCCGCCGCTTAACATTGCGAGGAAATTTTCAAAGTTGAGGGATCTCGCGCCAGTGTTACCGGCTGACCCTGTTTCTTCTTTGTCGGAAAAATAGCAGACTGATGTTTTGTTAGGTGCAGTTTTCTCGCTTGCGATATTGATGATTGCCTGTAAAGCCGGCCATGTGCAGCATCGATCATCGTGTCCGTACGCGCCGATTAAACTTCTGTCAAAACCGACATCGCTTGCTTTAAAAGCCGGGACGAATTCAATTTCCGCGCTGGAAAAATCTTTTTCCGTGATGCCGTATTTCTTGTTCAGCAAGTCTAAAAGATAAAGTTTTACTTTTTCTTTTTCGTCTTTATCATTGTAGGGACGCGAACCTGCAAGAATGTCCAAATCTTCGCCTTCCACTACAACGGAAGCTTTCTTTTCCATTTGTTCTTTTGCAAGATGGGGCAGAAGATCTGTAACGGTGAACACAGGATCGCCCGGTTCCTCACCGATTCTTATCGTTGTTTTTTTACCGGCTTCGTTAATAAAAACGCCGTGCATGGAAAGCGGAATTGTCGTCCACTGGTATTTTTTTATGCCGCCGTAGTAATGCGTATCGAAAAGCGCGAGTTCCGAATCTTCGTAAAGCGGATTTTGTTTTAAATCAAGACGCGGAGAATCGATGTGGGCGCCGAGAATATTGCAGCCTTCTGTCGCCGGTTTTTTTCCAACGACTGCGGCAAGGACGGACTTTCCGCGGACATTCTGATAAATTTTCATGCCTGGCGTAAATTTTCTTTTGGAATTGGGAATAATATCAATATTGATAAAACCGTTTTTATTTAAAACACCAGAGATGTAGTCGGCGCACTCGCGCTCGGTTTTTCCTTTGTCCAAAAATTGCTTGTACGATGAAGCGAGTTCTTCAACTTCCTTTTCCGTTTTTGCGTCAATGCCTTCCCAGCAATTTTTATGCTTAAAAAAAAGCTTGTCCGAAAGTTTCTCTTTCTTCTTTGCTGCCGTTTTTGCTTTTGCCATAATGCCCTTCTCCTTGTATGTAATATTATGATACTATATATTTCATGATTATACGAGATCGCTACGCGCCTTCTCCGACCGGACTTCAGCATGTCGGCGGAATCAGGACGGCGCTTTTTAATTACCTTTTTGCCCGTTCTTCGGGCAGTCAGGACGGTAAATTTATCCTCCGTCTGGAAGATACCGACAGGACGCGCTTTGACCAAAGTTATGTGCAAAACCTTTACGATACCTTTGACTGGCTTGGTTTTAAATGGGACGAAGGTCCTGATAATGACGGTCCTTTCAGCCCATACATCCAGTCTGAGCGTACCGAACATTATAAAAAATTTGCAAAGGAGCTGCTCGACAAAGGGCAGGCTTATTACTGTTTTTGTTCGGCAGAAAGAATCGAAGAAGTTCGCAAACAGCGCGAGGAAGCACATTCTTCCGAGTCCGGCTACGATCGTCTCTGCCGTCAAATTTGTCCGCAGGATGCCGTCAAAAGAGCCGCCTCTGGCGAGCCATGTACTGTAAGGTTGAAAATCCCGCTTGACGAGACAACCCGTTTTAACGATTATCTGCTCGGTGATATTGAATGGAAGAATGATGATGTAAACCCCGATCCTGTGCTTTTAAAATCCGACGGTTTTCCCACATATCATCTTGCGAATGTAGTTGATGATCATTTAATGCACATAACACACGTTCTTCGCGCTCAGGAGTGGCTTGCTTCAACTCCGCTTCATGTGATCATGTACCGCGCCTTTGGCTGGACTCCCCCTGAGTTTTGCCACCTGCCGATGGTGATGGGACAGGACGGCAAAAAACTTTCCAAACGCCACGGCGCGACAAGCATTGATGAATTCCGCAAAGCCGGATACCTTCCTGCCGCTCTTATAAATTATGTCGCGCTTCTTGGCGCGTCTTACGAAGAGGGAAAAGAGATTTACACTTTGGAAGAGCTTGCGGCGCGTTTTAGTTTAGACAAACTGAACAAAGCGCCGGCTGTTTTTGATTATAAAAAACTTGAATGGTACAACGGGCAGTACATCAGGATGATGAATGATGATGAGCTTGCGGAGCTTTGTTTACCTTATGTGATTGAAGCGGGATTATTTAAAGAAGAGCCGACAGAGCGACAATTAAAGATTTTTACAGCTTCAATGGCTTTGGTGAAGGAGAGGTTGATTTTCTTGAAAGAAGTGCCGGAGAAGATTGCATACTTGTTTACAGAACCTGAGATTCCGGCAGCAGAAGAATTTATTCCCAAAAAATGTGATCTTACAAAGACGATTGAGCTTTTGCAGATAGGGAAAGAACTTGTAAGCGCGATGGCGAAGGCAGCCAGTGATGAAGAAGCGGAAAATTTTATCAAGGCGGAAGCGGAGAAGCGTGAGGTGAAACTTGGAGATTTAATGATGCCGTTGCGTGTCGCCATTACAGGAAGCCGCGTTAGTCCGCCGCTTTTTGGATCGCTTCGCATACTTGGCGCGGATTGTTCAGAGCAACGAGTACAGAGAGCGTTGGATAAATTAATTAATCCGTAATGCCACTAAATACCGGTGAAACCAAATCACGATTGAAATATTTTTGAGAAATTTTCATCAATGTACCGTCCTTGAATAATTCATCTAACGCACTATTAATAGTTAATGTAAGTACGTCGTTTCCTTTTTTCAAACAAATGCCGATTAATTCACCCGATGGTCCCTGCCATACAATTTTGAAAAGCTCTTTCACCGCGTAATCGGAAGCGACAAGATTATCAACAAGGATCAAGTCTACCCGTCCAAACGCAAGATCGTCAAAACAGTTTATTATTTTGTCGTAAGAAAACGGAAAGAATGATATGTCCTGTTCAGTCAATTTTTCGGCAAAATATTGCGCGGTAGTGTCACCTTGAAACGCCGCTTTGTATCCTGCAATATCTTGTGGCTGATTTATCTTATGAGGAAAATTTTTATTAACAACAATAGTCATAGAACTGTCGATATATGGTTTTGTAAAATTAAATTTTTCCTGGCGTTCGGGCAGAATGGTAATATTAACTGCAATGTCGTACTTGCCGGTTTCAAGCCCTGCGAAAATTCCTTCCCATGCGGTATCGATATATGTTACTTGCAATCCTAATTTATCTACAAGCGCTTTTGTTAATTCGATGTCAAAACCAAGAAGAGTTACACCGTCTGAATCGTAATATTCCATCGGAGGATAGCCGATTTCCACGCCGACAGAGAGCAACCCTTCTATAATTGTCAATCCTCCGTTTTGTTTTACACAGCCTGAGAAGACAGTCAGAAAAGAGATGATAATAATAAAGTATGTTAAAATATTTTTCACTGGAGCAGATTATTCATTTCTTCAAAGACAGAACACAAATCGTCAAAATGGAGTAACGCCATGTTATCAAGCGGAGTAGGCATATTATTTACGATAACGATTTTGCCGCCGCATCGCAGAGTATATTCAGGCATACTTGCGGCAGGCTGAACTGTTAAACTTGTTCCAAGCACTAACATCAAATCCGCTTCCTGAGATTCTGTTACAGATTGTTTGAGCGCGTCAATAGGGAGAGCTTCGCCGAAAAAAGTGATCGCAGGTTTTAACACACGCCCGCATTTCGGACATTTAGGCATTTCGCCGTTGTGTACTGCCTTCGCCGCGTCTTCGTAACTGACTCTTACGCCTGAACAGCGAAGGCAGTAATGCATTGCAGGTGAGCCGTGAATCTCGATCACATTTTTACTTCCGCCTTTCTGATGAAGAAGATCAATATTCTGCGTAATCAGCGCTTTAAGTAAACCATGTTGTTCAAGTTTTCCGAGTGTTGTATGCACAATGGAAGCTTCCTTTTCATCAAGATTGTAAATGAAAGAACCTGCATGAGAGTAATAAAAGGAAGGATCTTTTTCGAAATAGTCGATATTGAAAATCTTGTCCGCGTCCATATCGTTATACAAACCATTTTTGCCGCGGAAATCCCGAATCCCCGAAAGCGTACTTACGCCCGCGCCCGTCAGAGCAACTAAATGTTTCGCTTCTTTGATGAGTTCAAACAATTTTCTAACATCTTCGTTTTTGGTTTCCATATACGATAAGATAGAATATAATGTTTTTATAGAAGGAGTCAACATTGAAAGCAGTAACAGGCAGCCAAATGCGCAAAATTGAGCAAATGGCGATTGAAGAAACCGGCATCCCGTCCATCCTGCTGATGGAAAACGCCGCGATACGCCTTACCGAACATTGTTTAAAATATCTTGAAAATATAAAAAATCCCAAAGTCTTGATTTTCGCAGGACATGGAAATAACGGCGGCGACGGATTTGCGCTTGCCCGTCATCTGCATTTAAAAGGAATAGAAGCTAAAATAATTTTTACAGGCGATTTAGCCGCTGTAAATGATAAAAAAAATGACGCTGTTATAAATTTGAATATCGCAAAAAACTTAAATATACCAATCGAACAAAATATTGATTCCGAAATTGCGAATTACGACTTAGTAATAGACGCATTACTCGGTACAGGCTTGGATCGTAATGTCGAAGGAAAATACAAAGATTTAATCGAAAAAATCAACCATTACGCGAAATATGTAATATCAGCAGACATACCTTCCGGCGTTCACTCCGATACCGGGAGAATCATGGGCTGCGCTGTAAAAGCGGCGGAAACGGTAACATTTGCTCATCCAAAGCCGGGTTTGTATATATATCCTGGCGCGGAATATGCAGGTAAAATCCACATTGAAGACATTACAATACCGTCAACATTAATTAATAAAATTGAAATTGAAGTTAATATATTAACAGCAAGCGAAGCAAATGCAATGCTCCCTGCACGCGCGCAGAGAACGAACAAAGGCAGTTTTGGCAGAATATTGGTTTTTGCAGGATCAAATGAAATGCCCGGCGCCGCGTCATTGACTTGTTCAGCAGCCTACAAGGTTGGCGGCGGATTGGTATGCGCATGTGTGCTGCCTCAAGTTGCTTCGGTTATATATCACTGGCAAAGAGAAGTTGTTACGCGCACAGTACCTGAAAAAAACGGAATGTATTGTAAAAAATCTTTAGAAAGCGCAATTGAAGAGATCATTCGTGCCGACGTGATTGTAATTGGTCCCGGTATCGGACGCAGCCCGGATGTAACAGAGTTTGTTCAAGAACTTGTTAAAACATCGCAAGCGCCAATAGTCGCGGACGCCGACGCTCTTTTCGCGTTATCTGAAGATGTAAACATTTTAAAACAATTAAAAGCGCCGTGTATTATTACGCCTCACCCCGGCGAAATGAGCCGTCTTACAGGACTCTCTGTCCCTGAGATTTTAGACAACACAGCCGAAACCGCCGTAAATTTCGCAAAAGAGTTTAAAGTTGTAACACTATTAAAAGACGCTCACACAATAATCGCCAACCCCAACGGCAATTATTACATCAATACAACCGGCACCAACGCCCTTTCAAAAGCCGGAACCGGCGACGTACTGACAGGAATAATAGCCGGATTTATCGCGCAGGGTTTGGATGTTTTTTCTGCAGGCGTTCTTGGAGCGTATTTCCACGGGAAAGCCGGTAAAGACGCAGTTGGAAACGGCTCTTGCTACAGCGTCATGGCAGGAGATTTACTGGATTGGAATAATGAAACAAGGAGAGAGCAGAAATGAAAGTATTTATCACAGGCGGAACCGGAAACATCGGGCAATATGTCACACTCGCCGCAGTTGCCGCGGGACACGAAGCGGTGGTGTTGTCGCGTAACCCGGAAAAATATCCATCGCTTGCAAAAAAAGCTACATTGGTTAAAGGCGAAATTACAGATTACAAGCTTTTAACGGATTATATAAAAGGCTGCAACGCCGTGATCCATATTGCTCTTGGATGGGGTAACGAACCTGTCTCAATGCTGATGAACGACACCGCCGCGACTGTTAATTTACTGGAAATAGCAGAAAAAGCCGGCGTTAAAAAATTTATTTACACAAGCAGTACCGCAGCGATGGGTGTTATGCGCAAAAACATGGACGAAACAGTAATGAACCTTCCGCTTGATCTCTATGGCAGCACAAAATCCGCAAGCGAAGCTTATGTCTTAGGTTTTACAAAATATTATGGCAATAGCAGCAGCGGTAACAGCAGCAATGACGGTGCTGGCATTGAACTGCGCATGAAACGCAACATTATCCGTCCCGGCTACACATATTCCAATCCGCCGTTTCCCGACGGCTCCACACAAGCCGACGCTCGTTTTAGAAACATCGCAGAAGCGGTTCTAAATAATAAACCAATCGAGCTTACAAAACACGACGGCACACAATTTATTTCTGCAGGAGAAATCGCTCAGTTGTACATTAAATTATTAGAAAGCGACAAAGACAGAGAAATTTATCTTGCTCTTGGAAATACTTTTACAAGCTGGGAGCAAATTGCGAAGATTGCTCTGGAATTGTGTCCAGAGTCTGCGTCGCGGATTGTGTTGAACGATCTGGGGTGGAGCGCAGAACCTAACCTTTATTGTGTTAAAAAAATAGAAAGAGATTTTGGATTGTCGTTTGATAGCCAGATGGAGTTGAGGGAGCATGTTGGGTGGAATATTGAGCAAGCATTGAATGAAAAAGGATGTTAATTTTTATTGACAATAATTTCATAATCATCGTCTTCAATATCTGCAATATCCTTATCTGTAAGAAGTTGAATATCTTTCTTGTCTGAATGAGAAAGAAAATTTATTTGGCTGTTGTCTTCATCTGCCAATCTGATAATTTCTTTTGTTTTTTCCAGCGGATATGGCGTATTATCCCATCGGCAAAATTCGATGGAATTCACAGTAGCTTCTTTCTCGTAGTTATCATTTCCAACAGGAACAATGACCGTATCACCAACTTTTATTCTTACATCAGTTGTACGATAATGATATATTCTGCCGCTCTCGGAAAATTCTACGCCGCAGTATTTTACTTCACCGGGTTTTAACACACTCATAAAACCGGACAGATTAACAATATCGCCGTATCCGCAGATATTTAATATATGACGAATAGCGTCAATGAAAGCAACGAATTCTTTGTCCGGGATATGAGCGCGATCAAATGCGCCATGATGAAAGACTATTTTTCCATCTTCGTATTCAGCTTCAAGTTTATATAGATGCCTAAGGAAGCCGGTATCGGTAATTTCTTTTTCGTCAACCCAGCTTTCTGTTTCAAGGCATACCATCATTTTGTTTAAAATATATTCTCCAAACTCAGTTTCTTCTCCAAACTCATATTGATGTGAAATACATCCTCCATCAGGACCGTCATATTTTATCGAAATTTGTTTATCCGTAATTAATAATTCGTTTTTACTTTCAAGTCCAAAAAGCTGAAGTAATATTTTTACTTGTTTCACTAAGGGTTTGTCTTCTTCAATTTTTCGATCTTCGTCAAGCGTTCTTAAACGATTAAGCCAATTACCAACAGCTTCACTTTTAATAAATTCTTCATTAACTCCTTTAGCGTAATGATTTGCGCGAAATACGCCTATTAAAAGAGCTATGACACAATAATCATCCAAATTGTTTGCATCTGCGCTCTGCATAGATTCAGTTTCCCATTTTAAATTATTTTTTTCGAGTATTTCGTTAAATTTATTTACATCATATTCAGAATGGGTATACAAAAAATGATAGAAATCATTATTAAAATTTTCAATTTTCTTTGGGTTGTTTAATTTGTTAATATATTTTGTAAGGTAAATAAATTTACGCATTGGGAATGTTTTTCTAATGAATTTATTACATTCTTTATAAATACCGCGTAATTCATTATTCAGAAACATCTGGGCTTTTTGTTTTAAATCGATAGGTATACCATAATATGCTTCTGCGATACCGCCTGCAATAGCGGCAAGAGTATCACTATCGCCGCCTATACTTATTGCGTTGCGAATTGTATCTTCGAATGAGACAGATTCTAAAAATGCTATAATAGCTTGCGGTACTGTTCCCTGACAAGTTTCATTAAATTGATAATATTCCCGAATATTATCAAGAGTGAAATCCAATTTGTAATAATCTTTTTCTATACGCTCTTTTATTTCTTCCTTCGTCGCTCCGTTACGCGCCAAAAATATAGCGATGGTTGTCGCCTCTGCGCCTTTTATTCCTTCAGGGTGATTATGAGTAACTTCGGTAACTTTTTTAGAGAGTTGTTTTGCTTCCTTCTCAGTTTGTGCAATAAAGCCGCAAGCTGAAACTCGCATAGCTGCGCCGTTACCGTAACTGTTATAAGGTTTTGGATTATCGCTGAACATCCACTTTCTAAACATTCCGCCGTAACCGCAATCAGGATATTTTCTCCCGATGGTTTGCATATATTTAACCGCATTTTCTCCAAGTTGTTTCCAATCACCCTCGCATACAAGGATCGCTTTTGCAATGGCAAGCGTCATTATACTATCGTCTGTAACGAAGCAGTCTTTAGTAAAGAGGTCAAAGTCCTTGCTGCGATGATTGTGGAACTCGAAACGTGAACCTGCGATGTCGCCAATGATTGAACCTAGCATGGGTGGTCTCCTTTTGAAAATAATCAAATAATATTATTAAAACATAGTATTGACAATAATATGATATTATATTAGTTTTACTAGGAATATATCAAGGATTTTAAATGGAAAAGATTGCACATGTTAGAAGACTTGATAATGGTCAATGGGATAAACCACAATTTTTAGAAGATCATTTACGAGAAACAGCCGAAATTACTGCAAATTTTACTAAAAAGTTTGATTCTTATGAATGGGGGTATGCATTAGGTTTATCGCATGATAGCGGGAAAGAAAAACCTGAATGGCAAGACTATCTAAAATTAAAAAGCGAATACAATGAAGATGTTTCTTCAGAAACTCCTGGAAGAGTAGAACATTCTGGTTCTAGTGCCAAACTGATTGAAGAAATATTTAAAGATAAAGGACGCCCTCTTTCGTATTGTGTTGCCGGTCACCATACCGGATTACCAGACTGGTTAGGATCAGCTTCTTCATTAGCATATCGTTTACAAAATTCATGTACGAAAGGTATAAGTGATAGGATAAAAACTGCTCTGATTGGTATATGTCCAAAAAATTTACCAAAAAACTTTGATAATAAAGGATTATTTATATCTCTTTGGATAAGAATGCTTTTTTCATGTTTGATTGATGCAGATCGTTTGAATACAGAAAAGTATATGAATCCGCAGCAAAGTAAAGAAAGAGAAGGTTATTCCACTATTAATGAGCTGCATAAACGATTCAATGATTACATGAAAATAAAAACAAGAAACCCTGATGGTATATTTGATGAATGTGTATATAAAGCACGACAACATGTTCTTGAAGATTGTATAAAAGCAGCTGAAAAATCAGAAGGAATTTTTTCATTAACCGTACCAACTGGCGGCGGAAAAACATTATCCAGTATGGCTTTTGCTCTTAAACATGCGGAAAAATATGGTAAAGATAGAATTATTTATGTTATTCCAACTACAAGTATAATTGAACAGAATGCAAATGTGTTTCGTGAAATATTCGGCGATGATGAAATAATTGAACATCATTCTAATTTAAATGATGATGACTCCACAGTACGTTCTAGGCTTGCGGTTGAAAATTGGGATGCACCAATTATAGTTACCACAACAGTTCAATTTTTTGAATCTCTTTTTGCCGCTAAAACAAGCCGTTGCAGGAAGATTCATAATATAGTGAATAGTGTTGTTGTTCTTGATGAAGCTCAATTACTTCCTGTTGAGTTTCTTGAACCTATTTTAGAAACAATACGTCTTTTATCTGAATATTATCGTGTTACTTTTGTTATATGTACTGCAACCCAGCCAGTGTTTGAAAAGCAAAAAACTTATCCTAGGTTTCCAGGATTACCAGAAAGATCAATTTCTGAGATTATCCAGGATGTTTATTCTCTATATAAAAATTTAGAAAGAGTAAAAGTGGAACTTCCTAAAGATGTGTTAGTTTCTGTTGAATGGACAGAATTAGCAAACGAATTATCAGAATTTGCTCAAGTACTTTGTATTGTATCAGACAGAAAAAGTTGCCGAGAACTTCATTCTCTTATGCCAAAAGGTACATATCATTTATCTGCTCTTATGTGCGCTCAGCATAGAAGTGATGTTATTGATGAAATTAAAAGTAAACTTAATAAAGGAGAATGTGTTCGTGTTATTAGTACCCAGCTAGTGGAAGCTGGTGTTGATATTGATTTTCCAGTTGTATATCGTGCTCTAGCAGGATTGGATTCTATTGCTCAAGCAGCAGGAAGATGTAATCGGGAAGGAAAATTAAATCTAGTTGGCAAACTCGGAAAAGTTGTTGTTTTTAAAGCACCAAGAAAAGCTCCTGCAGGTATACTTAGAAAAGCATACAACATAGCAGAAGGTAAAATTGCTAAAAAATTGGAAAATCCCATAGATAGAAGTATTTTTTCTTCATATTTCTCCGAACTTTATTGGATAGTTAACTCGCTGGATAGTATGGATATAATGAAAATACTAAAACCTGATACAGATTTTGGAATTCAATTCAGAACAGCTGCTGAGAAATTTAAGGTTATAAATGATATAAAACAACGCAGTATTTTGGTTCCATACGGAGAAGGTAGCAAATGGATCGATTTGTTAGAAAAAAGTGAAATTCCTAGAGGAAAATTATTACGAAAACTTCAAAAATATACGATAAGTATATATATAGATCAATTTAATTGTTTAAAGAATCGTGGTTCATTAAAAGAAGTCGTGTTAGGTATTTTTGCTCTTAATAATAAAGTTGAATATAATGATCAGATAGGATTGCTCATAGATGAAATGCCAAACGATCCAGAAGATTTTATGTGTATTTAAAAAGGAGGCATTGTAATGAATTGGTGTCTTGAGGTTTGGGGAGATTTTGCTTGTTTCACACGTCCTGAAATGAAAGTAGAGAGGGTAAGTTATGATGTAATGACTCCTTCAGCCGCTCGGGCTGTTTTTGACAGTATTCTTTGGAAACCAGCAATCACATGGCATATTACACAGATTGAAGTAATGAATCCTATCAAATGGATCAGTGTACGTCGAAATGAAGTTGGTAAGGTTGTTACATTACCTACAAAAACACAGTTGGAAGGGCAAGGTAGTGATCCGTTAGGATTTTTCATTGAAGATCATCGGCAACAGCGAGCTGGGCTTTTTCTTAAAGATGTAAGATATCGTATTTATGCCTGGTTTGAATTTATTCCGCCAGAAAAAAGAAAACAAAAGTTTAATCAATGTTCATTTTGGGCTGATAATGAAGAGGAAAACCAATATGAACGAAGTGATGAAACTGAAGCAAAATATGCAGCTATGTTTGAAAGACGTGCAAAAAAAGGACAATGTTTTCATCGTCCCTATCTTGGTTGCCGTGAGTTTGCTTGTGATTTTAAATTAATAAATAATGCTTCGCCTATAAAGGAAAAAATAAATCCTGATGACGAACTAGGTTGGATGTTATATGACATTAATTATGATGATCCAGATAATCCCAAACCTGAATTTTTTAAAGCACGCCTAGAAAATAACATAGTTAAAACTGATAGACGAATATTAGAGGTGCGTTCATGATTCTACAAGCATTAAAAGATTATTATGATCGCAAAGCTACAGATCCAGATTCTTCTATTTCCCCGATTGGTTGGGAGTGGAAAGAAATTCCTTTTATTATTGTTCTTGATAAAAAAGGTTCATTTTTACATATTATTGATACTAGAGAAGGTGAAGGTAAAAAAAAGCGAGGGAAATTATTTTTAATACCACAAGGGATAAAAAAATCGACAAATATCGCATCAAATCTTTTGTGGGGTACTCCTGATTATATTTTTGGTATTGATGATCGACGTGGAGAAGAAAAAAAGAAAGATTTTATTAACCGTATCAAGCAGGAATTACCAGATACAAAAAATAAATCAGCCATTGTTCACTTTTTAAAAACTTTAGAATTAAGAGTTCTTGAAAATGATACTAATTGGGAAGATATTATTAAGATAAGACCAAATATGAGTTTTCGGTTTGATGGAGAATATCAACTTTATTGTCAAACAAGCGAAGTAAAAGAAGTTATTGCTGGTTATATCAATAAAGAAGAAAATGGGCTTTGCCTTCTTACAGGTAAAAAAGACAAGATTTGTATATTACATACAGCTATTAAAGGTGTGTGGGGAGCACAGACATCCGGAGCTAATATTGTTTCCTTCCAAAAAAAAAGTGGTTACGATTCCTACGGTAAAGAACAAGGATTTAATGCTCCAATTGGTGAAACTGCTATGTTTGCTTATACAACGGCTCTTAATACTCTCTTGAGTTCTACTCAGCGTATACAGGTTGGAGATTCTTCAACTGTTTTCTGGTCAGATCGTAAAACGCAATTTGAAACAGATTTTTCTTTTTTTATTTCTGAACCGCCTAAAGATGATCCTGATTCTGGTACTCTTCGTATTAAACATCTTTTTGATTCACTTATAACAGGTGGTTATTACGAAGATTCTGGTGAAGAAAAGTTTTTTATTTTGGGACTTTCTCCAAATGCTGCTCGTATCGCTATTCGTTTTTGGTTAAGAGGAACAGTTGCAGAATTTACAAAAAATATTCGCAAGCATTTTCTTGATCTAGAAATAATTAAACCAGATAATGAACCTCAGTATTATTCACTCTGGCGGCTTTTAGTGAATACTGCTGTACAGGATAAAAGCGAAAATATACCACCTAATATTGCCGGTGATTTCTTTCGTGCAATATTAACTGGAACTCCATATCCTGCAACATTATTTCAAGCTGTTATTAGGCGAATTAAAAGTGATACAAAAAACAGAGTTAAACCAGTACGAGCCGCTTTAATAAAAGCATATTTAAACAGGTCTTTATATAACATTAAGAATTATAATGAAAAGGAGGTATTACAAGTGGGACTAGATAAAGATCAAATATCAATCAGTTACCATCTTGGGCGTTTGTTTGCAGTTTTAGAAAAGATCCAGGAAGAAGCAAATCCGGGAATAAATGCAACAATTCGAGAACGGTATTATGGGGCAGCTTGCTGCTCACCAGTTTCGGTATATCCAACTTTATTGAGACTTAAGAATCATCATCTAGTAAAATTGAATAAAAACCGAAAGAAAAGTTTTGAAATTCTTTTGGCTGAGATCATAGATCATTATGATGATTTTCCTTCTCATTTGAATTTACATGATCAAGGTAAATTTGCGATTGGTTATTATCATCAGCGACAAGATTTATTTACTTCAAAAAAAGACGATGCCTCAACTGAGGAAATAAAATAATTATTAAGGAGTATAGTATGAATTTGAAAAAGCGTTTTGATTTTATTTATTACTTTGATGTGAAAGATGGTAACCCTAATGGCGATCCTGATGCAGGAAATCTTCCAAGGGTAGATGCAGAAAGCGGTCATGGTTTAGTGACAGACGTATGTCTTAAACGAAAAGTTCGTAATTATGTAGGTCTTCTAAAAGGTGAAAAACCGCCTTTTGAGATTTATGTTAAAGAAAAAGCGGTTTTAAACAGCCAACATGAAAGAGCATATAAAGCATTAGGGATTGACTTAAGTGTTGATAGCGGAAAACGTAAAGGTGGTGATAAGGTGGATGATGCAAGACAGTGGATGTGCCAGAATTTTTACGATATAAGAGCTTTTGGCGCTGTTATGTCTACTGGTGTCAATTGCGGTCAGGTACGAGGACCAATTCAAATGACTTTTGCTCGTTCTGTAGATCAAGTAGTTTCATCTGAGCACAGTATTACTCGAATGGCTGTTACTACTCCAAAAGAAGCCGAAGATCAAAGCGGAGATAATCGTACTATGGGTCGAAAATTTACTATTCCTTACGGACTTTATTGTACATATGGATTTATTTCTGCACCATTAGCAAGTCAAACAGGTTTTTCTGAAGATGATCTCGCTCTCTTCTGGGAAGCTTTACAAAATATGTTTGAACATGATCGTTCAGCAGCGAGAGGATTTATGAGTGCCCGACGACTAATTATTTTTGAGCATAACTCTCTTATGGGGAATAAGCCAGCCCAAGAATTATTTGATCGAGTCAAAGTTGAGCGTAAAGAAATGAAGACAGAATCTGCTAGAGACTTTTCTGTTTATTCAATATGTTTAGATGGAAAAATATTAACTGAATTTAAAACAATTGTTTCAGTTTAACAATTTATCAAGGCTCTAAAAGTGTACACAGAAGATGATCTTGTTCAAATTTCTGCATTACAACATGCTTTATTCTGTGAACGGCAATATACATTGATCCATCTGGAACAAGCATGGGAAGAAAATCGTTTTACCGCTGAGGGAAGAGTGTTACACGAAAGAGTGGATGTAGAACATCAAGAGTCGCGGCGTTTGTTTAAACAAGAATATGGAATGGCAGTTCGTTCGCTTCAGTGGGGACTTATCGGAAAGTGCGACCTTGTAGAGCTTTGGTATTCAAAAGATGGAAGCATTGAAAAAGTATCACCGGTAGAATTTAAGCGTGGTAAGAAAAAGGTTGAAGATATTGATAGGGTACAGCTTTGTGCTCAAGTTTTATGTCTTGAAGAAATGTTTAATGTCTCAATTAATAACGGACAATTTTACTACTTGCAGGAGCATCGTAGATGTAATGAAGTGATTGATGAGCCTCTTCGTGAAAAAACAATTGCATTAATTAATAGAATTATATCGATTCGCGAAGCAGGTGATACAATTATGGCTAAATATTTAAAAAGGAAATGTGATAATTGTTCAATGGTAGAATTATGTATGCCAAAAAGCGCTGGAGCGGGAAAGAAAAATGTAGTACGATTTATAGAAAATCAATTAAAGCTCTTGGAGAAGATTGATGAGAAAACTTCTTAATACACTTTATATAAGTACTCAAGGTTCTTACCTTCATCGGGAAGGAGAAACAGTGATAGTGGAGCTTGAAAAGCAAAAAATATTACAGCTTCCCATTCATACGCTTGGCAGTATTGTTTGTTTTGGTAATGTACTTTGTTCTCCGTTTCTTTTAGGTTTTTGCGCTGAACGAGATGTATCTGTTTCCTTCTTGAGCGCTAATGGGCGATTTCTGGCGAATGTGCTTGGACCAGTAAGAGGAAATGTCCTTTTACGCAGGCAGCAATATCGTATGGCAGATGATGAGCAAACAACTCGTGGAATTGCTGCGAACGTAGTTTGCGGCAAACTGGCAAATTGCAGAGTTGTTTTAAATCGTACTGTGCGGGATCATTCTGCTAAAGTGGATTCTATTGCCTTAAAAGAAGCATCGGAAAATATTGGAAAAATTATTGAGCGTATTCCAAGAGCAGATAGTACTGATGAAGTTCGTGGGTTTGAAGGACAGGCTGCGGCAGAGTACTTTCGCGTTTTTGATAATCTTATCATTGATCAAAAATCAGATTTTACATTTAACGAACGGAGCAGAAGACCGCCCCTTGATGAAGTTAATGCATTACTTTCATTTATATACACTCTTCTGGCTCATGATGTACGTTCTGCCCTTGAAACTGTAGGGTTAGATACTGCTGTAGGTTTTTTGCACAGAGATCGTCCGGGACGTTCTGGACTAGCTTTAGACATTATGGAAGAATTTCGTTCGGTGATTGCTGATAGACTAGTCTTATCTTTAATTAATCGGAAACAAATTAGTAAAAAAGGATTTTCTAAAGCAGCTAATGGTGCTGTAATTATGAATGATGATACCCGAAAAACAGTTTTAACCGAGTATCAAAATCGAAAGCAAGATGATATTCTTCATCCATACATTGAAGAAACAGTTCCGATTGGTCTTTTATTTTTTGTTCAGGCAAATCTTATGGCAAGATATATTCGCGGTGATATTGACGGATATCCTCCTTTCTTTTGGCGGTAAAAAATTATGATGGTATTAGTAAGTTATGATGTAATGGTTACAAGTCCTGGCGGAAAGAAAAGGCTAAGAAAGGTCGCTAAAGCATGTACCGATTATGGTCAAAGAGTTCAATATTCTGTATTTGAATGCGTAATTGATCCTGCACAATGGGTAAAACTAAAAAATATCCTTGAAAAAATTATCGATGACAAAACGGATAGTTTGAGGTATTATTATCTTGGTGCTAATTACAAGCGGAGAGTTGAGCATGTTGGCGCCAAATCTTCTTATAATGTTGATTCTCCTTTAATAGTATAATTTTACTAGAAAATTCAAAAATAATAATATAAAATGATAGTTGCGAACCTAAATGACACAGAGAAAGGTAGCATGTTCGCGTTAAACATAAATCCTTACAGGATAGATATTTGACAATATTAGGGAAGGATTAATAATTATTTTTAACCCAATAATATCAGGTTCGCAAATTAATGTTTCTAAATTGTTACTGTATAATGATATAATAGGTTATTAGTCGCACTCCGTGCGAGTGCGCGGATTGAAACCAACGTCACTTGATTCTTTTATCCATCTGTTATAAGTCGCACTCCGTGCGAGTGCGCGGATTGAAACCTTCATCTGTATGAATATCATTGTCTACATAATCATGGTCGCACTCCGTGCGAGTGCGCGGATTGAAACATTTTTAACGTGTGATCTTTTTCTAGTTCCTGTGTCGCACTCCGTGCGAGTGCGCGGATTGAAACTTCTGTATGTATATCGTTGTCTTCGTAATTATGAGTCGCACTCCGTGCGAGTGCGCGGATTGAAACTACACCCTCTGTTGTAAGAAACTTTAAAAATCTCAGTCGCACTCCGTGCGAGTGCGCGGATTGAAACTAAGGTTGTTTTATGTCCTTGCATTATCAAGTAAAGTCGCACTCCGTGTGAGTGCGTGGATTGAAACGTTAACATCAATAACAACGGTGATGTCAATAATGTCGTACTTCATGTGAGTGTGTGGATTGATACATTTTCAAAGCTTTGTAATTCTGTGTTACACGCCCCCTCAACATTTTTTATTTCTTCTAGTGTTTTTAAGAAAATTTGTCCAAAGCCTGATAAACGTATATATTCAATATTATCTTCGAAATCGATTGTACCTAATTCAGGACCGCCGTTCACTCTTATGCCAAGTTTTCTTATAACAAGATTCATATTTATTAAGGTTAATATCGCAGCTATTAATTGCTCTTTTTGTGTTTCATAAAGTATCCTAAGCTCTTCAATAGAAATTAAAGTTTTCAATTCGGTATTAACACAAGGAATTAATTTTAGTATTTTATACTCCATGCTGCTTAGTTGATTAATTAATTTTAATGTTTCTGCAAGATTGTTAAAATCCATTTTTCCTGATGTAAACAATTTTTCAATAAGTAATAGGTGTTCTTTTGCCCTTTCTTCATCTTCAAAAATTAAAGCATTGCGGAATAAATCGGGACAAATTAATGCTGCTTCATAATTAGTCTCACCAGATTGTTGTTTTTTCCAGATACTATAAATTGTTTCTATAATCATTAGAAGTCTATCCTCAGCTTTCTTTTGTGAAATTGTATTTACGCCTAAACTAATTGCAGTTAAAAATGATTGTAAGATAATACCTAGTGGAGCATTCCATAAAGATATAGGGGTTAATACAGTTTTTATTGTTATAAATACATTATTGGATTTTGATATTTCTTTAAATAATTTATCAAAAGCCTTCCTTAAATATTTTGATTCACTTTTTACTAAATATTTGTTTCTTTGTTTATTATTAAACATCAATAATATTCCTTATTCACTAATAAAAAATTACCTTACTACTGTACAAATGTCAACCTTTTATGTTAAACTCACCCCATGCCCTTATCATGGAACGACATAAAAACAAGAGCTACCGCATTTGTACTTGAATGGAAAGATAATGCCGCAACAGTAAAAGAGAAAGCCGAAGCGCAGACATTTGAAACAGAGTTCTTAAAAATATTTGGAGTAGACAGGAAAAAAGTAGCGCTCTTTGAGAAGGAAGTAATAAAAGAAAACACAACAGATAAAGGCTATATCGATCTTTTCTGGAAAGGTCAAATCATTATCGAGATGAAAACTCCTGGTAAGGATTTGGATAAGGCTTTTGAACAAGCGAAGACTTACGCTTTAAGTCTGCCGCAAAAGGAAATACCTAAATGTATTTTAACCTGCGATTTTCTTAATTTTCAATATTACGATTTAGAGGACGATGCAAAGTGTTACAGTTTTCGTCTTGATGAACTTCCCGCAAATGTGGAACTGTTTGGGCATCTTGCAGGTTATAAGGAAATCGATTCTTTCAAGCAATGGGATCCAGTCAATATTCACGCAGCGGAAGAAATGGGAAAACTCCACAATCGTTTGAAAGAAATTGGTTATTCAGGACATCAGCTTGAATTGTATCTTGTGCGACTTATGTTTTGTTTGTTTGCAGATGATACAGGCATTTTCGAGCTGCCGAATTTATTTAAAAGATATATTCTTGAACGAACAAACGAAGATGGAAGCGACCTTGCTCTTCATATTCAGAAAATATTTGAAGTTTTAAATAAACCGAAAGATAAACGTCTCAAAACCATAGACGAACAATTAAATCAATTCCCTTATGTAAACGGGCAATTGTTTGAAGAAACAATAGAAACAGCCGACTTTGATCGTTCCATGAGAGATGCGTTAATTGGAAGCTGCACGCTTGACTGGAGCAAAATCTCACCCGCAATTTTCGGTGCGATGTTTCAGAGCGTAATGGATGATGAAGCAAGGCACGATATAGGCGCTCACTACACAAGCGAAGAAAATATATTAAAATTAATTCATCCGCTTTTTCTTGACGGCTTGCGTGATGAGTTTGAAAAAATTAAAAAACTTGTTCCTTCGTCACGGCGAGAGCGGTTAATCAAGTTTCATGACAAGTTAGCTTCAATTACATTTCTTGATCCTGCCTGCGGATGCGGTAACTTTCTTGTTATCAGCTATCGTGAACTGCGCCTGCTTGAACTTGATGTTTTGGAATTGCTGCTAGGTAAGGATAAGGTTCTTGATATTCATGATGAAATTAAAGTAAATGTAAATCAATTTTTCGGAATAGAAATCGAGGAGTTTCCGGCGCAGATAGCGCAGGTTGCACTTTGGCTTGTTGATCATCAGATGAACTTGCTTGTTCGTGAACGATTTGGAACTTATTTTATGCGTATACCGCTCAAGGCTTCTGCTTCGATTTATCATGGAAATGCTTTGTCGATTGATTGGGAGACTATTATCCCCAAGACGAAGTTGTCTTATATTTTAGGTAATCCGCCGTTTTTAGGTTCCAGAATAATGAATAGAGAACAAAAAATAGAAGTTGGAATAATATTTTATAATCTTAAAAATTTTGGTGATCTTGATTATGTTACTTGTTGGTATATGAAAGCAGCACAGTATATTCAAGAAACAGAAATTGAAGTTGCATTTGTTTCGACCAATAGTATTTGTCAAGGTTTGCAGGTTCCTATTTTATGGTCTGAATTAATTAACAGATATAAAATAAAAATTAATTTTGCTCATCAGACATTTAAGTGGAGTAATGAAGCAAGAGGCAAGGCTGCGGTTTATTGTGTTATTGTTGGTTTTGGATTTATGGATAGAGAAATTAAGAAAATTTATCAATATGCAACTGTTACAAGTGAACCTATGGAAAAAATGGTAAAGCAAATTAATTCATATCTTATTAATAGTAATAATGTTTTTATAGCAAACAGAGGAAAACCAATTAGTAATGTACCTGAAATGAATTTTGGTAATATGCCCGCAGATAATGGAGAATTATTATTTTCAAGAGAAGAAAAAGATATATTTTTAACTAATGAACCAAATGCAAAAAAATATGTAAAACGCTTAATTTCTGCACATGAGTTTATAAATAAAGGTGAACGTTGGTGTTTATGGTTAGTTGATATAGAACCAACAGAATTAATAAATTTAAAATTTGTGTATGAACGTGTAAAAAAGTGAAAGAAATTCGTAAAAAATCAGCAAGACCGCATTTAGCTGATGTTCCACATTTATTTGCACAAATTACACAACCGAAAGGTAAAGATTTTATTCTTATTCCATGTCATTCATCTGAAAACAGAAAATTTATACCGATTGGTTTTTTTGATAAAGATTCTATTTCACACAATAGCTGTTTAATTATTCCTAATGGAACAATATATCATTTTGGAGTATTAACATCGACAGTACACATGGCTTGGACTCGTTATGTTTGTGGTCGGCTTGAAATGCGTTATCGTTATTCAAAAGATATCGTTTATAATAATTTCCCGTGGCCTAATCCAACAGAAAAGCAGAGAGAAGCTATTGAAAAAGCCGCACAGGATGTTCTTAATACCCGTGAAAAATTCCCAGAAGCCAGTCTCGCAGATTTATATGATCCTGTTGCCATGCCTCCTGCTTTAGCTAAAGCCCACCAAAAACTTGACAAGGCTGTGGAAGCTGCCTATGGTCGCTCTTTTGATGATGACGGTCAGCGTGTTTCGTTTTTGTTTGAGTTGTATCAGAAGCTGTCGGGGGAGTTGTTTGTGGAGGGAAAGAAGAGGGGGAAGGGGTGAGAATATGTTCCATGTATAGGTAGATATTATTTACTTGACATTATATATCATATCTTGTACACTCATAAAAAATTGAGATACATTAGAGAGGTTGTACATGGATATGGTAAGAATATATAAGTTATTCCCAACGTATTTGAACTGTCTTGAATATCTAGAAAAAATTAGATGGAATAATGAGCCTATATGCCCTTATTGTGAAGCAAAAAAATCTTCAAAAATGAAAAATGAGAAAGGGTATAATATACTTCGTTATCATTGTAATAAATGCAATGCAACTTATAGTGTTCTTGTAAATACTATATTCCAAGATACTAAATTAGATTTACAAAAATGGTTTCTTGCATTGTATTTAATATTTAGAGCTAATAAAAAATTATCAAGTCGTCAACTTGCTTATCATTTAAAGGTAAACCATAAAACAGCATGGTTTGTTCAAATGAAAATTACATATGCAAAACAGCAAAATGATACTGATTTATTAAATTCAATAATAAAGGGAGTTAATAATGGCTAAAAAAATATCAAATGTATATTTAAAAAGTGAATTAATAATTGGAGATTTAAAACTTGACTGCTTTGTACTTGATGAAAATACTAAGAATCCAAGTCGTATTTTATCTGCAAAAGCAATTTTTGATGCCTTTGATAGACCTCGTAAAGGGATGAATTCAAGGCTTGAAATTGATGGCGAGAAATTACCTCCATTTATTGCTGCAGGCAACCTTAAGCCATTAATAACTCAAGAAATATTAGACTTGGTAAAACCCGTTTATTTTCTAGATGGTAATCAGGAAAGAAATGGATATAGAGCTGAATTACTTCCAATACTTTGTTCGTTATATCTTAAAGCACGACGTAAGAATATTTTATTATCAAGGCAAAAAAAGATAGCAGAAAGAGCAGAAATATTACAAGAAGGTTTTTCTAGAGTAGGTATAATTGCACTTATTGATGAAGCTACAGGATTTCAATATAGTCGTAAATATGATGCTTTGCGAATTCTCTTGGAAACATATTTAAATGATAATATTAAAGCATGGACAAAGAAATTTCCTGATGATTTTTTTATACAATTAGATCGATTATATGGAAATGAAAGAATAAATGCTATAAAACGACCACAACATTATGGTAAGTTTATTAATACCTATATTTATGAACCTCTTGAAAAAGGAAGAGTAAATAATGAGTTACATAAGCGATATTTAAATGATAGTAAACGCCATAGAAAGCACCAACATTTTACAGATTTTGGAGATGAGCAATTACGATTCCAAATTGGACGAATACATGGACTTTTAGAAGTTGCACCAAACATGCGATGGTTTAAAGAAAAACAGGAACGACAAGGGCAATTAGTATTATTTCCTGATTTAGAATAATTCTGATTAGTTATATGCCTATACTTAATTTGTTTTCTAAAAGAATGAAAACTGAAAGAGGTAAGTTGCTAGATGATTACCAGTATATTGATTTAATATTAATCTTAAAGTTAGAATATTTCATATTATAAAGGATAGATTTAATTATGAGTTTATTTGATAATTTATCTAAAATATTACCATTTGATGAAATCTACAAAGATCTTTTACAGCCATCTGTTAAACAAGTTGGAGGAGGATTAGAAGCAGTTGCTAAAACAAGTAGATTTATTCTAGCGCCATTTGAATATTTAGGGAGTATGCATGATAAATATTTAAATTTTTTGAAAAAGGTTTCTAATAAAGTTGAAGATAATGAATTAGTAGAAGTACATCCAAAAATAACAGGTACAATTTTTGATAGTATAAAATATATTGAAGAAGAAAATATTCTTTTTGATATGTTTGTTGAACTGCTTGCTAATGCTGTTTCTAAAGATAATGCTTCAAAAGCACATCCTGCATTTGCTCAAATAATTAACCAACTTTCACCAGATGAAGCTTTAATGCTTTATCACTTTAAAAAAGAAAATTATGAATATTGGGTACAAGCGGATTTAAATGATGAGGAGCATAGATTCTATAACCATAAAATAATTAGGAATGATTTCCCTGTAAATATCTTATCATTTCCAGATAACTATACTATGTACATTAATCATTTGGCAAATTTACAGATTGCCGGGATTCCTGAATATAAAAATCAAGAACCTATAATATCATCTGGAAGACAAACAGGGGTGAAGATATTTAGAAAAACTTCATTCCTTGATTTTGGCTTACTATTTTCTGATTGTTGTGTTCCTGAAAATATTATTACAAAATAATAAAAGAGTTATTAATTTGGGACTAATTTTAATAATATTTTTAATAATATTATTCTTTCTCCTTTTAAAATTAAATATCTATAAAACAAAAGGTAGTATAGGAGAATTGCGTGTCGCAAAACAATTAATGAAACTGCCAGAAGATGAATACTTTATTCTTAATGATTTACTAATTGAGACAAGCAAAGGAAGCAGCCAAATAGATCATGTAGTTGTTTCAATATATGGTATTTTTGTTATTGAAACAAAAAATTATAACGGTTGGATACATGGAAATGAGAATTCTGAATATTGGACTCAATCTATATATAGATATAAAACAAAATTTAGAAATCCTATAAAACAAAACTGGGCACATGTATATGCACTAAGGGAAGTACTTTCAGATTTTGAGAATTTGTTTTATTATCCAATCATTGTTTTTGCAGGAAGTGGAGAATTATTGAATGTTACTTCAAATATTCCAGTTTTATATGATTATGATTTAATTGATGTAATTTTATGCAAAAGAAATGTACCCAGTATTTCAGTTGAAAAAGCAAGAGAAATAACTGACAGATTAAATAATATTAATATACTAGATAAAAAATATAGAAAAAATCATGTATATCAGGTTCATAAAAATATATCTGATAGAGAAGATAAGATTGAGTCATTAATCTGTCCCAAATGTAATGGAAGATTAGTTATTAGAGATGGAAAATACGGTGAGTTTTATGGTTGTAGTAATTATCCAAATTGTAAATTTACACAAAATATATAATTATTTATCTTCACTATAGACATCTATATAAATTACCAACGACAACAATGGAGTGGGGACAATGCACAAAAATGTTGAAGCGATCGTAAACACCAGCGTGATTTTTACCGTTGAATATTTGCTCAGGCTGTGGGTTTCGCCTTTTAAGCCGCCTGCTTTTTCATCAAAGAATCCTGTGCTTTCAAAGCTACCGCCCCATCTGCGGTACATTTTATCTCCAATGGGTATAATCGATCTTTTGGCTATTCTGCCGTTCTATCTTCCATTTGTTGTTAATGTCGATCTTCGTCTCTTGCGCGTACTTAGAATGTTCAGATTGTTACGCGTTTTAAAAATTGAGCAGGTACGATATAACTGTAAAAAAGCTTGCGAAAGTTTTAGATAGTGCTTTGCAGGGGTTTGCTGATGTTTACAATGCTCTTATCTGTCCGCGGGTTTATAAACCTGCAATGCCGTACGAAGAAGCGGCAAAAATTATAATAGAAGGCCGTGGAACTCATTTTGGCCCTGTTATTGTCGATGCTTTTATGCAAATTCAAGAACAATTCATTGAAATTTCCCAAAAATACAGATAAATTTGGAATTTCACCATATTTATTCTTGTTTTTTCTACAATATAATGGTATAATTTCCAAAGACAACAAGAACTATTTGACATCCCGAAGGTGGGCAATATATGCAGAACAAAAGTAACCCGTTATCATTTCTCTTCAGAAAAAGTAATGAAAATAAGCGTCTCGAAAACCTTGTTCGCGAACGAACTCTGGAATTAAATAGATATCAAAAGGATCTGGAAAAAGCGCTTGACGCGGCGAAGACTGCGAATAATTCCAAATCAGTTTTCTTGGCGAATGTGAGCCACGAAATCCGCACACCCATGAACAGCATTATGGGTTTTTCGGAACTTGCGCTTGACGGCGATTTTACGCCGAAAACCAGAGAGTATATCGAAAATATCCGCACGAACGCAAAGTGGCTGCTTGAGATTATCAACGATATTCTTGATATTTCAAAAATCGAATCCGGCAAAATGGAACTGGAGGATATTCCTTTCGATCTGCACGAACTTTTTTCAAGCTGCCGCACTTTGGTTATGCCCAAAGCTGTCGAAAAAGGAATTATGCTTCATTTTTATGCCGAGCCGTCTGTCGGCAGAAGACCTGTCGGCGATCCTACAAGGCTCAGGCAGGTTTTCGTAAATCTTTTGTCTAACGCTATTAAATTTACTAATGCCGGAATGGTAAAACTTCATTCCGATATTACGAGCATGACAAACGATACTATATCAATGCATTTTGAAATTAAAGATTCTGGTATTGGGATGTCGAGCGAACAGATCGAAAGGGTATTTACTCCGTTTACGCAGGCGGAGACAGGAACTACGCGCATCTACGGCGGCACAGGGTTAGGTCTTCCGATTTCCAAAAATCTTGTAGAAATGATGGGCGGGAAACTTTTTGTAGAAAGTACGCCGGGAGTCGGCAGCAAGTTCAGTTTTGATCTTACGTTCAGTACAATTCCAAGATCAGAAGAAGAGATGCTGGAAAGAAAAATCGGGCTTAAAGAAATCGAAAAGCCGCTTTTCGACGGCGAGATTTTGTTATGCGAAGATAATGTCATGAATCAGCAGGTTATCAAAGAACATCTTATAAGAGTAGGCATCGATACTTTTGTTGCGGAAAACGGCAAGGTAGGCGTGGACACTGTCAGCGACAGAATTAAAAACGGCACCAAGCAGTTTGATCTTGTTTTTATGGACATGCACATGCCTGTAATGGATGGTCTTGAAGCGTCCGCGAAAATCCGGGAGCTTGATCCTTCAATTCCGATTGTCGCGATGACAGCCAATATTATGGCGGATGACATGGATGTTTACAAGGCGAGCGGCATGAAGGACTGTGTTTGCAAACCTTTTACTTCTCAGGAGTTATGGCGCTGTCTTTTAAAATATTTTACGCCTGTAGAAAAAAAGGAAGCTTTACCGGACGATACTTCTGCAATGATAGAAAATCTGCCTGAGTCGGACGCTGAGTTCCAGAAGACTCTTAGAAAAGTTTTTTATAACAGCAGTATTAATAAATACAAAGAGATAAGCGAAGCCATCAACAAAAAAGATATTAAACTGGCGCACAGGCTTGCGCATACTTTAAAAGGGAATGCAGGACAGGTTGGCAAAACAGAACTGCAGAAAGCCGCCGCGCAGGTGGAACACCATTTAAGAGATGGAATCAATCTTGTTACAGAAGAATTGTTTAACGCTCTTAAAAAAGAATTAGATCAAGTATTAAGCGAGTTTTCAGCGGAGATGGAATGAAAACTAGAAAGATTATTCTTGCGATAATTATTTCTGTTTTACTTCTTGGCTGCAAAGATTCTCCCAAAGATGAGCGCGGAGTTATTCCTGAATCATTTTACGACATTCCCGAAATTTCAAGAGATGAAATAAAAGTTATAGAATCGCTGCGCGGGCAGACATTAATTTACGGAATGCCTGTCAGTGTAGAAGCGTTTGAAGATGTTAACGGAGCAGTCAAAGGTTTTTCCGCGCTTTTATGCGATTGGCTGTCTAAAGTTTTCGGCATCACTTTTAAACCCGTGTTATATGATTGGCAGGATATTCTTGACGGGCTTGAAACCGGGGATATTTCTTTTACCGGTGAGCTGACACCTACGGCGGAGCGTCATTTAACCTATTATATGTCAAAACCAATCGCGTCGCGTCTTTTAAATACTTACCGTTTAAACAACAGCAAACCGATTGATGAGATTATAAACAGCCGCCTTGTCCGCTGCGGTTTTATCGAAGGCACTACCACTGTAAATACCGTAACTTTCGAGTTGGAACCTGATACCTACGAAATTATTCTTCTTAAAAGTGTCGATCAAGTTTATGACGCGTTAAAGAATGGCATAATCGATGTTTTCTTTTACAGTCAAACAATAGAGGCGAATTTTTTACAGCACCGTGATATGACAGTCAGCCATTTTTATCCGCTGACATACAGACCTGTTTCCATGGCAACGAAGAATCCTTCGCTTGCGCCGATCATTTCGGCTGTTGATAAAATTATTGCAAATAACGGACTTAGACGCATTAATGAATTTTACAAACGCGGAGAGCTGGAATTTAAAAGATATAAATTATTTTCATGGCTTACAGATGAACAAAAACAATATTTACATAATAATAAAACAGTTAATTTTGTCGCTGAATATTACAACTATCCTGTTTCTTTTTATAACATGCATGAACGAGAGTGGCAGGGTATTGTCTTTGATATGCTTCCGCAGATAGAAGAATTTACGGGGCTTACTTTTAATCTTGTAAATGAAAAAGACACCGAATGGCCCGAGCTTGTAAGAATGCTGGAAGAAGGCGAGGCGCAGATGTCCGCCGAAATGATCCGTTCTCATGATCGGGAAGGGCGTTTTTTGTGGTCGAATCAGCCTACTTTGATCGACTACTATACACTGGTTTCCAAATATTCGCTTCCTAACATCAGCATTAACGAAATTATGGATGTAAGGGTTGGTTTGGTTTGGGGTTCTGTCTATTCAGAGATTTTTAAACGCTGGTTCCCAGGTCATCAGCATATAGTTGAGTATATCAGTTCGAATGCCGCTTTCAAAGGATTGGAACTCGGCGAAGTTGACATGGTTATGTCCAGCCAGCACAGGCTATTGGCAATAACTCACTACAACGAGTATGTCGGCTACAAAGCTAATATAATTTTTGATTATAAATCCGAATCACGTTTTGCGTTTAATATAAACGAAAGCATTTTATGTTCTATCGTGGATACTGCACTTGAGATGCTCGATTCAAGAGCGGTCGCGGATCAATGGATGAGAAAAACTTACGATTACCGTTTTAAAGTTGCTGAAGCTCAGCGCCCTTGGCTTGCAGGCTCCTCTCTTTTATTATTATCTGTCGTTCTTCTTCTTTTCATTTTAATTATTAGAACGCGTAAAGAAGGAATAAAACTGGAAGCGCTTGTCCGCGAACGAACCGAAAAATTAAACAAATACCAAAAGGAACTGGAAACGGCTCTTGATACCGCCAAAGCCGCAAGTAAATCAAAATCGTCGTTTCTTGCCAACATGAGCCACGAAATACGGACGCCGATGAACAGTATCATCGGGTTTTCCGAGCTGGCAATAGATGATGCTGTTTCCAAAAGGACGAAAGATTATTTAGACAATATTAAAACAAACGCGGAATGGCTCATGCAGATTATTAATGATATTTTAGATATATCAAAAATTGAATCCGGCAAAATGGAACTGGAAAAAATTCCATTTGATATGCATGAACTTTTTTCAAGCTGCAGAACGCTTGTTATGCCCAAAGCGGTGGAAAAAGGAATTATGCTTCATTTCTACGCGGAACCCAGTGTCGGCAGAAAACCGCTTGGCGATCCTACAAGGCTGCGGCAGGTTTTTATAAACCTTCTTTCCAACGCTGTAAAATTTACCAATACGGGAATTGTAAAACTTGTTACGGACGTTGTTACAGTCAGCGGGAACACAATCACTTTCCACTTTGAAGTAAAAGATTCAGGCATTGGCATGACAGCCAAGCAAATTGAAGTTGTTTTTGAACCGTTTGCGCAGGGAGAAAGCGGGACGACTCGTAAATACGGTGGCACGGGGCTTGGTTTGCCGATAACAAAAAGTATCATAGAAATGATGGGCGGAAAACTTATTGTTGAAAGTACGCCTGGAATCGGAAGCCGGTTCTTTTTTGATCTGACTTTTGAAACAGTAGATGTTACAAAAGAAGAATTTTTCGAGAAAAAAGTTTCGCTTAAAGAAATTGAAAAGCCGATGTTCGAAGGTGAGATTCTGCTGTGCGAAGATAATGTCATGAATCAGCAGGTCATTTGCGAACATCTTTCAAGAGTTGGTTTAAAAACTGTTGTAGCCGAAAACGGTAAAATCGGTTTTGATTATGTTGAAGAAAGACATTTAAAACATAAAAGACAGTTTGATTTAATTTTTATGGATATGCATATGCCGGTTATGGATGGACTTGAAGCGTCAACGCAGATACTTAGACTTGAAACCGGCGTTCCTATTATCGCTATGACTGCGAATATAATGGCAGACGACAGAGAAGTTTATAAAAAAAGCGGCTTGAACGACTGTGTCGGCAAACCGTTCACATCTCAGGAATTGTGGCGGTGTCTGTTAAAGTACCTGAACCCCATAAGCGGCGGAACAATGCTGGATAATATTGATTCTCCCGAAGCGGATATGGAATTCCAGAATTCGCTTAAAAAATATTTTATTAAATCAAATTCCAACTGTTACGAAGATCTGTGCCGAGCGCTGGATCAGGGTGATATAAAAAAAGCCCACAGAATTGTGCATTCATTAAAAAGTAACGCGGGGCAGATTAAAAAATTAAGCCTACAGGCAATCGCCGCCGACTTGGAGTTTCAGTTGATGGGTGAGACTAATACAATTACGCCGGCTCAGATGGCTGAGTTCAAAGCGGAACTGGACATTGTTCTTGCGGAATTAAAAAGCGCGTTTGAACAAGACGTATAATTAAACCGGTTTTATTTTACAAAAAAACTTTCAGGCGGTCCAAGATACGAAATAAGAGGCATTGTCTTGTTTATAGAAACATTCGGATCTATTTTGTATATCAATATTCTTTCAAGTACAAGCCCCGCTTCCATAACGCCTACAGAAATTTCCTGAACGCCTTTTTCAAATGTAAAAGAAGCCAAATTGATGCGAATGTTATCCAGTACACCCTGACACCACTTTGAATCCGACGGGCTGCCTGCTCTGAAGTCGCTGGAAACCGCGGTAATTACATGGCTTTTGCCGCGTGAATCTGAAAGAACGAATCTAAGAGAACTTTTATTTTGAACAGGATTTGTCGGAGTAGTCCACACTTCTACAATATAATCATTAGTTTCTTCTATTAAGAAGCGGTAGTTGATACTTGGTCTGTCTTTGTCCGCGGCGCATTTTGAAAAATCCGCGGTTACCGGAAAGACCTTCATGCCGCAGCCGCTTCTGCCGTAATTTTTAAGTTCTGTAAAACCGCAGCCGTTTACATCTTTCTTGCCGCAGAAATGGTTTGCGTTTATGGTAATTACGCCGTTGTTTTCCAGGAATGTCATCTGCGGCAAACTGCTTGTGTCAACAGCTCTTGCTCTTATTTCAACCGCAACCGCGGTTTCATTGTCCATTATTTTTAATTTGGCGATTTGAATTTCGTTTAATAAATTTTTTCTGTTGCAGCGAAGTATAATCTCATTGGAAGATTCAACTCTGCCTCTTGTTGTGCTGAGTTCCAGCCAGTTGTTCAATCGTTCCTGTCTGATTTCATAATCAAGAGCGCCGATTCCGTCGTTGGCGATTTCTAAAATAACTTCATCGTTTTCCGCGTAAAGGAAATCATCAATATAGATGGTCATCGGCTTGCCGTAGGTTTTTGTGTAGATTTCATTTCTGTCTTTGCGCGATACAACCATTCGCGGTTTGTAGGCTGGTTCAACTTGATACCTAAGCGGATATCTGCAATTGTCTTCGTTCCATTTAACAAAACCGATGTGCTGTTCAAGTTCCATGCCTTCCCATTTGCCTTTCTTAAAATTCGAAAACTCTTTCATCAGGGCATGATCTTTTTCGATGCATTCGGTTACAAGGGCTGCATAATTATTAGCGGTTTTTCTGCCTTGATTTGCATAATGCCTGTTTTTAGCCGCGTATAAATGCATACGTAAAAGATTTATGCTTGCCTTTGCCGGAAAATATATCGTGCTGTAATACGCATTTTTCCCGTTTTCGCTTAACGAGTTATAAACTTCTTCATTCAACGCTTCTATTTTATCTGCGAGAGCCAACATTCTGTCAGTCTCTGAATAATGGCACGGATGATAAATATCGGCATTAAGCGCTTCCGGGCGCCTTGCCGCGTTCATTCTGATATACCCATGAAAAACTTCAGCCATTTTTCCGCGGATTGCTGTTTCTGTATCGGGGAATGTTTTTTCCAGCCACATTGACGTATAACAGTCTATGCTGTTAGGCGCGCTTGTCCCCCATTTTTCAAAATCATAAGCAAGTTCCAGAAAGTACGCCAAAAGCGTTTCGTTAAACTTTAAGTCGCCGACATTGACGATCCAAATATCTTTTATTCCGTAATCGTACGCCATGGTCATTTGTTCCCATGTCCTTTCAAGCGATATTGAAGGCATCCATTCGTACGAAATCGGGCCGCCGTGATAATCAAAGTGGTAGTACATTCCAAAGCCGCCTTTGCGGTTTCTGGTTTCTTCGGTCGGTAAAGTGCGCATAAAGCCGAAATTATCTTCGCATAACATGCAGGTAACGCCGTCAAGTTCGTTCCAGTCTTTTAAACCTTCGGCGTTTTCTCCGCCGTAAAAATATTCTTCAACTTCTTTATAAAGCGCTATAACCTGCGGAACGCTGTCGATGTTTTGATTAACATGCTTTTTTATAAGATCGCGCTGGTTTTTAATAATGTCTTTTAATAAATCTATATTTTCTTTAAGGGAAGAATTATCGCCCAGCATAGAACTGTCGCGTTCTCCCCTCATGCCTATTGTAATTATTTTTTCATATTTGCCGCTTCTTTTTAAAGCGTCTTCCCAGTATTTTAATAAACCGTTTTTGTTTGTGTAGTAATTCCACTCGTTTCCGTAAACGGATTCTTTGCCTCTGACTTTATCCCACTCTTCGCTTGCGCGAAGGCAGGGCTCGTGATGGGAAGCGCCCATTACAACGCCGTAAATATCAGCCAGCTCTTCGTTGGCGCTTCCCGGACCGTCCAGCGCAAATGAAGATGTCCACATCGCGGGCCATAAATAGTTTCCTTTAAGGCGCAGCAGAAGTTCAAAAACATGGTCATACATGTCCGAAGTAAAACCTTCAAAATGTTTAAAAGTCCAGTTGCCGTAACATGGCCATTCATCGTTTATGAAAAAGCCTCTGTATTTTACGCTTGGCTCTTTAGAAACTGTCTCGATCTTGTTGGTTATTGTAATATTTTCCCTGCGAACCGGTTCAACATCTCCCCAGAAATGCAAAGGAGAGACGCCGATATATTCCGATAACGCGAACATTCCGTAAATTGTTCCGCGCTTGTCGCTTCCGCAAATCAGCAGAGTTTTACCGATGTACTTAATTTGATAAACTTCTCTTTTACCGCTGATAGAAGACGGATCGTATTTACCGTTTTTGATTAAAGCGTCCATAATAGGGCTTTTACCCAATGTCGCGAAAATTATCGAATTTTCCTGATTTTCACCCGTATACGTTTGCAGAATTTCGGGAAGAATACCGCCTGCTTTTTCAAAATCTGCCGCAACTTTCATAGCTATTCTTTTAACGCCTTCGAAAGCTTCGGATTCTACTGTAATAATATATTTATTCATAATGGATATTATAGGTATAGCACTAATAGAGGTGTTATGTAAAGCGTCTGTAAATTAATGTTACTTGTATGAATTATAATTATATTATAAACTGATATTATCAAATTTTACTTATAATAGTAAGGAGAGAAATGTTATGAAAAGATTTTTTAATTTGGCATTGGCGGTTCTTCTTTTAACGGGAATGGCCTTTTTTTCATCATGCGGCGGCAAGACCGAGGGTAAGCTTATTTGCGGTGTTACTGAATATGAACCGATGAATTACAGGAACGCTGCCGGACACTGGACTGGTTTTGACACCGAGCTTGCATTGCTCGTCGGCGAAAAACTGGGCATGAAGGTTGAGTTTCAAGAAATTGAATGGGCAAACAAATATCAGGAACTGGAAGCCGGTACCATCAACGCGATTTGGAACGGATTTACAGCTAACTCTTCAGAAAACGGAGTGCCCAGAAGCGTAATGGTAGATTTCAGCTACAGTTATATGCTTAATCAGCAGTGTGTTGTTATCAGATCCGCAAGAGCGAGTGAAATTAACAGCATCGATAGTTTATTCGGAAAGACAGTTGCAGCAGAAAGCGGATCCGCCGGTGAAACCGCGGCTAAAGAAATAATTGGAAACTCAGGCAGGATTGTCGGCTCGCCTGCGCAGGTTAATACATTCCTGGAAGTAAAATCAGGCGCTGTCGATTTCGCGATGGTCGATGTTCTGCTCGCAAGAAGGCTTGCCGGTTCAGGTGATTATTCCGATTTGATGATTGCGGACATTCAGTTAGACTATGAAGTCTACGCGGTTGGTTTTAAAAAAGGAAGCGATCTGAGAAACAAAGTAAACAACGCTCTTAAAGAACTTGATGACGAAGGAAAATTGTGGGATCTCGCGGTAAAATATAAACTTGAAGACACAATTATCCTTGATACAAATTTTAAGGGATAATTTATTTTAATGGATTTCTGGGCGGTCACATTAAGGTTATTACATGGTTTTCAGGTAACATGCCTTCTTTTTTCGCTGACGCTTTTATTTGCTTTGCCGCTTGGCTTGATAATTTCATTCGGGTCAATGTCAAAGATTGCGCCGCTCAGGTTTATAGTTAAAGTTTTTGTCTGGTGCATCAGGGGAGTTCCTTTGATGCTCCAGATTTTTATTGTTTTTTATGTGCCGGGATTTATTTTCGGCGCACCCATATCGTCGCGTATCAACGCGGCAATTATCGCGTTTTCTATCAACTATGCCTGTTATTTCAGTGAAATATACCGCGGCGGAATTGAAAGTATTTCCCACAGCCAGTATGAAGCAGGGCAGGTTTTAGGAATGACAAAGATGCAGATTTTTTTTCGCGTCATTCTTCTTCAGGTTATTAAACGAATAACAGCTCCCATGTCAAACGAAATTATCACCCTTGTAAAAGACACAGCTCTTGCGCGCGTGATCATGGTTGTGGAAATTATAAGAGTTGCGGAAACATTTGCCGCAACAAGAGCGATTATATGGCCGTTGTTTTACACGGGCGCGTTTTATCTGCTATTTGTCGGAATCCTTACGCTTTTGTTTGGATATGCCGAAAAAAGATTAAGTTATTTTAAGGCGTAGAAATGTCAATTCTAGAAGTTAAGTCATTGGCAAAACATTTTGGCTCCGCCGAAGTATTAAACGACATCAGTTTTTCTTTGAATGAAGGCGAGGTTCTTGCCGTCATTGGCTCCAGCGGAAGCGGAAAGACAACGCTTTTACGCTGTTTAAACTTTCTTGAAAAACCAAGCGCAGGGCAGATAATTGTTCGCGGTGAAACATTGATCGACTGCAGCGAACATGTTCATTACGACGAATCTGTTATCCGCCGGAAAAGACTGCACTTTGGGCTTGTGTTTCAAAGTTTTAATTTATTTCCTCAGCACACGGCGCTTAAAAATGTTTCGCTTGCCCGCGAGCTGGCGGCGCAAAAATTACCGGATTATAAAAAAAATAAAAAAATAATTTTAGAAAAAATACAAAGCGAAAGTATTCAGCTTCTTGATCAAATTGGTTTATCTCAAAAAAAAGATTTATATCCTCATCAGTTATCAGGCGGGCAGCAGCAGCGTGTAGCAATCGCAAGAGCGCTGGCTTTAAAACCTGATATCTTGTGTTTTGACGAGCCGACCTCAGCTCTCGATCCGGAGCTGACAGGCGAAGTGCTTAAAGTAATCCGCAGCCTTGCCGAAAAAAACACAACCATGATTATTGTCACGCACGAAATGCAGTTTGCGCGCGAAGTCGCGGATACAATTCTGTTCATTGACGAGGGTGTTGTTATTGAATATGGACCTCCTTCACTGCTGGATAACCCTTCCAGCGGCAGAATGAAACGTTTTTTAGAGCGTTATTCACAAAACGGCTGATAATCGGGTTTGTAAATATATTCATTTTATGGTATTATTGTATAAAGGATAGTTATAGTGAAGATTCATAAGTCTTTAAAGTTTTTATTTATTACCCTTTTTTCGACATTCATTGTGGCTATAAGCGTTATTACCGCTGTAATGGGTATTAAACAATTATCAAACGCCGTTGTTGCTACATTTACCGATCAAGGTTTTCAGATAGTAGAAAAAGCAGCTTCTTTTGTAGACGGCGATTTATTTGAAGCCTTAGCTAAATCACTTGATGAAAGCGATCCTTTTTATGAAGAAACCAGGGAACATCTTTTTCAATTAAAGGGATACACAGGCTGTCTTTATCTCTACACAATGGCGCCCGGAAGCGGCAGCATTTGGAGATTTATAATTGACGGCAGCGCTGAACCTGATGATGAAGAACATTTTTCTCATCTTGGCGAAGAAGATGATACAACCGGATATGATAACGCATTTAAAAAAGCATACGAAGAAGGCGTTACCGCAGCTTCCGCTCTTGTGTTTTATGAAGGATGGGGCTGGTTGATTTCTGTGTATACTCCTATCAGGAATTCCAAAGGGCAGATTGTTGGAATTGCGGCATGCGATTTTGACGGGCAGCACTTGTACAGCGAAATTCAAAACAGCCGGAAAACGCAAATAATATTCGGCGGCATATATTTGGCTCTTGGACTTTTGCTGCTTTTATTTTTTATGCGGAAGATTTTTACCCCGCTTAAAGATATCCATTTAATTTTAAGAGAAATATCTCTGGGCGACGGAGATTTAACAAAACGTATCAATCTTAATAATCAAAATGAAATAGGCGAATTGGCCGCCGATTTTAATTTAACTCTTGATAAAATTAAACAGCTTGTTATTAATATTAAAAACGAAACATACTCTCTTACGGATACCGGAAACGATCTTTCCAGCAATATGAGCGAAACTGCCGCGGCGATTAACGAGATTGCCGACAACATTCAAAACATTCAATCCAGTGTTATTAATCAAAGCGCCGGTGTCAACGAGACTCAGGCAACAATGGAACAGGTGGTATCAAATATTAACAGGCTTAACAAACAAGTTGAAAGCCAAAGCAGTAATATTCTAGCGGCTTCATCCGCCATTGAGCAAATGGTCGCAAATACGCGCTCTGTTACAGATACGCTTTTTAAAAACGCCGCCAATGTGCAGAGTTTAAAAGGAGCGTCGGAAGAAGGCCGCACAGGTTTGCAGGCAGTATTGGCGGATATTCAGGAAATAGCCCGTGAATCCGAAGGCCTTTTGAATATTAACGCTGTAATGGAAAATATTGCAAGTCAAACTAATTTGTTGTCGATGAATGCCGCAATTGAAGCGGCTCACGCCGGAGAGTCAGGCAAGGGTTTTGCTGTTGTCGCTGGTGAAATTCGCAAACTTGCGGAAAATTCCAGCCACCAGTCAAAAACAATCAGCGAGGTTTTAAAGAAAATAAAAAGCGCTATAGATAAAATAAAAATGTCAGCAGATAATGTTCTGGAAAAATTTGAAGCAATCGACTCAAGCGTACAGGTTGTAGCGGATCAGGAAGAAAATATCCGCAATTCAATGGAAGAACAGCAAACGGGAAGCAGACAAATTCTTGAGGGTATTAATAAAATTACAGAAATTACCAGTCATGTAAAAAGCGGTTCGGATGAAATGCTTGGCGGCGCAAAAGAAGTAATAGATGAAAGTGTTAACCTTGCGACTGTTAATCTGGAAATAACCTCAAGCATGAAAGAAATGGCTTCAGGAGCGGATCAGATCACTTTAGTAATAGGCCATGTTAAAAAGATGAGCGATAAAAACCGCGAAAACATCAATTCACTGGGAAATGAAGTTTCGCGTTTTAAGGTTAATTAGAAAATCTTGACACTAATTTATCAAAAGCATAGAATGAACAAGATAGAGAATATTAAATGCATATTACTGAGCTTGTAGCTGAACTGGTTCTCCAGGTTGGCCTTATTTTATTTGCGGTCCGCTTGTTTGGACAGCTGGCAAAGAAGATTGGAGTACCTTCGGTGCTGGGTGAACTGTTGGCAGGTGTTTTGATCGGCCCTTTTGCTCTTGGCGGTATTGCGCTGCCGGGACTTCCTCACGGTGTTTTTCCTTTAGCGTTTGACACCGGGCTTGCGGTAAGCGTCGAATTGTATTCGTTTGCTACTGTTGCTTCGATTGTTTTGCTGTTTGCTTCCGGTCTTGAAACCAATTTAAGTTTATTCTTACGTTATTCAGTCGCAGGCGGCATAATAGGTATTTCAGGCGCTCTTCTTTCTTTCGCGGCAGGAACATTATGCGGCGTTGTTTTTTTTGATTCCACTTTTTTGGATCCTAAATGCTTGTTTCTGGGTGTAATAGCCACAACCACTTCGGTTGGTATCAGCGCAAGGACTTTATCAGAAAAGAAAAAGATTGATTCTCCTGAAGGCGTTACAATGTTAACTGCCGCTGTTTTTGACGATGTAATATGGATCATTTTACTGGCTGTGGTGCTGGGGATTGTTTCCATCATCGGGGGAAACGCGGCAAGCGGTCTTTCGGTTCAGGTGATCCTTTTGATGGCGGCAAAAGTTTTTGGCATCTGGCTTGGAGTTACGGCTCTTTTGTTACTGTGTTCAAAAGTGATTGCGGGTTTTTTAAAAATATTTAAAAGCAGCCTTGATTTTTCGGTTCTCTCTCTTGGGTTTGCGTTAATTCTTGCAGGCATTCTTGAGAAGCATGGATTGGCTTTAATCATCGGCGCGTACGTAGCGGGGCTTTCGCTCTCTAAAACCGATATTGCCGCTACTATTCAGGAACGTATCCGCCCATTATATGAATTTTTCGTGCCGATTTTCTTTGCGGTTATGGGTATGATGGTTAATGTGCGCGAAATAATTTCGCCGCCTGTTTTAATATTCGGCGCGATTTATACATTGGTTGTTATTCTTTCGAAAGTGATCGGCGCGGGCAGCCCCGCGCTGCTTCTTGGATTTAACCGTATAGGAGCGCTTAGAATCGGCACCGGAATGATCCCGCGCGGCGAAGGCGCTTTAATAACCTGCGGTATCGGTCTTGCCGCCGGCGTTTTAGACAACCAGCTTTTTTCCGCCGCGGTTTTTATGATCTTTCTTACCATCGTTGTTTCTCCTACGCTTTTGGGTTTAATGCTGAAGATTCCAAAACAGGGAACAAGAAAAACGGAAGAACACGACGACAGCGTTCATGAGGTATGGGACTTCGGAACAAAAGAAATTGCGGATGTTGTTATGGGAACTCTTTTAAGAGAACTGCGCTCCGAAGGTTTTTTTGTTCAAACCATGAACATAGACGAAGGAATTTCCAAAGCGCACAAAGACGACGTTGCTCTTTTTATTACCGAAGAAGAAAATTCAATTACAATTACGACTTCAAAAAACGATATGCCGTTTGTTAAAAACGAAGTTTACGAAGTTATTATCGATCTTTCCCATACAATCGAAAAGCTGATTAATTCCGTTGAACCGGAAGAAATGAAAAGAGATCTTTTCGATGTTGAAGCGCGCACTACAAAAGATATTCTGGCCCTTATCGATCCTGAATGTTTTGCAATGGAATTAAAAGGCGAAACAAAGGAAGAGATTATAACAGAACTTGTAGATTTGCTTGCTGTTACAGATACCATGCTGGATCGTAATCAGGTTCTTGCCGATGTGCTTGAACGTGAAAACACCATGAGTACCGGCATGGATCACGGAATTGCTCTGCCGCACGGAAAAACCGACGGAATTGCTTATACTGCAGTAGCCGCTGGAATTAAGAAATCTGGTGTAAATTTCGATTCTATTGACGGACAGCTATCCCGGGTTTTTGTTCTTATTGTTTCCCCCAAGAAAGCCTGCGGGATGCATGTGCAGTTTCTTGCTGCCGTTGGTTCGATATTAAGCGATGACACCATGCGGGAAGCGATTATTAACGCTGAAACACCGCAGGAAGCTGTAGATATTTTCATGAAAAGAAAACTCTAAACTTTATTTTATTATTTTTAATTTTGTGCTAGAATAGCGTATGGCTGTTAGAGTAACGTCTTTACAAGACTGGGATATACAAAAAATTACAGACGAGGTAGGGCAGCCCAATATTAAGGCGGTGATCTACTTCTTTTCAACGTCTTTCGAAGGTATAAAAATCCATAAAGCAATTACAAGCGCGTTTCCCGCAGCTGCGTGTATCGGTGCTTCCATGTACGGCGGCTGGTCAAGTTCCGGAGCTTTAAAAAGCGGCGTTACAATCATGTCCCTTTCTTCCGACGAAGTTGAAGATGTTTATGTTTCGTTTCAGGAAGGAGTCAAAAGAGATCCCATTCTGGCAGCTCATCTTGCAATTTCAGAATTAAGGCATAAAACCGCAGGGCAGAATATCAACCCGGATGAATATCTTGGTTTAATATTTTTTGACGGTTTGTGTCTTGGCGAATTGATCATGAAAGAGTTCTCTATGGAAAAAGGGCTTAATATGGCTTTTGTCGGCGGCGCGGCTGCGGATGAAATGACTTTTTCTAAAACCTGCGTTACAGCGGGTGATAGAATTTCAAGCGATGGGCTTGTCGCTGTCGTTCTCAGGATGAAGATACCATTTTTCTTTAACAACTATGTTCATTACACGCCGACTAATACTTCTTTTACGATTAACCGCGTGGAAATTATGCAGAGGATTGCGTGGGAAATTGACGGAGAGCCTGCCGCGGAAATTTACGCAAGGCATGTCGGCGTAAAAAGCGTTGACGACTTAACTCTTGAAGTTTTTGCGCGCAATCCCTTGGGGCTTGTTCTGGGAGACAGCGTTTATGTTCGCAGCCCTAATGTCACTGTGAATGGCAAGGGGCTTCAGTTTTATTGTTATATAGAAGCCGGGACAAAGGTGTTCCTGTTAAAACAGGGAGATATTATCGCCAACGCGCAAAACAGCATTACAGTTGCCGAACAGTTTCTGCCCGGCATTCAGGGATGTCTGCTTTTTAATTGTATCCAGCGCTATCTTGAACTTGAAGAGCGAAATATCAGTGACAGATTTAATAATGTATTTTCCAAATACCCGATGATTGGCTTTAACACTTACGGTGAAGAACTTTTTACCCATCATAACCAAACCTTAACCGCTGTTTTTTTCGGAACGCCGCCCGAGCAGGGAATGACAGACCCCTACAAAGCAAAACGTCTGTTTCATTATACGGATAATAAATTAAAATCGCTTGTTTTTGATATTGTAAGCCGCAGCGAACTTCTAAATATTACGATTTCATATTTAAAGAGCAGCATGGATACGCTGCTTGTTCAGCAGGCTCAGACAGATGATACAGCTCATGTGACTTATGAAACAGTCCGCAAAAACCTGGACGCAATGATTGAACAGTCTAATATTTCTAAAGTAGATATCGAAAAGATGCTTGTTGTTTATCAAAACAATGTGGAAAAAACAGGCGAGTATGTTTTTAATATTGTTGATGAGATCAGAACGCAGAACAACCGCCTTGTGGAGCTTCGCGAAGAAGCGGAAATGGCAAACCGGACAAAAAGCAGTTTTCTCGCAAGTATGAGCCACGAAATCCGCACGCCGATGAATGCCATTACCGGAATGGCAGAGCTTCTTCTGCGAAGCGATCTTGGCGATGAAGCCAGAGGTTACGCGCAGGACATAAAACAGGCTGGTAATAATTTAATTTCAATTATTAATGACATTCTTGACTTCTCAAAAATTGAAGCCGGCAAAATGGAGATAGTTCCTGTTAGTTATCTTCTTTCTTCGCTTGTAAACGATACTGTAAATATTATCCGCACGCGGTTAAAAGACAAACCAATTCGTTTTTTCACAAACATTGACGGGCATATACCTAACAGATTGTACGGCGACGAAGTGCGCCTTCGCCAGATACTTATTAACCTGCTTTCAAATGCGGCGAAGTTTACCGAAAGAGGGTATATCAGTTTATCAATTACGATGCGGCAGCGCAGAGGCAGCAAAGTCTGGCTGGATTTTTCCATTGCGGATACAGGAAAGGGCATTAAACCGGAAGACCAGAAAAAACTTTTTGGTGAATTTGTACAGGTAGATTTAAAAAGAAACCGCAATGTCGAAGGTACGGGGCTTGGTCTTGCGATTACAAGAAGGCTGTGCCTGATTATGGACGGAGATATAAGTGTAGAGAGCGAAGAAGACAGCGGCAGTATCTTTAATGTTACAATTCCCCAGGTTGTTGAATCTGTTGAGCCTTTTGCGGTTGTAAATAAAGCCGCGGAAAAGAAAGTGCTTGTTTTTGAAGGAAGGGTTATCTATGCAAAATCGGTATGCTGGTCTTTAAGAAACCTTGGCGTTCCGTATGTTATGGTTACAACTATAGAAGAATTTACAAAAGCCCTGTTCGATGAAAAGTGGTCTCTTGTGCTTTCCGGATATGGTATTCATGACAAAATAAAAAAGATAATGAAAAAACCGGCTTCTGCGTTTATCGGCGGAAAGAAACCGCCGCTTGCCTTGATGATTGAATGGGGAACAGAAGCTCTTATCCCCGATGTGCGTTTTGTTTCTTTGCCGATACAATCAATTTCAATTGCCAACATTTTAAACGGAAAAGATGACAGTAAAGCAACCGCCGATTCGAAGGTACCAGCCGGCATTGTCCGCTATTCATTCCCGGATGCGAGGGTGCTTGTTGTAGATGACATTCCAACCAATTTAAAAGTTACAGAAGGACTTTTGGCTCCTTACCGGATTAAAGTGGAGTCGTGTCTCAGCGGGATAAAGGCGATAGAAATGGTAAGAAATAAAGATTTCGATATTATTTTTATGGATCACATGATGCCGGAAATGGACGGAGTGGAAGCGACCGCAATTATCCGTGACTGGGAAAAAGAAAGAGAGATTGAAAACGGTCTCAGAAAAAGAATGCCTATAGTCGCCTTAACCGCAAACGCTGTTTTCGGCGTGCGCGAGATGTTTATAGAAAAAGGTTTTGACGATTTCCTTGCAAAGCCGATAGATGTTACCGCGCTGGATGATATTATTATCAGATGGATATCGAAAGACAAACGCGAACAGGCTGTTGTTTCCAAAAAAGATAACGGTAAAAAATCACGCATCCCTGTTATAAACGGAGTTGATATGCAAAGAGGTATAACTCTGACAGGCGGAACGGAAGCAGGATATTTTTCTGTTTTATCTACATTCTACAAAGACGCGAAAGACAGGCTGAAGCTGCTTAGAAGTACACTCGATAAAGAAAATCTAAATTTATTTATTACCCATGTGCATGCGTTAAAGAGCGCTTCAGGCGCTATCGGCGCTGCAGAAATATCGGCGGAAGCCGCGTATCTGGAAGAAGCGGGAAAAGAAGAAGATTGGGCTTTTATTAACGGAAACTTTGACAGATTCATGGAACGCCTTTCTCAATTAGCCGAAGACATTGCCGCAGCTCTGGAGCCGAAATTCATCGCCGAAAGAAAAACGGACGGCATCGAACAAATCTCCGGCAATAACGAAGAATTATTTGCGCTTCTTGCGCAGCTTGAGAACGCGCTAAAGTCCAACAATGCCGAAGAGATCGATCGCATATTAAGCGAGATAAACAATCAGTCTCTTGATGAAAAAACAAGCGGGATAATTGATCGAATATCCGACGATATACTTATAACAGAATTTGATAACGCAATTAAGACAATTAAAGAACTGATTAACAATAAAGTATAGGCTTTGTGGACATACCATGACAATTAAGGTATAATGAATCATGCAGGGCGAAAAAGCTTTAATTATAATGGTGGATGATAACCCCGCGAATCTGCGCATTGGTAAAAATATTTTATCGCAGAGATATACTGTTGCTACCGCTCCTTCGGCTGATAAACTTTTTTCGCTTCTGGAAAATAATATTCCGAATGTGATTCTTTTGGATGTCGATATGCCGGATGTTGACGGGTATCAGGCAATCAAAATGCTTAAAGCAAAACCCGAAACTAAGGACATTCCAGTTATTTTCCTTACAGCCCGAACCGAATCTGACGCCGAGCTTACCGCGCTCTCGCTTGGAGCTGTGGATTACATCGCAAAACCAATTCAACCCGCGCTGCTTCTTAAACGTATCGAGATTCATCTGCTTTTGGAACAACAAAAAAGAACATTGGAAATACAGGCAAACGAGCTTAAATTTTTTAACGAAAATCTGCAAAAGATGGTTGATGATAAAACCAAGAGCATACTGCAGCTTCAAAACGCGCTTTTAAAAACAATGGCGGAACTTGTTGAGTACCGTGATGATATTACAGGCAGGCATATTGAACGCACACAGAAAGGGCTTAGAATCCTTTTAGAAGAAATAATTACAAGCGGCGTTTATAAAGATGAGACAAAAGACTGGGATGTGGAACTTCTTATTCAATCCTGTCAGCTTCACGATGTGGGTAAAATATTTATAAGCGATAATATTTTAAGAAAACCCGGCAAGCTAAATTCCGATGAATACGAAGACATGAAGATTCACACTCATGTCGGAAGGCAAATAATGGAAAAAGTTGAAGTGCTTGCGCAGGAAAGCGAATTTTTAAAATACGCGAAAATTTTCGCCACAAGCCATCATGAGTGGTGGGATGGATCCGGCTATCCTAATAAATTAAAAGGAACGGAAATCCCCCTGCTTGGGCGCATTATGGCAATAGCCGACGTGTACGACGCTCTTGTCTCGTCGCGTCCTTACAAGACAGCCTATTCCCACGATGACGCGGTGCGTATAATTATGGAAGGAAGCGGGACTCATTTTGATCCGGCATTGATAGATATATTCACAAAAATTTCAGGTTCTTTTAAAGAATAACGCAAACAACAGGAGAAAACATTGATTATCGGAATTGACGTTGGCACCACCATTACAAAAGTTGTATCCATAGAAGGCGGAAAGGTTATAAAGAAAATTAAAACAAGAGCTCAGGATGCTGTAACTGCCGCAACCGGCGCTTTTGGAAAAATAGTTTTGGAGAACGGGATAAAAATTGACACAATAGAAAGAATCGTAATAACAGGAGCAGGCGCATCCAAGATTAAAGAAGATATTTTCGGCATCCCCACAGAAAGGGTAAATGAAATACAGGCGATTGGAATCGGCGGAATGTTTTTATCCGGCATGAGCAATATAATAATTACCAATATTGGAACCGGTACTGTAATAATCGAGGCCGGAGATAAAGGTATTTCGCATTTTGGCGGTTCCGGCGTCGGCGGCGGAACAATTCTTGGGCTTGCGAAAAAACTTTTACCTGTCGCCGAGTTCCGCGATATTATGGAACTTGCCAAGAACGGAAAATTAAATCAGGTTGATCTTCTTATGGGTGACATTACCGATACGAGTTTGAGTTTTTTAAGCGGCGAAAGCACCGCTTCCAATTTCGGCAAAATGCTGGACACGGCAAACCACAGCGACATTGCCCTTGCGATTATTAATATGGTGTTTCAGGTAATCGGGGTTCTTTCAGTCTTCGCGGCAAAAGCGAAAAATCTAAACCGTATTGTTGTAACAGGAAACGGAAGCAGAAATCCTTTAGGGCAAAAAACGCTTTCGGATATTTCTGCGCTGTATGGAGTTGAGTTTGTTTATCCTGAATGCGCTGAATATACTACCGCGATTGGCGCCGGCTTATCAGACTGGAATAACCATTAAGAACAGCGTTCCCTTGTCGTCTTCTGATTTAAGTTTTACTGTGCCTTTAACTTCTTTTAAACGATCACGCACCAGATTTAAGCCAATGCCTCTTCCGCCGTGAACGCCTTCGGTTTCCGCTGTGCTGAAACCAGGAGAGAAAATCGCTTTCATTAAAATGTCTTTGTTATTAATATCTTCCTTCTTGATTAACTTGCGGTTAACGGCTTTTTCACCGATCTTTTTATAGTCAAGGCCTCTGCCGTCGTCGGAGAGTTTCATCTGAATACTCTTACCGTCCGGCGCCATTTTAATAGTAAGTTTTACAACACCTGTTTCGTTTTTACCTTTGGCTTTTCTTTCTTCCGGTGACTCAATTCCATGCACGGCGGAGTTGCGGATAAGCTGCATAAGCACTTCTTTCATCTCGCGCCTTGGACCCTTTTCGATTGCTTCCGCGTCTATATCGCTTGCGATAAACTTAATCTTTTTGCCGAGATCTTCCGCAACTTTAGCCGCGGTTTTTGTGAGCGCTTCGATAAGAACTTTTTGCCTTTCGTTGCCGCTGTCGCTTTTTGTTTCGCTGTCTTTTTCGTCGGCGTAAGACTGCAGCTTGTTGATAATGTCTCTGAAACCTTCTTTTTCTTTGGATATTTTTTCTATATCCACTGTCAGGTTAAGCATTTCTCCGAACGGCACTTCTCCGCGCATTTCACGCAGTTTCTTAATCTTGGATTCAAGGTTATGCACTTTGTTGCCAAAAACATTTAATCCCAATATTACCGCGTTGGATTTTATCGCGTGAATCGACTGATAGACTTTTACAAGCGCGTCATGCGCGGACAGGGCTTCGTTTTTAAGGATTTTGTCGATAGCGTCAAACTCATGTTCCATGTCTGACATAAAGTCGTTGAATACATCCGGCTTAACCTGAATGAGTTCAAAGACAGACTGCATTTCTTCCTGCCGCCTTGCTTCTTCTTCCGCGAGTCTTTGCTGCAGTTCAACCCTTGTGGTTATATCGTATACAGTTACAAGAAGGAATACTTCTCCGCGTCCGCGCTCTACGGTAGCAAAAGCGAACTGGAAAACTTTTTTTTCGCCTGTTTCTTTATTCGCATAATGAAGCTCGTTAAGAGGATTAATTTCGTCCAGCATATCCTGATCATAAGTGCGTTCAAGAATCATGCCAAAATAATCTTTAATGGCTTCAAGCTCATTCTGACTGACAGAATCGTAGATAATATCTGTGAATAATTTCCCAAAAAGTTTTGTGTCCGAAAGCATTTCTTCAAGGTAGCGCGAATAATGATCCTGAATGATGAAATTCTTATCCATAAAGAAAAGACCGATCTTCATGCTGTCTTTCATGACGGCAATTTCATCGCGCTCCGCAAGGTGAGTCATGTCGTACAGCGAGATAAGAGTTCCGCCGCCGCCGGGAAGGCTGTGGGATGCCGCTTTAAAATATCTTTTCTGCCCGTTCAGCGAAAATTCCCAATCCTCTCCGTAATCATCTTTTTCTTTTAATAATTTACCGGCGTGGATTTTTAAACTTTTTCCCGGGAAAAGATCGATAAGAGGGCGTCCCTGCGCCAATGTAGGATCCACAGTGCCGCCAAGTTCAGAAAGCGTTTTACTTGCGTAAACAACCTGGTTACGTTCATCGACCATGGCGACAAAGTTTTCTGTTGAAGCAAGCAGATCCATGAATGAGTTTTGGTGTTCAAGAGCTTTGTTAAGAACGATGGTCGCAGACCTTGTAAGCAGAAGCATGATTATGCTGCAGAAAAGGGATATAACCCAGTTCATCAATATCGCGAACAGCGGCATATTTCCGCTGATTGGCGCTCCTCTGATGAGCAGAACTGCGACAAAAATATTAGAGATAATAATAAATACAAGAGTTCTGTAAAAGTTGGAATATATACAGCTTATCGCGCACAGGAAAATACAAATTAAAAGATAATGCGAGTTATGCCAGTTGCACAGCAGCATGAGCGCGGTATAAAACAACAGAAGTACAAACGGAACATTCAGCGCCATCTTGTAGTGGTTAATCGAATTTCTGATAATCGCTGTGACAATCAGCAGGGTAACAATCATTACAAGTCCGGCAATGCTGTAGTTTACCTTTACTTCGGATATATATGTTTCTATGATGTACGCGGCGCTTAAAAAGACAATAATAGCAATCGATGAAAAATTAGCGATGCTTCTTAATTTTGTATTTTCTGTTCTTTTTACAGCCATGGACTTTCCTTAAAGAGCCGGAATTGATGCGATTGGATAGGTTAAATTATTAACCGTAACCAGTTGAATCGCATTATCAACCACACTTAATGTGATATTTGTATCCTGAATATATTCATTGTCGAGCTGAACCCACATGTGATCTGCCGACTGAACCGTTATTTTTTTACCCTGCATTAATATACAATTTTTTGGGCGTTTGCCTTTGGAGTATCTTCTCATGGAAGATAATGTCCCCAGGGGATGCGATGATTTAACAAGAGCGATGTCTAAAAGCCCGTCATTGGGTGTGGCATCTTTGGCTCCTGTTTTTTTTCCGGCATAATACGGACCGTTTGCGACATGGATAAGACAGTAGTGGCCGCTGAAATCTTTGTCGTCAATTGTAATCTTATATTGGCGCGCAGCGATATGCTTATCGAACGCTGAAAATAAAAGATTGACGAACGAAGAGATTTTCGAGAAAAGTATGAAGCTGCCTTTGTTTAAATTTAGTTTTAGATCTTTCAGGTTTTTAGAAATTGCCGAGTTCATTCCGATGTAGCACGAATTAAGCGCGTAATTAACACCCCATCTGATCGCGTCTGTCGGAATAGCTTCTGACTGTACAAGCGTCGGTATGTCCCTGAAATGCTCAATGTGCTTGTCGCCGAAAATTCTTAAAAAATCGTAGGATTCGCCGTGAGGAACGGGAGCTAACTGCATATCCGGATAGTGCACGACTCCGTTCATACAGTCGAACAGGATTTCGTCTCCGCCTATCGCGTAAATTCTGATTATGTCGCCGGGTTTTGCTTTTTCCGCTTCGTCATTAATTATGCTGATGGCGTTTCTTCTGTAACGCGAAAACTGGATGGAAAAATCGGGCGCTTCCTGCGTTCTGAAAAACTGCCCGATATTATCCAGAATGTTGTCCATCTTCCATTGCTGGGTGTAAAATGCTTTTGGATCGAACACAAAAACGTGTTTCATTATGTCCTCTCCCTTTTAGACTTCAGGATCAAGTTCGATTGCCACCATTAAATGAAAGATATCGTTGTCAAACGCTTTGTGCGGGATGCACAGAATGCGCGTTTGCTTGCTGGGCCATGCGATTGAATGTTCTTTTCCTTTAATAATTGTAGGAATAGATATAACAATTCTGTCCCCGTTTGGAACTTTAGGTTTGATATTTCCGGCGATGATATTATTAATTTCACCGATAGCGTCGATAACATCGGCGTCAATTTCCGAATGATCCGAGCCTGTAAGCAAATCGGTTAATTTAATAGCAAGGTCGCCCTTCATTGAAACAATAACGGCTCCCTTTACTGCGCCCGAAAGACCGATTACCGCGGATATATCCCATTCAAAAGCTTTATCAGGATCTAAAAAGTGCGGATGCCTTGGGCTTACTTCGACGCCTACAAATTCCTTAAAAGTGTTAACCGTTACTTCGACAAACGGTTCTACATAGTTTTGTAATTCTACTGTCATCTTTACATCCTGAATAAGCGTAGTTTTGCCAATTTCTGCTTGAACAGATCAAGTTTAATTGGTTTGGTGATATAATCAGTGGCGCCGTGTTTTAACGCTTCGATAACGTTAAACTTTGCCGCCTCACTGGTTACCATGATAATGGGTAAATCTTTATATTGATCCATCGCTCTGATCTGCTTTAAGAAGTCAATCCCGGATAATCTTGGCATATTCCAGTCAAGCAATATCAGATCGACGGTCTGAGTTTCCAGCAAAGCTAAAGCTTCCTCACCGTCCTTTGCTTCAATAAAGTTACAGGCGGATTCTACCCCCGAGAATACACCTTTTACCGTGTTTCTCATAATACGCGAGTCGTCTACGATCATAATTGTAACACCTGCAGGCATAATTCCTCCTTCTTCTTAATATGTTATATACCATATATTCTATAAAGATACAATATTATTATCGTAAAATTAGGCCGATTTGTTCACTTTTTTTCATTTTTTTCTGCTCTCCATGAAATAGTCCAGTTCCATTTTTCGGGAAAATTGGGGGAAGCTGCCTTTAATGTCAGTCTTCCGTACTTAAAACGTATTGCGCCGCTCAGCGAAAAGTCCCATTTTTCTTCCTTTTTTGCATAAAATGTGACGCCAACTTTCGATCTTAATTGGAATTGCCGCAAAGACCAATAAATCTCGCAATCTAATCCTGTGTTTTCCATACTCCATGGCTTGTCTTCGGCATATAAATCGGTAATTCCATCAGCTGAAGCTGAAAAATTTATATTTAATGGGCTTTTTATGCCTATTTTTGCCATGTTTAAAGAGACGCCGAGACTGCCGGAAAAGCCGTCTTTTACTTTTGACAGATCTGCCGCATTCCTGTCCGTGGACAACGATATCCGCGTCAGACGGATTGCGTTATTTTTGTTTGCCGCGGAAGCCGGAAGACGCCAGTAAAATCCCGCGGAGCCGCGGTTAATATCCTCGCCGAAACCAGGGCTTCGCAGCACTGTGTTTAACCTTAAAAGAGAACTATGGCTGCCTTTCCATTCAATCTTAGCGGCGCTTCTAAAACCTTCCCCATGATCCAGTCCGTCTCTGTAAACAAATTGACTGCCTGCCGCATCCGCCGCCAGTGAAATTAACAGAGGGCGCGCTCTTTGCCCGAATGGCAGAGACGGTGAAAATGACACGCCCAGATTGGCGTAAATATCTCTGCCGACAGCGAATGTTTCGGAAACGGCAAAATCCGAGCTTACAGAAAATGCCGGGCTTGAAAAAAGGAGAGCAGCGGCGCAGAGGTAAAAATCTCTTTCGGGAAGAGCGGGCGAATTTGAAAACCACGAACTCTGCTTTGAGGGCGGAAGAGTTTTTCCGGTGTAAAATCCTTCAACCAGTAAATTGTACGGCAGAGCAGCTCCTTTTTTTTCGCCGAAAGAAAAATCTATCCCGCCCGAAAGAACAGGTGAAAGATTTTCGATTTCTGTCTGTGCGCAGAAAAATCCTCTGAGTTTCGTGTTTGGGTTAATCGTAAACACCGGCGTGGATAAATACAAATACGCCTCGTCTTCTTTTGTGCTTGAAACAGTTGTTTTGGAATCAGCCATTATCGGCTTGTGATTTTCCGCGAACGGCGGTGAGCGAATCCACGGATTGCGTATTCTTGCCGGAAGCCCCCACTCGTCAAGAACGCCGTACAAAATTCTTGAACCTGTTGGCTTGTGATAAAGCCCTCCTGTAAAGTTGGTTATCGTTTTTTTTGGATCTCCTAACGGAGGATCCAGCGAAAAATTGAACGCTCTTTTATCAAGCACTTGTCCTCTGAGTGTTAAGCCCGGCGGATAATAATGCAGTTTAAACTCCGCGCGGTTATTAAGATCGCCTGCAAGTACAGGGTCTTCAGATATTTCCTGAGTGTTTTCCGCCCAGGAACCGGTCCATAGGAAGCTCCAGCCGAAATTGTCGGCGTGGATTGCCGCGGCGCAAAAGAGGGCGGCGGCGCAAAAAAGAAATTTTTTCATACATATATATGGCGCGAAGGTGTTAAAAAGCTTGCTCGAGGATAAAAAAAGTTGATGAGTGTTACCTTTTTAATTTGAATACATCTTCGCATAGACGGGAAAGCCTGCCTGCGGGCAAAACATTTGAAGGAACCCGCTTCCGAGCCCTAAAACATCTAAAATGAAGTTTGATTGTCGATTTTATAAGAAAGATGTGTGCATTTTAGATGTTTTACTTTTATTACCTCAAAGGGGGTTGTTGTTGCTTTACAGGTCTCTCTAGCGGTGAATTTCAAAAAATTGTTTTCCCCACAGGCAGGCTTTCCCGTCTATGCAACTGGTTTACATAATAATGATGACTGTCACATTTTTTACTTATATCTCTCTTTACAAGCAGGGCAGGGGGCGTCCGCGCGTGAGCAAAACAATTTTCTGGAGCTCCCCGCCGTAGAGACTTGTTAATAAACACCAACCCCCTTAGAGGTTAACAAAGTAAAGCGTTTAAAATGCGCGTT
>Ga0209755_10000670_pt1 | contig 60224 bp, 58 predicted proteins | sample TergutCo191P1_FD_187301 | JGI IMG/M metagenome (GOLD analysis project Ga0209755, IMG submission 187301) | Cornitermes sp. P1 segment gut microbial communities from Petit-Saut dam, French Guiana - Co191P1 (SPAdes) (version 2) | ecosystem: Host-associated > Arthropoda: Insects > Digestive system...
TTGTATATTTTTTTAAATATATTAATAATATTTAGAACATTCATTTTAGTTACCTTAATTTAATTAATTCAAGCCAATTACTATTATAATATCATTTTTTCCGCCTTTGTCAACGTTTTATCATTATTCATGGTGTTATTGCCAACATTAAATAAAAAATGTAAAATTACAAAATAAAAAGTGTTCAAGGTAGTACACTTGCCGGCGTGGTGGAATGGCAGACACTGGGGACTTAAAATCCCCTCCTAGCAATGGGGTATGAGTTCGAGTCTCATCGCCGGCAATAAATTTCCTCTTGGCTATAATGTGTATTATGCGTATAATTAATATATGAAGTTTTTGGAAATTGAAAGGGTAATCAAAAAAGACGGCTGGACATTAAAGAATGTAAACGGCTCACATTATCAATACGTCCATGCCGTAAAGTCCGGCAAGGTAACAATACCATATCATGGGAAGGACTTACATCCAGATACAATCCGATCAATTTTGAAACAAGCTCAAATAAAATAAGGAGGATTATATGCGATTAACATATCCGGCGATTTTTTATCCTTGGCAGGACAAGGAAGGCTTTACTGTGGAAGTTCCCGATCTTCCCGGTTGTGTAAGTGAAGGAGATACGCTCGCAGAAGCTATTCTCATGGGTACAGACGCGGCATCGGGTTGGGTGTTAACAGAGTTAGAGGACGGCAAACCCGCGCCGGCAGCAAGCCCTATAAAAAAAATAAAGCCGGAGGCTGGCGGCTTTGTCAGTATGCTCGTTCTTGACATAGACGCATACGCCGAAAAGTACGGCAATAAAGCGGTACGGAAAAACCTGACAATTCCGGCATGGCTTAACACATACGCCGAATCAAAACATATAAATTTTTCTCAAGTGCTGCAGGATTCATTAACGTCAATTTATCAGCAGGAGATCGCCGCCTCTTGAGGTAAATATATAATTATGTATAGTAAATTCCCGTTAACACGCTGCATGATGTCTCGCAAAAAAATTAATTAAAGATCACTTGCCGGTTTATTAAAAAAATTATAATATATTAGTCATAAATGAAAAATAAAATACCGACAAGAATTTACCTTTCAGAAGACGAGATGCCGAAATTTTGGTACAATCTGCGTTCTGACATGAAAAACAAACCGGAGCCGATGCTGCATCCGGGTACGCTGAAGCCGGTCACGGCGGACGACCTCGCGTCTGTTTTTTGCAAAGGTGTAATCGAACAAGAGCTTGATGATACCACGCGCCTGATTCCGATTCCCGAGGACATTCAGGATTTTTACCGCGCTTACAGACCGTCGGCGGTTATCCGCGCGTACTACCTTGAAAAAATGCTCGGCACACCGGCAGAAATTTATTATAAGTTTGAGGGAACAAATACTTCCGGCTCTCACAAACTTAACTCGGCGGGAGCGCAGGCGTATTTCGCAAAAAAAGAGGGACTTACATCCCTTACAACCGAAACAGGCGCGGGACAATGGGGAACAGCAATGGCGATGTCTTGCGCGTTTTACGGATTGGATTTAATCGTTTACATGGTAAAAGTCAGCTCCGAACAAAAACCGTACCGCAAAGCGCTGATGGAAGCATACGGCGCAAAATTAATTCCATCGCCGTCCGGCACCACAGAAGCGGGTAAGAAAATTCTTGCGGCAGATCCAAACACCGGCGGCTCTCTGGGCTGCGCGATTTCCGAAGCGATAGAAACAGCGGTTAAAACTGACAAGTGCCGTTATGTGCTAGGCAGCGTACTCAATCACGTTCTGCTTCATCAATCGATCATCGGACAGGAAACAAAAGCGGCGCTGGATAAATACAATGTAAAACCGGATATCATCATCGGAAGCGCGGGCGGCGGTTCGAACCTCGGCGGATTAATTTCTCCGTTCATGGGAGAAAAACTCGCAGGTAAATCAAACGCGCGTTTTATAGCGGTTGAACCTGCGTCGTGCCCTTCGTTCACGCGGGGAAAATTCGCATACGATTTCGGCGACACAGCGCAGACAACTCCGCTCATCAAGATGCAGACGCTGGGCAACGGGTTTACACCGTCGGCAAATCACGCCGGCGGTCTTCGCTATCACGGCATGAACTCGACTTTGTCAAAACTTTACAACGACGGTTTCCTGGAAGCGCGATCCGAAAATCAAACCGAAGTATTTGACGCCGCGATAAAATTTATGAAGACCGAAGGAATTCTTCCCGCTCCTGAATCGTCACACGCGATCAAAGCGGCAATCGACGAAGCTCTGGAGTGCAAAAAAACAGGCGAGAAAAAAACAATCCTCTTTGGTTTAAGCGGCACAGGCTTCTTCGACATGACTGCATTCCAGGCATACAATAATAAAACAATGAACGACTATATTCCTACAGACGCCGATTTGGAACGCGGATTTGCGACGATACCAAAGATTCCGGTTTGAAAAATTAATAAAAAATTGTCAGAAAAACGCTCCTTGAGCTTCGGAAACAACCCGAATTTATGGGAGCGTTTTTTTTTACAATTGTATCTAAAACCTTAAATATTTATTAAACAAATCTTCGTTATTATTTTTAAAATCTTTATGTATAATTTTTTCTTTTATTCCGTAATCGATGATGTACATGTAAGAGCAGCCTGCTTTTATTTTATTTGAAAAATGATACAGATTCCACAAATAAGCTTGAACAGAAGGAGAAGCGCAGGTTCTGTCAATCTCATAATTTATCACATCGAATTCATTGGCGCTTAAATTTTTTATAAAATGCAGATAACAGATAAAATCGAAGTACGAAAGTAATTTATCAATTTGATATCCCAAATCCGAATAACTTTTATGAAAATCCTCGGTATACCAGCCGGGATTGCTATCGATAAAATGAATCGTTCTTGCCATTTTTTCATCGAACCAAAGTTTGTTGATAATTTCGTCAAGGAATTCTGTTCTTCTGATTTTGATGGAAGAGTTCCATTGAAACAGCGCGAAAATACTTCCTACTGCCATTACTATTATCAATATTAATGATAAATAATTATCTATTGTCCAGCTATAAAAAAATTCCATATTCCACCTAAAAATAATTATAAAACACGCGGCGAGTTTGTCAACCTTTTAAAGCTTCTGTCAAAAACTGCCGATAATGAAACGGGGTAAAATATGAAAAAACTGCCAATTATAATTATCGTGTTTTTAATTACATCCGCTCTGTCCGCGCAGCAAACTCAATCTAAAGAAAAATCCGCAATGTCTTTCCACAGTTTTTCGTGGGGTACAAGCTTACAAACGTTCAAAGCAAGAATGGGAGAGCCTGTACATATCGAGGAAGCCAACGGGTTTCAGTCATTGATTTACGAAAATGTTCCGATGGCGGGATTCAAGGCTTTTATGGTTGCGTATTTTTCAAAAAGCGGACTTGAAGGCGGAGCGTATTATTTTGATACAAATAATCTTATGGAATTAATGACGTGTTACGATAAAGTGCAAAAAGAACTTGTTACGCTTCTCGGTCCGACCCCTCCTCCGCCTGCGGGACGTTATGAGCCATTATTAAGAGAAATGAGAACTTACGAAACTTGCTGGAATTTGCCGGAAGGATTTGTTCATTTAAAAGTTAATACGCGAAAAAACGATCCTGTCACTTTATGGATTTCTTTCCCGACATTAACGGCGATGCTGGATCAAAACTGACAAATAGTGCCGCCGCCGATAACAATATCCCCGTCATACATTACAGCCGCCTGCCCGGGAGTAATCGCCCGCTGCGGCGAATCAAAATCAATGCGCAGGCTGCCTTCGTCTATTTGTTCCACCACGGCGCTTTGCGCAGCCTGCAGATAACGTGTTTTAACCATTACGCGCATAGGTTTTTTTATTCCAGAGCAGGCAATAAGATTGATGTCATTAGCGATCAACGACTTGCTGTAAAGAGGATTCGCAAATGTTGTATCATTCGAAGCTGAAACTGCGTCCATTACATCATCCGCGGCGAGAGTGACTGTGTTAGCTGCAACTGACTTGGCGGCGACATAAACAGGAGTGTTAGCTGCAACTCCAAGCCCCCGCCGCTGTCCGATTGTGTAGCGGATTAGTCCTTTATGTTTTCCGATAATATTTCCGTTTAAATCGATAATATCACCTGGCGGATATGTTTTTCCTGTATAGTTTTCGATAAAATCCGCGTATTTGCCGTCCGGCACAAAACAAATATCCTGACTTTCGCTTTTAGAAGCGTTAACTAAATTCTTACTTTCCGCGATTTTCCGCACTACGTTCTTTGTAAGACTGCCTAACGGAAATATAGATTTTTGAAGCTGCTTCTGAGTAAGACAATAAAGCACATAACTTTGATCTTTTTTTTCGTCTAACGCTTTGTGCAGAAGATATCTTCCTGTTGAGGAATCATTTGTTATGCGCGCGTAATGCCCTGTTACAAGAAAATCAAAATCAAGCTGACAGGCGCGGAGTAGGAGCAGATTAAATTTAATATGACGGTTACATTCAATGCAGGGGTTGGGAGTGCCGCCTGCTTCGTAGGTATCGATAAAATGGCGCACAACGTACTTGTCAAATTCATCGGTAAAATTTAAAACATAGTGATCCATACCAAGATTGTACGCTACATTTCTGGCGTCATTAACGTCAGCTAACGAGCAGCATCCTGCCGAAGACCGGGAGCTTTCTTCTTTATATAATTTAAGAGTTATGCCGACACATTGATAATCTTTTTCAAGCATAAGGGCGGCGGCAACAGAACTGTCAACGCCGCCCGACATCGCGCAAATCGCGCGGGCGATTATCGCTTTTTCCTGCATAATATAAAATAACACAGATTAAAATAAATTAATCTATTGTTATAAATTTTTATATTAATAGTTTTCCGCTTTAATCTGGAAATATGCCTTTGGATGTTTGCATACAGGGCAAAGTTCCGGAGCTTTCTTGCCGACAACAATGTGTCCGCAGTTTGCGCATTGCCACATTTGATCGCCGTCGCGAGAAAACACAAGACTGCCGTTAACGTTTGCAAGAAGTTTGCGGTATCTTTCTTCGTGTTCTTTTTCGATCTTTCCGACCATTTCAAAGAGAATCGCGATTTGATCAAAGCCTTCTTCCTTCGCTGTTTTAGCGAAACCTGCATACATATCAGTCCACTCAAAATTCTCGCCAGCCGCCGCGTCTTTTAAATTTTCCGTTGTCGCCGGAACATCGCCGCCGTGTAAAAGTTTGAACCATATTTTTGCGTGCTCTCTTTCGTTAAGCGCTGTCTCGCGGAAAATAGCGCCAATTTGCTGATAACCTTCTTTTTCAGCCTTTGAAGCGAAGTATTGATACTTTGCGTGAGCCTGTGATTCGCCCGCAAACGCGTCCTTCAAATTTTTCTCGGTTTTTGAACCTTTTAATTCTGCCATAAAATCCTCCATAGAATAATTGTCAATACAGTATATTCTGTAAAAATTAAATTAACAAGAGCAATATTAAATCCGCTCGTATTTTTTACTTACATTGCACATCCAATATGAAAAAGCGGCTCCGGCGATTAAAGTAATAACGCACGCGATTGTTCCGGCTTGTAAATAATTGTAATAACCTTCAGGTTGGCGCCATCCCGAGGCGATTGCCGCGACAAGAACAGCGGACGCTAAAACAAAACCTATTATAACGTGATAAAAGCCGGAAAAAAATTTTTTAATCAGAAGATTGATGCATTTTGAAAACGGAAAAACAAATATCAGCATGCCTAAAGCAAACGGAATTAGAAACGAAAGATTTTCGCTGAAGTTTTTATACGAGTGAATAACTTTATCGTATAATCCAAAAAGAAGCAGAAAAGTTGACGAACTGAATCCGGGAACAAAAACAATTAACGCAACTGCAGCGCCGATAAAAAACGCCATGACAGGATTGGGTTCAATACCCAAAGACTTGCCGAGCGTTAAAAGAAACACTGCGGTACCGGTGATAAAAGTTGCAGCTAACAAAATGATATAAATCGGTTTTCTTCCCTTCTCTCCGGATTTTTTCCAGAGTTCGGGCATTGTGCCTAAGATTGCTCCAACGAAAAACCATAAAAAAGGCGTTTGATAATTTTCTTTTAAAAAACTTATCGGGTGCGAAATTAAATAAATGCCCAGAAGCGCTCCAAGTCCCACCGGAATAAAAAACAAAACATTTTGTAAAAAATCTTTTTTGATATCCGCGACGAACGAAACAATCCTTTCATACAGCCCAAAAACGACAGCTAACGCCGCTCCGCTGATTCCCGGAAGAACAAAATCCATCCCTATCGCCGCGCCTTTAAAAAACCGCAGAATCCAGTTAAAAATATTATTTTTTACCATAATGGCGCCGGATAAATCCCTGAAGCTGACATCTCTTCAATTTTTTTGACAGCGGCTTCTCTGTCTTCTTTGTACGTTACGCCAAACCAGTCGGAATCCGCAGGTAAAACTTTAACTTTACAAATTCCTTTTTTGATAAAATGATCAACAGCTTTTGGAATAAAACATTCACTTTTAATTTGTCCTTTAACATCGGCGGCAAAAGTTTTTAAAAAGTCATCGAAATATTTTTGAAAAGCCGGAAGAATGTCAGGTGAGAAGCCCCAGAAATTCATCGAGACCGGAGTCTCAGGTTTTAAAACGCGCTCGCTTCCGTCAGGCTCGGTGTTATAAATACGACCGTCTTTTTTTTCGATACTCATTAATTCATCCACGCTTGTAAGATAGCCGTCCGCTTCTTCGCATACGCCGCGCGTTACAGTCCCCAGCGGGCTTAATGTTTTTTCCAATTTATAAGGAACAATCGAGCCTGTATTATTGCTACATTCGCTAAGATATTTTCCCATAACAGCGAACGCTTCTCTTCCGTAAAAATCATCGGCGTTTAAAACAGTAAACGGCGCGTCAATCAAAGGAGCGGCGCATAACAACGCGTGTCCTGTTCCCCAAGGTTTTGTGCGTCCTGCTTCCTTGGCGGCGCGGAAAATATCCGGCGGAATTAAACTGTCCGGGTCTTGAAACGCAAGAGCGCATTTTACTTTTTTCTCCATACGAGACAGTACAAGATCGCGGAAATCTTTTTCGATATCATGCCGTATAATAAAAATAATTTTTTCATATCCGGATTTTACAGCGTCGTAAACCGAATAATCTAAAAGCACTTCGCCGTGTTTCCCGATTTTATCCATTTGTTTTAATCCGCCGTAACGGCTTCCCATACCTGCGGCAAGAACAACTAAAATTGGTTTCATATTCGCTCCTTCTTAATATATGTTATAACAGAAAAATTATCATGATTAACAGTATTTGTTTTAATCCATGAATCATCGATCTCAGGAAAAAAAGTGTCGCCTTCATACTGCCCCGGAATCAAAGTCAGATCGATCTTATCTGCAAGCTGCATGCTTTGTTTGTAAATTGATTCTCCGCCGCAGATAAAAATTTTTTCATAATCTTTACAAAATTCAATCGCTTCAGAAATTGATTGGAAAAATAAAATATCTTTCAAACTTAGAACAGGCGGTTCGGCAGAGTTCGCAGAGGAAGAATTTGATATAATTATATTCAATCTGCCCGGCAGATGTTTTATCGGCAGCGAATCGTATGTTTTTCTGCCCATGATGCAGGGATAACCCATTGTCATTTTTTTAAAATGCGCAAGGTTCCCCTTTATATTCCACGGCATTTTATTATCTTTCCCGATCACTCCATTCTCGGATACTGCCGCAATAATTATTATTTCTTGCCCGCTGCTCACTGCTCTTTCCTCGTTATTTATACGGCAATCTCAAATTTTACCGCAGGGTGAGGATCGTAACTTTCGACTAACGTATCATTGTAGTGCCAGTCAAAAATTGAAGTAAAATTATTTGTTTTTATCCGCGGAAGCGTTTTTGGTTCGCGGATTAACTGAAGACTGATCGCGTTTATATGATTAACGTAAATATGGGTATCACCCAAAAAGCCGATAAGTCTTCCTTCGCCAAGATTAGTTTCTTTTGCAAGAAGGTGCAAAAGACAGCCGTAACTTGCAATATTAAACGGCAGCCCCAGAGCGACATCGACAGAACGTTGATTCCAAAGAAGATTCAGTTTGCCGTCAATGACTGTCACCTGAAAACTGTAATGGCAGGGAGGAAGCGCCATGCGATGCAGGTCGCAGGGGTTCCACGCGCTTACAATCATTCTGCGGTTATCAGGATCGGTTTTAAGAGTCTGAACAAGTCTTTGCAACTGATCAACGCTCTTTCCGCGCGGCGGAACGTTATGCGCCATATATTCCGCGCCGAAATTGCGCCACTGCCAGCCGTAAATCGGACCCAGCTCGCGTTCATTCAGCATTTTAGTTTTTGTTTTTTCATCATTGCCGTACGGAACAACATCGGGGCTGCACCACTCATCCCAGATTGAATTTTTTTGCTCCTTTAGCCAGTTTTTATCGGTGATGCCGCGGATAAAAAACTCAAGCTCGGAACGAACCATTTTAAACGGCACTTTTTTGGTCGTTAAAAGCGGAAAACCTTCCGACATATCATGCTCAAACATAATGCCTGCGATACTAAGCGCGTCAACGCCGGTGCGGTTTGTCTTGCGGAAACCTTTATCGAGAATTTTTTGAACAATATCAAGATAGGCTTTCATTTGATACAGTAGTATATAATTTTTTTTAGACATATACTACCTTATGAACAAACCGGAATTAACATGGACGGAAACAAATCGTAAAAAAGTTTTTGATTGTAAAATTTTTTCCATTTGGGAATCATATTGCAAAGCGCCGCAGTCTAACAGCGATCCGCACACATTTTCTGTAATAGAAGCGAAAGACTGGGCTATTGTGATTCCCGTAATAGAAACTAAAGAGGAAAAAAAATTCGTGATGGTGAATCAATGGCGTCACGGATCAAAATGTTTAAGTCTGGAATTTCCGGGCGGTGTTTTTGAGCCGGGTGAAAATCCGGAAGAAGCGGCTGCAAGAGAATTATACGAAGAAACAGGATACAAACCGAAAAAAATAAAAAAGCTCGGGGATTTCAGCCCAAACCCGGCGATAATGTCAAACACAGTTCATTTTTTTCTAGCCGAAGATTTGACAGGCGGCGAAAAACAGGAACTCGATGAAGATGAATATGTCGAAGTTGTTTTAGTCAACGCTGACGAAGTAATTCAAGGAATGGGAAAGCCGCCGTACGTTCATGCACTGATGGGTACGGCGTTGGCGTTATTGCTACCTGGGAATATCTAAAACCATACCGGGTTCGATTAAATCAGGATTATTCGGATCGGGCATTCTAGATTTATTGGCTTCGTATAATCTTCTCCACTTCCATGGATCGCCGTAAACCCATGCATAACCTGCAATGTTCCAGAGGCAGTCTTTTTCTACTCTCCACGTTCTGACAGTGTATTGATTCTGTCCGGTTGCAGCAACGGCGGGGGGTCTTGTTCCGGTTCCCGTCGGTAGTGCGCCGGTTGTGGCGAATACGCCGAAAATTTCGATAGCGTTTATCGCTGACGGAATCGATTCATTCCATTCTTCGCCGGAGTGAAATACAACCGCATTATCGTAATAATTTACGGCGTCATTATAATTTTCCGGAAATCTTTCGATCATGTTGCTTTTTTCCGAGAGCACTTTAAGACGTTCGGCTTCCGCTATCAATTTACCGGAAACAAATTCGTCAGAAAGAAGAGCGTATCGAATCGCTTCCTGAGCGAAACCTGCAGAGGCATCATAATCGCCGGTTTCAAAAGTTTCCTGAGCGAGTTTTGACAAACGGATGCTTTCAAGATGGAATTCATTGTTACTGATACTAATTGGAATTTCTGCCGCAAAAACAGGCATTAATAAAAAAACAGATATTAAAATGGCAAGTGTTATTCTGCGGATCATCTTGCGCCTCCTTGAATTATTCTTTCGGCTTCCATTGCTGCTTCGCCGCTTACCCCGATTGCTGTTTCGGCTTGTCTAATCGCATGCTGAGCTCTTACGCGTTTTTCCTCGGTTTCGATTCTGGCAATTCCGAATACTGCTTCGGCTTCGGTAAATGCGATAGCGGAATTTTCATAATCTTTAGCGATGAATAATTCTTCGGATTGAACATAAAGCGCTTCGGCATTCCGAAATGTTTCGCGGGCGGCAACATTCGCTCTATCGGCAATTGCGAGTTCTCTTTCTTTAGAAGCCGCATCCTTTCTGTCAGACGCATAAGCTACCCATCCGTTTGACAGAACAATGTTATAACGAAGCAGCGCTTCATCGGCTTTATCTATCGCGGCTGTTTTATTGCCGGCATCATATTCATTAATCGCTTCGTTGGCAGTTTCATCCGCTTTTCTAAAGTTTTCATTATCGTACTGAGTAAAACCGCGGTCTATGATTTCCTGTCTTGCAAGATAAACGCTAACGCCTTTTTGCAATTCTTTATATTCTTCAAGCGCCTTGGCGGCAGTATCTCTTGCCTTGTAATAATCTTCGGCTTCGTATTGCGCCTGCGCGGCGAGAGATATATCATCAGCTTTTTTCAGATATTCAGGAAAATATTTACCGAAACCCGAAGTAACAATAGGTTCTCTGGCAGCCATTAATTCATCTTCTTTAGCCTGAGCGTAAAGAGGAATTGTTTTCTTAAAGATGGCATCGTAGGCATCGGCTAAAGCGTTATAATCTTCTACTTTGTGACTGTCTATAGTCATAACGATAAATTGTTTTTCCAGCTCTTCCCATTCACTCGGGAAATACGCGGGGCTTTCGAAATCGATAGCTCTCTGACGCGCGGCGAGCACCCAGCCTAACGTGCCGGGCTGACCATCCTCAAGTTTTGGCGGGGGGGTCTTACAGGTAATAAACATCGATAAAGTTAATATCGATATCAATAAGACAAAAAGGATACTTTTTTTCATCAACTCCTCCTTTGGAGATTAGAGATTGGAATCTCAGGGTAGATTATATAATGAATTTATATCAGTATCAAGATGATTTTTTCGGTAAATTTTGATACTATATATGGAAAATAAAAAAAGGCGGTTTTACATGGATAATTTTAGTTATGAAATCAAGAAACATTTCGGAGTAATATCTCAGGAAAAAAGCGGCTGGCAGAAAGAATTAAATCTTATCTCATGGAGCGGAAGAACGCCCAAACTCGATGTCCGGGACTGGGCTCCCAACCATGAAAAAATGGGCAAAGGAGTAACTTTAACCGAGAGTGAAGCCTCGGCTCTAGCCGAACTGCTGGTTTCCGCGCTCGCTAAACAGGGGAATGACTAGTGAGGAATGACGAATGTGGAAATAGCCGGTAGACATTAGTCATTAGACATTATTAATTCCGCTCCCCCCTTGCTAAAATTATGTTAATTTGGTATTTTAAGACTAGTTCAAATTAGAACTGGCAATTATTTAATTTTTAGGAGAAAAAATATGGCAAAGCAGTTGATGTTCAACGAAGACGCACGGCGTAAATTACTCTCGGGGGTAGAACAGATTTCAAAAGCTGTTAAAGTTACTCTCGGTCCCAAAGGGCGAAATGTACTATTGGATAAGAAATTCGGCGCGCCGACTGTAACAAAAGACGGCGTTTCTGTGGCGAAAGAAGTTGAACTCGCCGATCCGTACGAAAACATGGGAGCGCAGCTCTTAAAAGAAGTCGCAACAAAGACAAATGATGTCGCGGGAGACGGAACAACAACCGCCACTGTATTAGCGTATTCGCTGGTTAAAGAAGGACTCAAAGCCGTTACAGCGGGTATGACTCCTCTCGAACTTAAAAGAGGCATCGACAAAGCAGTCGAAATCGCTGTTGAAGAAATCAAGAAAAGTTCCAAACCAATTAAAGATAAGGAAGAAATTTCTCACGTCGCTTCTGTTTCTGCGAATAATGATACGGAAATCGGAAATACAATCGCGGACGCGATGGATAGAGTCGGCAAAGACGGCGTTATCACTGTCGAAGAATCAAAAACAATGGATACTTCCATCGAATTTGTCGAAGGTATGCAGTTTGATCGCGGTTATATCTCAGCGTATTTCGTAACAGATCACGATACAATGACCTGCGTTTACGAAGATGTTTTGATTCTTATCCACGACAAGAAAATTTCCAGCATGAAAGACCTTCTCCCGCTGCTCGAAAAAGTCGTACAGACCAACAAACCATTGCTGATCATCGCTGAAGACTGCGACGGCGAAGCGCTCTCAACTTTAGTCGTAAATAAAATTCGCGGTTCACTTAGAACATGCGCGGTAAAAGCCCCCGGTTTCGGCGACCGCAGAAAAGCCATGCTGGAAGATATCGCTATTTTAACAGGCGGCGAAGTGATTTCCGAAGAAATCGGACTCAAACTTGAGAACACAGAAATTACTCAGCTCGGCAAAGCGAAGACCGTAAAAGTTGATAAAGACAACACTACGATCATTAAAGGCGAAGGCAAAGATAAAGACATAAAAGGCAGAATCGCTCAGATTAAAGCGCAGATCGAAGAAACAACAAGCGACTACGATCGTGAAAAACTTCAGGAACGCCTTGCGAAACTCGCAGGCGGTGTCGCGGTAATTAATGTAGGAGCTGCAACCGAAGTCGAACTCAAGGAAAAGAAACACCGCGTAGAAGACGCGCTCTCCGCTACACGCGCGGCAATCGCCGAAGGAATTGTTCCCGGCGGCGCAATCGCTCTTATTCAAGCTGCTCTCTCTCTTGAAAAAGCCGACATGACCGGTCTTACCGACGACGAAAAAGTCGGCTTTAAGATTGTTAAACGCGCTCTCGAAGAACCGATTCGCCAGATTGCGGAAAACGCTTGTTTAGACGGCGCAATGATCGCAGACCGCGCGAAGAACGAAAAGAAAGGCATGGGCTTCGATGCGGCAAAAATGGATTGGGTAGATATGCTTAAAGCCGGTATCATAGACCCGGCGAAAGTAACGCGCTCAGCGCTTCAAAACGCGGCGTCAATCGCAAGCTTACTCTTAACAACCGAATGCGCCATCACCGACATCCCCGAAAAGAAAGAAGCTCCGGCAATGCCCGGCGGCGGCATGGGCGGCATGGGCGGTATGGATTATTAAAAATGACTAATTTATAGTGATTTATGAGGCTGCCTGAACAGGCAGCCTTTTTATTTTACGTTGATTTCTTATGTCCTGATGTTTCGCGGATTTTAATAAGAGCGTTTTTAGCGCAGAGGCGTTCTTCTCTTGAATATCTTTCGGCGTGGTAGATTGCGACAAGAAGATTCCAGATATTTTTTGATTTAATATTTGTTAAGCCGAGATTGGCGACAACCCACGGAAAGATTTGAGTTTCTTTGCCGCTCCAATTACCGAGACTTTTTTTCTGATGAAGCCCTTGTAAAAAAATAAATAAAAGACTGATTGATTTATCGGTATTTATTGCGGCGAGCGCGTTTAATGTTTTATGGATTTCTTCATAATCAGGTTTCTCGCATAAAAAATTATTTATATATGATTTTTCCAGACTGTCGTAAACTGATTCGTCGGCATATCTGTATTGACAAATAGTATCGATAGCAGTTTTTCTCATTTCCTGCATACAATGATTAACTTTGTCGCTGGTATCTTTCATGTATCCTTCCCATCCTGCCGCAAGCGCAAAAGCGGCGCTTTTAGCCTGAGAAGAAGCGGAATCTACAGTTATCATTTTAAAATTCCTCATCAATAAAATATTACATACTTCATTTTATATGATAAATAATATTATTTCAATATTTAAAATTATTATTAAATAATAAAAAGGCGGAGGCTTAAACCTCCGCCGAAAAAATCCGAAAACGGCTTATTTATGGAAGTAATTCTACGCCTGTAAGGGTAAACGATACAGTTCCATCTGCTACAGCGTATGGAATCGCAAGACACAAACCGCTCATTTTGCTGGTAGTAAGAGTTCTATCTCTTCCCGACCATACCATGGTAAAGTGTGAAAAATCAGTTTCGATGGGTCCTGTTTTAAGAGCGCTGCCCGCGAGTCTTTCTGAGCCAAGCACTCCGCCTTGCATATCTTCATAATATACGCACTGCCAGTAAATATCTTTTTCTGTGCTCAATGTAAAGTTTAAGCGGACTTTTGTGAAATTGCCGTTCTTAATTGAATCTGATCTTTGAGCCATTCTGAAGTAAATATATATATAGGCTCTTTCATCTGAGGGTCTTCCCAATCTGAGATTAACCGTACTATTCGGAGCAGCAGAGCCGCCTTCACCTCTGGCTAAATACCACCATGTTCTTTCCTGCGCTCCAAGTCCCGCAACAGTAAATACCGTTAAAACTAATGCGAAAATCCAAAATTTCTTCATATTCATCCTCCTGTATTTATACAGATAATATAACTCATTTTAAGTAGCAAAACTGGAAATTGTCAAGAAAATGTTATAGTATATTGAGGTGTCTGACACCGGTATCAAACCTCAAACAGCAGCGTCTCTTGTCCGGCACGGCTCGGCTCTGTCTTTACTTACGTTGATTTCCCGCGTTCTCGGTCTTGTCCGCGAAATGGTAAAAGCCAGGTTCCTTGGCACAACTGCTCTCTCCGACGCTTTTTCTGTCGCTTTTTTACTGCCGAATCTTTTCCGCAGACTTTTTGCCGAAGGTTCTATCTCGGTCGCCTTTATTCCAACCTTTAAAGAATATCTGCTGGGAAATGACAAAGAAAAAACCCGCGAATTTTTATCGTGTATGTTTACGTTCCTGACATTTTTTGTAACACTGATGGTCTGCTTAGGAATTCTCGCAGCTCCTTTTCTTGTAAAAATTTTCGGGCTTGAAGAATTTGACGAAACAGTTTTTTTAACCAGAGTGATGTTTCCGTTTTTGGGATTTATTTCGCTGGCGGCGCTTTTTCAGGGAGTGCTGAACAGTCTTCACATTTTTACTCCGTCCGGGCTCGCGCCGATTTTATTAAACATTGTTACTATTATCTGCACTTACGCGCTTAGTCCGCATACGGCGAATCCCGCGCGGGCAATGGCGATTGGAATTTTAACCGGCGGATTTTTAGAAGCGGCGATTCAGCTTCCTTTTATTTTAAAAAAAGGGCAGACGTTTTTTATCACCGGATTAAAAAGAGCGTTTAACAATCCGGGAGTGCGAAAAGTTCTCCGCTTGATCGCGCCGACGATTATCGGGATGGCGGCGTATCAATTAAACGATTTGGTTTCTACCGCGCTTGCAGGAAGAGCTGGCGAAGGAATTGTTTCGAGTCTTCAGTACTCTCTGCGGCTGCAGGAATTATTTTTAGGAGTGTTCGCTGTTTCTATCGGAACAGTGCTTCTGCCTAATCTTACGGAATACGCGAAAACATCTCAGTGGAATATTTTTAACAGCCGCCTTGTTTCTTCTATTGATTTAATCGCTCTTATAACAATTCCTGTTACATTTTTTTCTCTTGCGCAGGGAGAAAATTTAATTCGGCTGCTGTTTCAGACTCACAGTTTTGACGATGCTTCGGTTGCGCTGACTTTAGCCGCTTTTACGCTTCATATGCCGGGATTATTATTTATTGCGCTTAACAGAATTATCGCTCCCGCGTTTTACGCGCAAAGCGACACAAAATCGCCGACAATCGCGGGCATTATATCCTTCGCGGTTAATATCGCGTTAGCTGTCATTTTAGTAAGACCTTTTAAAGGCGCGGGGATTGCTTTTGCTCTTTCTTTCTCCAGCGCGGTAAATACAATCCTGCTTTTTGTTTTTTTAAAGAAAAATCCGAGCGTCAACATCGGCTCTGTTGTTGTTCCGGCGCTTTTATATTCTTTAAAAATATTGATATTATCATTTATCGCTGTTGTTCCTGTTTATTTTCTCTCGCCGGTGTTATGCGAAATTTTTAAAGGATACAGCAGAATCATTTCTTACGGAGCGCCGTTCGCGGTTAATGCCGTAATTTACGGAATACTCGGAGTAGGATTGCTCGCTTTAATAAGAGATAAAAATTTAATCAATCTTACAAAAATGATTAGGAAATTAATATGACAGAAAATAATCAAGCGGAACCTAAACAAAGATATAAAAATCTTCCCGTTGTAGTTCTTGCAGGACGTCCTAATGTGGGAAAATCCACTCTCTTTAACCGCCTGCTTCGAAAACGCAGAGCCATCACAGACCCGACGCCCGGCGTTACGCGAGACCCTGTCGAAGCGGACTGCTTAATCGACGGAAAACCTCTTCGTTTAATTGACACCGGAGGTTTTAAGCTCGCCGACTGCAATGCTATTGATAAACTTGTTGTGGAAAAAACTCTCGATACTATAAAAAAAGCCGACCTTATCGTTCTGCTGCTTGAAGCGGGAGAAATTACAAGCGAAGACGAAGAACTTATAAAAATTATGCGTCCTTACAAAAAAAAATTAATCGCCGCTGTAAATAAAACCGAAGGCGGAAGAATGCAGGCGGACTCGTGGAATGTTCTCTCTTTCGGCTTTGACAAAGTTCTGATGATATCGGCGGAACACGGCGATAATATCGGCGAGCTTCAGCTTGAAATTTTAAAACGGATTGATTTTTCCAAGGTTGAAAATATTTCACCTAACGATCAGGAAAAACAAATTATCAGAATCGCGCTGCTGGGAAAACCAAACACCGGCAAATCAACTTTATCGAACAGATTAACTTCGACTAACGCGTCGATTGTAAGCGAAATTCCCGGCACGACAAGAGACACTGTCGAAGGAAGTTTCCGCTGGAAATCGCGGGAATTTATTTTGATGGATACTGCCGGTATCCGCAGAAAAACCAAAGTGACGGAAAATATCGAGTATTATTCTGTTAACCGCGCAATCAAAACAATAAATGACGCCGATATTGTCGTATTAATGATCGATGCGCAGGAGGGGCTTTCCGAGCAAGATAAAAAAATTGCCGCTCTGGCGCACGACCAGGGAAGAGGGATTATACTTGCTTTGAATAAGTGGGACATGATGCCCGATCAGAAAAACACTTTTAAAGACGCCGAGAGCAGAATTCATTTTCAATTCGGGCAAATGGAATATGCGCCGATAATTCCTGTCAGCGCGAAAGACGGAACAGGAGTGGATAAAATTTTGAGCACAGTTGTTAAAATGCACAAACAGCTTAACACATTGATTACTACATCACAGCTTAATCAAGCGTTAGAACGATGGTTGCAGGAAAGCCCGCCGCCGTCAGGTCCGCGCACAAGATTCAAGGTTAAGTACGCTATTCAAAAATCTGTTAATCCTGTTCACTTTATTTTTTTTACCTCACGCATTCAAGCTGTCAGCGATTCTTATGTTTCTTATTTACGAAACAAAATCCGCAGAGATTTAGGCTTCTCGATGATACCTGTAATTCTGGAGATAAAAAGTTCGGCAGGTGACAGGAAACGTTAACAGAATTCACTCAGTGTTTGATATCAATTGACAGACGAAAAATTAGAAGTTAGAATAAAATATTGTGAATTTCGCAAATCTCCTCACCCTATTTCGAATAATACTCGCGCCGGCTTTTTTGATCATTTATATGCTGCCAAAACCAAACGCATATTGGGCAATTCCGGCGCTTTGGGTAATTTTCATAATTTCAGAAATAACCGATTATTTTGACGGACTCGCCGCGCGTATTCTGAATCAAACAAGTGATTTTGGCAGACTTTTCGATCCTTTCGCTGACACTCTCGTTCAAATTACATTCTTTCTTTGTTTTTTAATCGACGGAATTTGGGGCAACGGAGTTATCCCGGTAATACTTTTTATTATTGTAATCTACCGCGAATTTTCGATTTTATTTTTACGAAATTTAATGCTGAAAAAAGGCATTACTCTCGGCGCGCGTATGTGCGGAAAAATTAAAACTGTCGCGTATATTATCGCGGCAGGAGCGGCTTTGTTTACCGCAAGTTTAGAAAGATTGATATTTATTCAATCAGCGGTAAATTCAAAAATAATGAGCATAAGCGAAAATTTTTATCCATACATGAAAACCGCATCTCTGATTATTTTTATTATTTCCGTTTGCTTAGCGATAATTTCATTTATTGATTATCTTGTGATATATCAAAAAACTAATAACGCGCAGGAAATTTTATGAACGAGAATGAACTTGCTTTGAAATTAAACACTGCCAATGCTGCGGAGATTTTTACGGAGCTTTACGGAGAAAGCGGTCTTGAAGCCGCGCGCAGCCGTTATTCGTCATTAATAATGGAAATGCTGAGAGAAGGCAACGGATGGGGAGACTTGCGGGTTTTCAGCGCGCCGGGAAGAACAGAGCTTGCCGGTAATCATACAGATCATAACAATGGAAAAGTTTTGGCGGCGGCAATACAATTAGACAGCGTCGCTGTTGTAAAAAAAAGAAACGATAATGTCGTTTTTATTCGCTCAAAGGGATTTCCCGATGTCAATGTAAAATTGCATGATTCAAACGGAAAACCGGATTTAGAACCAAAACCTGAAGAAAAAGGAACTACAGATGCGCTTGTCCGCGGTATCGCCGCAGAGTTTTCCAAACGGGGCGGTAAAATAGGCGGATTTTCAGCTAACGCTGAAACAACAGTGCTTCCCGGTTCGGGACTTTCATCTTCGGCGGCAATAGAAGTTTTAATCGGCAAAATTTTTGACTCATTGTACGCAAACGGAAAGCGCAGCGCTTTAGAATTAGCGCAAATAGGTCAAATCGCGGAAAATGAATTTTTCGGAAAGCCGTGCGGATTGATGGATCAAACCGCAAGCGCTTCGGGCGGCACTGTCGCCATCGATTTTGAATTTGTTGAAGAGCCTGTTATCAAACAATTAAAATTCGATCTCACAGCGGCAGGTTTTATTTTATGCGTAGTAAATACCGGCGGCAGTCACGCGGACTTAACTTCGGATTACGCGTCAATTCCGTCAGAGATGAAATCCGTCGCGAAATTTTACAATAAATCAACGCTGAGAGAATTAGATAAAGATAAAGTATTATACCGGGCTTCGGATGTGCGAAAAAAACTCGGAGACAGAGCGCTGCTTCGCGCGATTCATTATTATGATGAAAATGCGAGAGTTGATGACATGACGCTTGCCTTGCAAATAATGGAAAAAGAAAAATTATACGCGTCTAAACTGGATGCGTTTTATGTATTTTTGAAACTTGTCAATCAATCAGGCGAATCATCATGGAGATTTTTGCAGAATATATTTTCACCTAACAACCTCGCTGAACAAGGAATCGCTCTCGCTTTAGCGCTCACAAAAGATTTTCTTGCGAACAAATGTTCAAACGCAGGCGCGTGCAGAGTTCACGGCGGCGGATTCGCCGGCACTATTCAGACTTATATTCCTATCAGCGCATTAAATGATTACCGCGAATGCATCGAAGAAATTTTCGGTAAAGGATCGTTAACGCCTTTAATGATCAGATCGAAAGGCGCGGTTGAATTGGTTTTTTAACAAAATCTCTTATAAAGAAAAATAATAATTATATATTAACAAAAATACAAATACCGGAGATGTAAAATGAACATAAATTTAAAAGGTAAAACTGCGCTGGTAACAGGCGCAACAGGTCAATTGGGAAGAGTAATGGCAAAGACGCTCGCTTCATGCGGCGCGGATATAATAATTTGTTATAACAAAAACAAGGAAACGGCAGACATTCTCGAGAAAGAAATAAAAACTTTAAATTGCCGCGCTTTAAAAGTGCAGACCGATATTACTGACGAATCATCTGTAAACAGGATGCGCGATATTATCAAAACAGAAATCGGCGATGTTGATATTGTAATCAATAACGCAGTAATTCAGTACAAATGGAAATCAATCCTTGAACAAAACCCTGAAGATTTTCAAAGTCAATTCGCTTCGTGCGTTATGCAAAATGTTTTTACCGCGAAAGCTTTCATCCCGGCGATGATGGAAAAAGGATACGGACGTTTTATAAGCATTAACACTGAATGCTCCGCGTTATGCAACGCAAACTCAGGCGCGTACGCTTCGGCAAAACGCGGCATGGACGGACTTTACCGCGTCCTCGCTAAAGAAGTAAGCGCAAAAGGCGTAACTGTAAATCAAGTAGCTCCAGGATGGACAATCAGCGATAAAGAAAGAACGGAAAATTTTACAGATGATTCATCCTATTCAAAAAACGTCCCGCTCGGTAGACGCGGCACAGATCAGGAGATAGCGAACGTAGTTTTATTTTTAGCGTCAGACTTATCATCGTTCATTAACGGAGTTTGCATTCCTGTAAGCGGCGGAAATGTAATGGTGTGAGTTATTTCAAAGCCAACGTTAAATACACCGTTACTCGATAATTTAATCTTTGTGAAAATTTATCAGCCAAGAGGGGGAATCGAACCCCCGACCTGTACATTACGAGTGTACTGCGCTGCCAACTGAGCCATCTTGGCAAATTACTCGATCTCGTAAAGATCGGTTCCCCAAAAGGAACTCGTTAATTATATTATTTTCTATTCCGTGATTCAAGTAATTAAGATGCGTATCATCGCAGCGTTCTTACTTTCACATCACTAAACATCGCGCGTTCAGCAGTTGTGTCTCTCTCGCCTGATACATATTCTACGCTTACTTTCGCAGAAGCTGATCCTTTGCCAAGCGCGATTGGCGCGCGGTAGTAAACTTGATTCTCCCAGCGAAGAGTGCCTTCGAGTACCAGAATATAATCGCCTGCGGGAACTGCCGCGCCTCTGCTGTTTGTTCCGTCCCATGTGTAGCTTAACGTTCCCGCTCTCGGAGTCGCGCCGCTTACTGCGTCAACCTGAGAGACAGTCATTTCTGCGCGGTTAGTTTTTTTTATCCAAAGAGGAATAGAAGTTGGTCTTGTTTTATAACCGTTCGATGCCGTCCATTTTGTAACATAAAGAGTTTTAATTAATTGTCCGTTAGTATCTTCTATCCAAACGGCAAACTGATTACTCGCGGAACCTGACTGCCGCGCGTAAGTAAAAGAAATCTCTGCTGCACTTTGCGCCGCAGCGCCTATTAAAACTAAAACCATTAATACAAATAATAAAAATAATTTTTTCATTTGACACTCCTTTTTAAATAGTATCATATTAATCGATAAAATGCGGAAAAATTTTTATTATTAAACAAAAAAGAAGCCCAACCATCGCGGTGTTTAGCCGGATGGTCAGGCGCCTTTCCGAGAGACGTGAAACTCTGCGCAGCAGAGTTTCTTGGAGTTTGCTGCAAGCAGCAAACTCCGGCATTAAATTACTGTAATAACGACAGAACCGATTGACCTCTCTGGTTAGCCTGCGCGAGCATAGCTGTACCTGATTGTGTGAGGATCATGTTCTTGGTGTAAGTGACTGTCTCATTCGCCATGTTAGTATCGCGGATGCGTGACTCAGAGGCTTGCAGGTTTTCTGCGCCGACATCTAAGCCGCGTACTGCGTGTTCAAGGCGATTCTGATAGGCGCCGAGATCTGCTCGCTGTTTGCTTACGATCTTTAACGCTCTGTCGAGAGTTCCAATGGCACGATTGGCACCGTCCGGGGAGGACAGTGAAATAAAGGTATCGTCACCGACATTGCGGATACCAAGACCCTTTGATGTCATTGTGCCGATAAACACTTGTTCGCGTTGATCCATATTAGCTCCGATATGAAGCCACATAGACGCTGTAACCACATTTTCGCCGATTGGCCGTCCGAAACGTCCGGTCAAAAGATTCATTCCGTTGAATTGTGCGTGAGACGCAATTCTGTCGACTTCGTCGACAAGAGCTGACACTTCAACCTGTATGTACATTCTGTCTTCTTCGGTATAAATACCGTTCGCTGCTTGTACAGACAATTCACGGAGACGCTGAAGAATATCCTGGGATTCTTGGAGATAACCTTCTGTGGTTTGAATAAACGAAATGCCGTTCTGGGCATTTTGCGATGCTTGATTCAAACCGCGAATTTGTGATCTCATTTTTTCTGATACAGCTAATCCCGAAGCATCATCACCGGCGCGATTGATGCGAAGTCCGCTCGACAATTTTTCCATATTCTTATCCAGGTACGTCTGGGTAACTTTAAGGGACCTGTCGGCAAACATTGCACTTAAGTTGTGATTGATAATCATATACTCACTCCTTTGGCTTTTTCCGGCTTATTCATCATTGATAAATTTTCGCCGCGGCATCCATGCCGTGATAAAAACCTTTAAAAGTTTTTACCTTAAAAAACCGCTTTGCAGTTTTTTCTGTTTTTTATTTTTCCGTAAGGAAAAAATAACTTTTTGATATTCACGTAACACGCAAATATCGGTGTGCCATTTACGTTTCTCTGCAACACTAGTTTGCCGAAAAACTAGAACCCTCGACCCACCGTTCCCGGAAGGGTGAGGCATCAGACAAAATTCATTTTAAAACTTTAACAAAGCCCAAAAAGGTTTTATCTGATTCCCTTTTAATATCGGAATCTGGAAATTTACCTTTAGCTTATAATTTTCTTCCAACTACTAGCCAGTAACAGTCCGCTATATTAAAATAAGGCAATGAATATAGATGCAAACCAGCAAGTAGATTTAATTCGAGAGGTTTTTCATTATCAAAGCCGGTTCGAAGGCTCTACCATGGTTTTTAAAATTGATTATCCCGTAACAGAAGATCCCGGTTTTCCCGGTCTTGTAAAAGATCTCGCTCTTCTTGCGAAAACCGGATTTAAAGTTGTGATAGTTCCCGGGGTCAAGGAAAATATCGACACAGTTTTAAAACAGCACGATATTGATATTTCATGGAATTCAAACAACGGCTCGGCGCTTGATTTTCCGTTTCGAGTAACAACTTCACAGGCAATTTCGTATGTTGAAATGGCGGCGTTTAACGTGGCAAGCCGTTTTATGACTTTTTTATCGGGAAGCAGGGTTGACGCGCTGATCGGAAATTTTGTAAGAGCAAGAGGGCGGGGTGTTATTCAAGGCATCGATACGGAGCACACAGGCACTGTCGATAAAATTTACAAGGACTCTCTGACAAGAGTGCTCGATTTAGGGATGATTCCGATTCTTCCATGCATCGGCTGGAGTCCGTCGGGAAAACCGTACAATGTGCCAAGCGATGAAATCGCTTTGGAAGTTTCAAAAACTCTCGGCGCGATAAAATTATTCATCGTATGCGCGCACGCTCCTTTAGGTGCGCACGCTCCTTTAGGCGCGAATGATTCATCAAGTGTGAAAATCCTCAATATACCTGATGATCTCGAGAAAAGAGCGGACGGCAGTCTTGTCCGGCTGACTCCCGAACAGGCGCAGTCGATCATCAATCTGAATAATAAACCAAAAAACGATAAAGACGAAGCCGCGAGGCTTCAATATTTGCGCGGATTTAAACTCGCTCTGAAAGCAAGCGAAGCCGGCGTCCACCGCGTTCATTTAATCGACGGGCGGGAAGAAGGCGCAGTGCTCAAAGAGCTTTATTCCAATTTAGGCGTGGGGACGATGATCTACGCCGATGAATATGACTCGATCCGGGCTTTCCATAGCAGAGATATGCCCGATGTGCTCCGGTTGATGGAGCCATTAATGCAAAAAGGTTTGTTAATCAGGCGCAACCCGGAATCGATTCAAGAAAAAAAGGATGATTACTCGGTTCTGGAAATTGACGGCTCGGTGCGGGCATGCGGCGCGCTTCACGATTGGGGTGAGTCTCAGGGTGAAATTGCCGCTGTCGCCATAGAACCCAATTACACAGATTTAGGTCTAGGCAGAAAAATTGTCGGCTATCTCGCGGAAAAAGCGAGAAGGAAAAATTTCTCCCGCGTCTTTGTGCTGACAACTCAATCGCAGGACTGGTTCGAATCGCTCGGTTTTAAAGAAGCATCAGTTGAAAGTCTGCCTGAGCGAAAACGCGAAGTTTACGATCAATCAAGAAAGAGCAAAGTCTTCGCGCTGGAATTGTAAAAACGAAAAGAAAAAAATCATTTTGAATTTATTACATTTTCAATTGCGGACACAGCTTTAGAATATTCACCGCGTAAAAAATATATTGATATTTCGTCTATAATGAAACATATATCGCTTTGCCAGGTTTTTTGTTTTAACCCGGAAATCGCTTTCTTAGCGTCACCGGGAATAAAATTAATACACGCTGTTTTTATTTCGTTTAATTTATCATAAAAGAAAATCATATCATCCCGGGAAGCGGCTGTGTTGTTATTAACATCAGGATATTTAATTTTTTCCAATAAAGCTCCGAGTGATAAAAGAAACTCCGGCGTTTTTTGATGTATTACATTTATGTCATTATTATTGCCGGCTTGTTCCAATTTTGACGCGGTATTCGAAAGACGGCTTTCGCCGATATTCAAGAGTACGCTTTTCATGCCATGTACTGTTGTAATAAATAATTCCAGATTAGCGGCGCCGCTTGCTTCAAAATCTGCGTTGATCTTTGGCAGTATATCTTCCAAAACAGAAACCGCGTTTTTAATATCCAAAACGGCAAGCGCGGTAAAGTTATCGTTTTCGGCGGATTCATTATTATATTGATTAAACTGCGAAGAATCAGCGGCGGAAGAAATCGCTTCGCTTGTTTCCTTTTTTTTATTTCGTATTAATTCGATTAATATGTCATTTAACTCGCGCGAGTCGATTGGCTTGGATATAAAACCGTCAAATCCATTTGACAAAAACATCTCTTCCTGCCCTACGACGGCATTAGCTGTTAAAGCTATAATAGAATTTGAATAACCCATATCACGCAATATCTTTGTCGTTTTTATTCCATCCATTACAGGCATCATGTGATCCATAAACACAATATCATAATAATTATCATTTTTAATTTTCTCGATTGCTTCAAATCCGCTTTTTGTGGTTTCAATATTAAGTCCGTACGGTTTTAAAAAACCTTTCGCGACATATATATTAGATTCAACATCATCAACTATTAAAACTTTTCCGTACGGCATGTATTCGTACACAATCCGCGAATTTGTATTTAGCTCCGTATTATGAAAATTGAATTCCCGCAGACTCTTTACTACATCACCGCCGCATACAGAATCATCGCACAGAATTTGAGGCAAGCGCACGGTAATTACAGAGCCTTTATCCGGAATACTATCAACATGAATTTCTCCGTTCATCATATCAATGAGACCTTTTGTGATACTCATACCCAAACCAGTGCCGGTGATACTGCGGTTAGTTTCTAAATTAAAACGCGAATATTCATTAAATAATCTTGATATCTGACCGGCTGTCATTCCCTGTCCTGTGTCTCTGACGCGGAAAATAATCTGAACCATTTCATCATCATTATTTGTTTCCGCGTAAACAGAAAGTTCCACTTCGCCTGAGTCTGTATACTTAAAGGCATTGGATAAAAGGTTATTCAATATTTGTTTTATCCTAAGCTCATCGCCTATCAGGCGATACGGCGTATTTTCATCAAGAGAAATTATAAATGAAATAGGTTTGGCTTCGTAACGCAGACGGTTTAATTGCGCGGTATCGTTTATCAAATTAGGAATATTATATTGAGCGCAGACTATCTCAAGTTTACCGGCGTCAATTTTTGAAAAATCAAGAATATCATTAATAATATTTAATAATAAACTGCCGGATTCATTTATTTTCCTGTACCCTTCTTCTGCTGTAATGGAAAGAGTTTTATCCTGAAGCTGGATTTCGGAAATACCCAAAATCGCGTTCATCGGCGTTCGTATTTCGTGACTCATCTGAGCGAGAAAAATTCCTTTTGAACGGTTGCTCAATTCGGCTGATTCTTTAGCATGAATTAATTCAGTCATATCAAAAGAGTGCTGTATATGAACCATTTGTCCGTTAAGCCATTTTATATATCTGTCAATTCTGCGGAAAATATTATTTTTATTTATATCGCGTTCATCCCATATAATTGTTTTATCCGGTTCTTTATCAAGCTTATGACAAGGACAAAAACCGCATCTTTTACTGCGTCTGTTTTTAAGAACTTTATAACATTTTTTTCCTACAGGATCGTCCATTAAATTAAAATGCTTTTTCATGAATTCATTCATAAAAATAATATCGCTCGTTTTCGGATCGGTGACAAAAATCATAATATCAAGGTTATTCATTATTTCTCTGATAATGACAAGAATGTTATTTTCTTCGATTGCGATACGCGCTTTTTCATCCGCTCTGCTGACTTCATTCATCATATCGTTCAGGCGGCGTTCAACTATTTTCATGATTAATCTCGCGATAAAAATACAGACTGCGATCACCGCCAGAGTTAAAATAATACCGGTTAGTATAAAACGCGTTATCGTTTTTCTTTCTTCCACAGCATAATAACTTACGCCTGCCATTCCTATTACTTCGTTGTTTGTCCCGTATATCGGAATATATTTATTAATCGCTTCGAAATTATGCGAATCATTTATATCATGAACGGTCGTGACAATGCATTTATCATTAAAAAAAATGCCGATTTCGCACATTGTCATTGTTTTTAAATTATCAATAAATTTCTGATCGTCAAGATTATATCCTACCGATACAGCGCCGATTATATTCATTTTTGAATCATATACCGGCGACCCCGCGTGTACGCCAAGGGTAATAGTAATACTCTGCGCTATATATACCTCATTTTTTCCGTCAAGCGCGCATTTTATATGGTGAAGATTTAAAACACTGTCACCGTATGTATCAGGTTCATGCGTCCTTGCGATAACAATGCCTTTATTATCAGTTATCGTGCAATAATCAACCTGCGCCATTGTAACAAGAGCTTTTGATATTTTAATAATTTCATTGCGATCATTATTTTCAATCGCGTTTATCAAATCCTGATTATCCGCTATCCCAATCGCGGCGATACGCCCGTTAGCTTTTAAATTATTAATCTCATGTTCTATTACCATCGCGGCGACATCAATTTTTTTGAACATCGATCTTTTAAATTCATTATTAAAAAGAAATATATAAGAAATAAAAACAACAAGGCAGCATCCGACTGTTAAAATAATTAAAGGAAATGAATATTTTATTCTGATATGTTTATGAATTGCCTCATTTTTATTGATTGACATTCACGCGCCTTCATAAATGCGTACTTATACGATTAAGAAGAGCGGAAGGGGAAAACGGTTTTGAAATAAAATCTACAGCGCCCATATTATAGCCAAGCGCTTCAGCGCCGGCGTCGTTCTTTCCTGTCATAAAAATAACGGGTATTTCAGTATAGCGTTTATCATTCTTTAATTTTTTAAGCGCTTCAAACCCGTCAATATCAGGCATCATAATATCCAGCAGTATTAAATCCGGCATAACATTATCCAATAAATCAAACATGTTCGAAGCGCAGGCGAGAGTGAATACATTATACGAACTCGATAAACTATCATCTGCCGCTTTAAGATTCACATTACAATCATCAACCACAAAAATAGTCTTCATTTTAACGCTCCTTTAAATTAATACTATTTTATGAATTAACGTTGGAAATTAAGAATTTAATATTATTTATAGATAGGGAATATTAAATAAATGAATTTCAAACTATATTATTATAACCATATAGCTAATTATTGTCAATTATATATACAGGTCTTATAGCTAATTGTATATAAAATACTTTGGCTATTAGCATATAATAATGACTTTAAAAGACATTTTTATCCAAAATTTAAGAAAATTCCGCAAAAAAGAAGGATTATCACAGATGAAACTGGCAGAATACTGTAATACAGCCGCCAGTTATATAGGGGAAATTGAAATTGGAAGGCGATTTCCTTCTATAAATATGATTGAAAAAATAGCAGATGTCCTGAGAATTGAGCCGTATAACTTTTTTAAAAACCAGCCGGATAATCCTGTCTTGGAAACAGAAAATATTTTTCCGCGCCTGCCGAATTCCATGAAAAAACAAATTAAAACTCAAATAAAAACTCAAATTGATCAATCTACAAACGAGATTATCAGCGAAATTAATGAAATTCTAAGCAAGTATTAAAACCGGCGGCTGTTATGATATTATTTAATGATGTCAAGGACTGCGGTTTTTACAGCGATGGTTCTAAAGTGCCGATCTTCCGGGGAAGCGAACAGCGAGGTGACTCTTCTTACCGCCGAAGAAGGCATTATTAAAGCGACGGTATTCGGAGGAGCGAAAAGCAAGTTACGCTCACATTCTGCGCCTTTTAATTCGGGGAAAATTTGGCTCTACCGCAGCAAGACGAATAATTACGCTAAACTCTGCGACTTCGATGTTGAGTTCTGGAGAGCGGGACTAAGAGAAAATTATGACAGGACAATGACGGCATGCGCGTTAGCTGACACAATTATGTCGACTCACGGCGGCGGCGGCGATTGGGAAGCTGTTTTAAAAATGACGATAGAAACATTTGATACAATCGAAACAGCTAACGAAATATTATGCGGAAATTTGATGGTTCATTTTTTGTGGAATTGGTCGCAGTTTTTAGGAATCCGTCCGAACATTAACTCCTGCTCAAACTGCGGCAAGACTGCGAAAGATGAACCCATGTTTTTGAATGTACAGGACAGCTCGGTGTTATGCGCAAAATGCAAGCCTGTCAGCCTTGATTCTACATTCGACATTCCTCATTCGACATTTCTTTCTCCGAATACAAAGTTTAACATTCCGTCCTCAAAGTTAATTCAGATGAATCTTGGCTGCCGCAAATGGCTTTCCGCGGTAGAACCCCTTGAAGCGGCGCAAATTCACCGCTATTCAATGGATAACAAATCGTTTAACGAAGCGAAATCGCTTGTTACCGCAGTTTTATCCGCGGCGTTAGGAAAAAGACTGGCAAGCTGGAATTGGTAGATTGAACATATAATCAATTTACAAAAAAGCAAAATCAAAAAAATTAATTATTTTAAATTTCAATCATGCAAAACAATATTTTCAACCCATATATAGGTATAAGTCTGCGCGGTTAAATCTGCGCGGGGAAAATTTTTTTGGGGGTTGAAAATGAGTATAATGGCTTATATGCCTTACGGCGCCGGAGGAATCATAATCCGGGTTGAAACGGATATACGCAGGGGAATTCCGGGCGTAGATATTTCAGGGCTTGCCGAGGGAGCGGTCAGGGAAGCGCGGGAAAGAGTACGCGCGGCTTTTAGGAATTCGGGTTTTCAGTTTCCCGCAGATCGGGTTTTGATAAACTTAGCGCCGGCAGGATTAAAAAAAGACGGAGCGGCGCTTGATTTGCCTATCGCTCTTTCGGTAGCAGCGACGGCAGGCATCGCGCCTGTTTCAACTGACCTGCTGGTGATGGGAGAACTGGAGTTATCAGGCAGAATCAGACCGGTGCGGGGAGTGTTAGCTGCTATCGCCGCCGGTCTTTCCGAAGGAATCACCGAATTTATCGTGCCTGCGGAAAATGCCGCTGAAGCGGCAATCCTTGCCTCCGGCGGCAAGAGCGTACGATTTACGGCTGTGGAAAATTTGCAAAGCGCGGTTCATGCTTTGTTCATAAGAAAGGAAACAGGCTGTCTTCCGGAATTGAATTATCCGGACGGTATATCAATTTCATCTAACAGTAAATTCAATTCAAAAGAAAAATATTTTTCCAATGAAGAAGATACAGAAAAATCCATCAACCGTAATTTAAAAACAGAAACCGCCGGCGATTTTAACGATGTTCGCGGACAAGTGATTTATAAACGCGCTTTGGAAATAGCGGCAGCCGGCGGACATAATATGCTTGTGTTCGGTCCTCCGGGCGCGGGAAAGACAATGTTAGCAAGAAGGCTTCCTTCGATCATGCCGCCGCTCTCGTCAAATGAAGCAGTGGAAGTAACGCGTCTTCATAGTTTAGCAGGAAGCCGAAGCGGCGGTTTTATCGATCGCCTCATTACTAATCCGCCGTTTCGCTCTCCGCATCACACGGCAAGCGCGGAAGGAATCCTCGGCGGCGGACGCATTCCGCGCCCGGGAGAAATCACTCTGGCTCATTTTGGAATTCTCTTTTTAGACGAAGCCCCGGAGTTTCGAATCAATGTTCTGCAGGCTCTGCGCGAACCGCTGGAAGATAAAGTTATCAGCATCGTAAGAGCGGACGGACCTGTTCATCTTCCGGCGGAGTTTCAATTAATAATGACAGCTAACTCATGCAAATGCGGAAAGCTCGGGATGCGTGATACCGGCGGCAGCTGCCTTTGCTCAACGGAAGAAGTGAACCGCTACTGGCGAAAATTCGGAGGAGCTCTCCTCGACCGTGTGGAAATCAGGACTGCCGTTCTGTCTCCAAAGATCGAGGAAATGAACGCAGACGGTATCGGGGAAACAAGCGCCATAATTGCCTGCCGCGTAAAAAAAGCAATCGAAATACAAAATGAACGCTTCAAGAAAATTGGTATCCGCAGAAACGCGTTAATTCCGGCAGGCAAAGCGTCAGCTTTGTGTTCGATGAATAAAAAAGCGGGAAACGCCTTTCACGCCGCAGTTTCAAAATTAGGACTTTCAGGCAGGGCTTACCACGGAATTTTAAAGGTTGCCAGAACCATCGCTGACCTTGACGGCAGAGACATCATCGAAACAGAACATATCCTCGAAGCGGTTCATCACAGGCGGCTTGGCGATGACCCTTGGGATATCCTGTCCCTTTAATTTAATTCCGGTATCGCTTCGAGAACGCTGTCTCCTATCGTTCGACCCTTGCTTGAATAACCGAGTAAGCGGTCAGGTCGAAGAAAACCGTGAAAGTCGCTGCCTTCAGTCACGTAAAGATTAAGTGATTCCGCGAGAGCTTCCAAACGGCGGCAAGAACCGGGTTTTGTTGTCGGGTGCCATGCTTCGAGTCCCATCAATCCCATGTCTTTTAAATATTTTATGAGATCGGGAAGCCGTCCCCATGCTACATAAAGCGAAATAGGATGAGCGAGAACAGGTATGCCGCCGGAAGCTCGTATCAGAGTAACAGCTTCCTCAAAATCCAGTCCTTCTTTGGGCACATACAGAGGTCTTCCTACGCCTAGATATCGTTTAAACGCTTGATCAATATTTTTTACAATTTTATGATTCACTAAAAGAGCGGCAAAATGAGGTCTTCCGATTAAATGACCGCGCGAGGGTCCTCCGGCGATTATCATCAATTCATTTAATATGTTATCTATATCAGTTTTATTATCTGCAGGTATTATGCTTAACTCACACATTTTATCGATGATGTCTAAGTTTCGTTTTTCCCGAAGGCGGACAAGGTTTTCTACCGCTGCGAGAAAAGCGGGTGTCGGTGATTTTATCCCCAAACCCAATAAATGAAATTCGCCGCCTTGACCTATTCCGGGGGCATTAATTCCGCCTGTCCAATTGATGTTAAATTCAATTCCCGGAATGAATTTAATTGATAGCGCATCAGCGGCGGCTTTCGCGGCATCAAGTCCTTTGATGGTATCGTGATCGGTCAATGCGATAGCTCTAAGTCCCTGATCGGCGGCTTTTTTCATAAGCAGCTCAGGCGATAATTCCCCGTCAGAGATGTTAGAATGGGTATGTAAGTCTATCATCAGCGGTCATTATAACAAATTTTCACCTTTTTTCATAATATACCGATAATAATAGGAATATTCATGAAACTTTGTTTCGATAAGATAACCTCTGAGTCGTTGATTAATCATGGGTTTAATCTTAGAATATTATTAGAGAGTTTTTTAAAAGGACGGATGATAAGTGTTTGAATATACCTTGGTAAACGGGGTAATTGTTTCCCCGGGTAAAAAAACACATACCGGCGATTTGGGAGTAAAAGGGGATAAAATAACTTCTCCGGGCGGCGGCGCGTGTATAAAAATCGACTTAAAAGAAAAATCTATAATATATCCTTCTCTTATCAATACGCATGACCATTTACAAGGAAATTACCGTCCGCCAGTCGGTCCGAAAAAAGGGACTTTTTATCTGACATGGCTTCCGTGGGACAAAGACATGAAAGCCTCCGATATGTTCAAAGAACGCTCAAATTTAACCAGAGAAAATTTATACGCGCTTTCAGGTTACAAATGTCTTTTCTCGGGAGTAACAACAGTAAACGATCATTTTCCTCATCAATTGAACAATCTAATATTACCGACTCTGCCAATCAGAGCTATCGAGGAATATTGCATTGAGCACGAAAGCACTTCATACGACTTAAAATGGGGAGAAGGCATTATAAAAGAACATCAAAAGGCTGTAAAAAATAAATGGCCGTTTATCACTCATCTTTCAGAAGGCTTTGATAATGAAGCGATGCATAGCATCGAAACGCTTGAAAAATTAAACGTATTAAATAATAACTGTCTGTTTGTACACTGCATTGGTTTTAGTGATGAGGATATTAAAAAAACAGCGAAAGCCGGAGCGAGCGTATCGTGGTGCGGTTTTTCCAATATGTTTATGTTCAATGTAACCGCGAAAATACGCAAAATGATAGAAGCCGGAGTAAATGTTACCATTGGTACAGATTCTTCTCAATCAGGTTCGGCGAATCTTCTCGCCGAATTGAAATACGACAGAGAGCTCTATCAAAAATTATACGGCGAAGATCTTCCGCCGGAAAAAATCTTCGAGATGGTAACGATTAACGCCGCGAAAGCTTTTTGGATGCAGGATAAAACCGGCAGTCTTGAAGAAGGTAAGTTAGGTGACATTTTAATTTTAAAAGCGAATAAAGATGATCCATACGAAAACCTTGTCAGCGCTGATATGGAAGATATAGAATTACTCGCACTGGGAGGAAAACCTATATACGGAGAACTGCGTTTCCTTGATATCTATAATTGCAAACTCCCGGAAGGTTATACGATGATAAAAGTCGGAAAAAAAGATATGTTTGTAAAAGGTGATCCTGCCGCTCTTTATAACGAAGTCAGGAAAAAAGTAGGTTATAATAAAATACTTGATTATCTGCCGTTCGAACCAGCCGCCGAACAAGCGTCATCGAGTGAAGCGCAGCCTGCGGCGGAGCTCCGAGCGCAGAGAGGAGAAAGAGCCTAATGCCGAAACCAGCTCAATATCGATCAGGTTCGCTTATCTACTTCCAGGGAGACCCGGCGGATAAAATATATATTCTACAGACTGGAAAAATAAATCTTGTTTCTCAGGATATTGAAACGGGAGCGGATGTAAGAGACGCTGTGCAGCCGGGTGAATTCTTCGGAGTAAAATCCGCTCTGGGACGTTATGCGCGCGAAGAGAACGCAATGGCAATGGCGGACGCAACGGTCATGATTTTTACAGTTTCCGAATTTGAAGCTCTCGCGATGGCTAACTCCAGAATTATAATGAAGATGTTAAAAGTTTTTTCCAATCAAATGAGACGAGTTCATAAACAGGTTTCTAAAGTTTTAGCAAAAGAAGAAGCGCCGCCGGATAACGGTCTTTATAATGTCGGAGAATTTTATTTAAAGAACAAACGTTTCTCGCACGCGAAGCATGTTTTCAACCGTTATCTGACATTTTATCCGTCGGGAAAATACGCAATTCAAGCTTCTAAGAATCTGGAAATTGCCGAAGACGCATTATCGCGCTACGGCGACGGCAAAGGTCCCGGCGTAGCGGTTTCAGCTAACAAACCAAACGCTGCGGCTCCCGCTTCAGCTTCGTCGGCGCAGGCGCCGCAGAGAGACGCAGAAAAACTGACAAAAACATATTACGATGCGGTAAGCCTTGTTTCGCAGGGAAAATATCAAAACGCGTTTATATCTTTTAAATCAATCGTTGACGCTGATATCGATCCGGAAATGACCGCGAAAGCCTCATTCGAAATAGGAAGATGTTTCTTCTTGTTAAATAAATTCGAAGACAGTATAAAATATTACACAAACATGCTGACAAAATTTCCGAAACATCCGGAATTTAAAGAAACAATGTTTATTATCGGGCAATGCAACGAAAAAATAGGCAGAAAAGATCAAGCTGCGGCGTTTTATAAAAAAATTGTTTCCATGGGCGGTGACGATGCTGCTGTTGATAAAGCAAGAAGGGCGTTAAGCGCCATGGGAGCGTAAAATGGCAATGGATTTATCGGCATTCGGACGTTTCTCGCGCACTTTCCATCAGGGTGATATAATTTTCTCCGAGTTTGAAGTAGGCGACAATTTTTATTTGATTCAATCAGGCAGAGTGCAGCTTGTAAAACTAGTCGGAGATATAGAAAGAACTCTTGATATTCTGCAGCCGTCGGAAATGTTCGGCGAAATGGCGATTCTTGAAAACTCGCCGCGCTCGGCAACAGCTATCGCATTAGACGAAGTTAAAGTTCTGGAATTTAATTCGCAGAATTTCGAAATACTGCTTCTTGGAAATCCGCAGATCGCGCTTAAACTTTTAAAAATGTTTTGCAAGCGCATTTACGATTCAAAAAGACGCTTCATGATTCTCACGCTTCCCGATCCTCAATCAAAAATCGCCGACGTATTTCTCATGCTCGACGAGACTCAGCCTGATATCGATAAAACCAGCGAAAGGCGCGAATTTAAAACAACTGTCGAAGGCGTTGCTCACTGGGCGGGAATGAGCGTTAACGAAGCGAGGGATATTTTAGGGCACTTTGTAAATCAAAGGCGCGTAGAAATTTTCCCGGACAGAATAACAGTAAAAAATATTAACGATTTCTCAAGATTTGTCAGCTCTAGACGCAATAACTCCAGAGCGGTATGATGTTAGCAGATGACGGCTATCCACTGATAGCAATTATCTACTGATAACAAATTAGGAGGAATTTATGTCTGATGATAATACAAATCCATATCAGAGTCCTGAAGCTCCGATAATACCTGAAAATATAAGCAACAGAATATTAACAGGAAAAATGATAATTTATTTAAAAGACACTTCTCCGTGGCTGCGGTTTATCGGAATCCTGGGATATATCGGTTTTGGAACAATTTGTCTGATGGCGGTGATTTCATTGATTGTTAGTATCGCAGTCGGCGAGATTCCGGGTCTGGAATCGCTTGGCGCTGTTTCCGGAATAGTGCTCTTTTTATTACTGGGAGTATTCGCGGCAATTGTGTTTTTCCCCGCTCACTTTACATATAAATTCGGAAGTTATATCCGTAATTATATAAACAGCAATTCAACCGCAGATTTAGAAACCGCGTTTAAATTTAATAAATTATTCTGGTTGGTTTACGGTATTATTACAATTGTGTATCTCGCATTCAGCATACTCGGCATACCGGGGATTATCGCGGCTATCGGCGCAGCGTCACTATTCTAAAATAATTAATGACTGATTCATCCATAAAAGCGATTACGCCTGAAGGAATTGAATACGTTCTCTCTCCGGCGGGACTTCCGATTCGCGCAGCCGCTTTTGCGATTGATAAGATTTTCCAATGGATTATACTTTTTTCAATTTCAATGTCATACGCTATTTTAAGAAACACATTCGGCGTATGGCTCTTTTTTCTGCTGAACTTCTGCGTTGATTGGTTTTATCATGTAATATGCGAACTCGCATTTAAAGGACAAAGCCCCGGTAAACGATTCTTAGGAATCAGAGTTGTACGAAGCGACGGCTCTCCTGTAGATCCCGGGTCGTCTTTTTTACGAAATCTTCTTCGGTTTGCCGATACTTTTTTTTCGCTTTTTCACATAGTTTTTTTTTCAATGGCGGCAAGCAAAGGATTTAAAAGAATCGGCGATTGGGCGGGCGGCACTCTTGTCGTTTACTCTTCCGCGGCGGAATTTTTTACAGACAGTTCGTTAAACGCAATTCTGGAAAAATATGAGCCGATAGTTCCCGAAAGACAATTATCTCCTGAAGAAAAACACGCGATATTGGATTTTGCTAGGCGGTATCATCTTTTCGGAGAAGCAAGAGCGAATGAAATCGCGTCGATTTATGCGCCGTGTTTAAAAAAAGAAAACACAGAACGGGAAAATATTTCGCAAGCTGCGTATTTATTGGGAATTGCGCGTAACATAACGGGAAAATTTTCATGACAGAACAAAGTTTTATAAAAAGACGAAGCGATACATGGAATGAGTTCTCTTCATTTATCAGAGGCAGCAAAAAATATTTAAAAAAAAACTCGGTTCCTTTTATAAAATGTTTCAGAGAAATTACGCAGGATTTAAACACAGCAAAGGCGCATAATTTTGATCCTGTAATTATTGAACGCTTGAACGCTCTTGTTAATGAAGGAAACCAGATTCTTTACAGTCAGAACAGCTTTCCGTTTAAAACGCTGCTCAATTTTATAATAAAAGTTTTTCCGCAAAAAGTGCGGCTTCATTGGAGAGGGATACTGGCAGTATCGCTGCTTTTTTACGGCATCGCGTTTTTTTTAGGTTACCTGTGCGTTAATTCTCCGGGAACAGCCCGCGAATTAATTCCGTATTATCAAATAAGAAGCATCGAAAATATGTATAATCCGGAGAGTAAAAATTTTCTAACGCCGCGAAGCGTAACAAACGACGCTGATATGTTCGGTTATTATATTTATAATAATATATCAATTGCTTTTAGGATTTTTGCTGGCGGCATTTTCGCAGGATTCGGAAGCCTTCTTTTTCTTTGTATAAACGCCGGATTTCTCGGAATAATCGGCGGACATATAATAGAAATCGGTTATACTAAAACTTTTTTTCCGTTCATAATCGCTCACAGCTCATTTGAACTGACGGCGATTGTATTCAGCGCGTACGCAGGATTACTGTTAGGTTACAGATTTTTTATTACTAACGGATTGAGCAGAGGCGCGTCAATTAAAAAAGCGGGAAAAGACGCGATGCCGATAATCGCAGGAAGCGCGCTGATGCTTTTTATCGCGGCGATCATCGAAGCATTTTGGTCATCAAAGCATTTTTTCCCGATGCCTCTGAGAATCGGCTCCGGAATTATATTATGGGTTTTACTTTTAATTTATTTTTTATTCGCAGGGCGCGATAAAAAAAGGAATAATAATGCGAATTAATGCTGGTTTTAAACATAAAAACCCGAAAGAAGCCGCAGACGCAAGTCTTATATTATGGAGAAAAAATATTTCGCTTTTTCTTCTGTTATTCGCAATTCCATTATGGGTTGCCGCTTTTGCCGCGCAAATTTTTATACCTGATAATCTGCCGTGGCTTCCGTGGATTTTAATATGGCTGTTAAAACCGTTCTTTGACAGAATTATATTGCACATAATATCTGTCAGATTTTTTGAAAATAACGCTGATCTTAAACGCGTTTGCCGCGGATTGGGACGAAGTATTTTTCGCGGACTTGCGGGCGATTTATTATGGCGGCGTTTCAGCCCTCTTCGTTCGGCAATGATGCCTGTGCGCGTATTGGAATTAAATTTGAAACCGGGAAAAAACATATCCGAAAGAAAAAAAAATCTTGAGAAAGGCGGAATTAATTATTGCTATTTCCTGACAATTTGGGGAATTTTTCTTGAAGCGGCTTTATTGCTTGGTTTATTCATTTTCTATCTAACTATGGGAGAATTTATTTCCGGCGGTTTTTTAAGTTCAATTGAAGAAAACGAAAATATCGGTTTGCTTTTTTACGCCGCATGGTGCATGAATTATATGCTTGTAGAATCAATTTATGTATGTATGGGATTTAATCTTTACATTAACGCCCGGGTCGGAGTTGAAGGCTGGGATATAGAAATTAAATTCCGCGATTTAACAAAAAAAATTACAGATAAAATTAAAAACGGAGCGTTAGCTGCTATCGTTATTTTGTTTATACTGCTGCCTGCGAAATCATACGCAGAAGAATCATCGGGTGATGTTCCGATTGAAACATTGCAGAGAATTTTGGAATCTCCGGATTTTGGCGGGGAGAAAGACGCATGGGGCATTAGGTTTAAAAACACTCCGAAAGCCGGAAAAACTCCTGATTTTAGATCAGATACTCTGCAGCGCATTTTTGCACACTCATTACAAGTCATATTAATTATTTTTATTTTATGCGCTTTTGTTTTTATTTTTATCTATATTCGAAAATATCATTGGAAAACAAAAGGCGATAAAGAAAAAACAGCCGGACATATAATAAATAAAAAATTAAGAGATGATCCAAAAGAATTACTGGAAAAAGCAAAAATATTTAACGAACAAGGAAAAACGCGGCTTGCGTGGGGTTATTGCACGGCAGCGGCAATACAATTTTTATCTCTTTATCACGGAGTTTTGTTTCCGCCTAACGCTACAGAAAATGACTGCGCTCAAATTATAAACACGGATAACTCAGGCGATATAACGCGTTTTTCTGATGATTTTAAAAAATTAATAAACCACTGGATATATTTAGCTTACGCCGGAATAAATCCGCCTAACGGAAGTTTTAAAGAAGCGGTTAATTTCTGCGTTCTATTAGGATCTAAAAATGAATAAAAAAATATATATTACAGTTATAATTACTTTTATGATCGCTCTTATCGCATTTTTATTTTTTCTTTTTTTTGAAATCTATGATTATAAAGATTATATTTACCCGACAAGAGAAATATCAAGAAACTCTTTTTACGCTATGGAACAATGGTTGAAAGAAACAGGTCATTCTGTCCGATCGGAAAATTCTCTTTACTCCAGCGATTTTTTAGATATAACAGAAAAAATAATAATAGCAAATTCAAGCGTATTAGATTTTATATATAAAGATAGAATAATTGAATGGATAAAAAACGGTAATTATTTGGTGTTACATTTAGATCGGTACAGCAGCACTTCCGATGAGTACATGATAGCATTTCTATCCGATTTAGGAATTACATTCGATTATATTCAGCCTTCTACATCTCCTAATGAAGAAATTAATAATGATGAAAAAACATACGAGGATTTCCCGGATTTACAAACCCGTATCGAATTTTATATAAACACCGATTATGAATTCTATTCACTAACTGATAACTTTGATAGTATAAAATTAGTTGAAATTAAAATCGGAGAAGGCGCGTTTACGGTAACCGGTACGCCGTTATTTATGCATAATAATTATTTAGATAAAGAAAAGAACGCAAATTTTTCATGGCGTCTAACAGGAGCGCGTGATGACGGTCAAGGCGTGCTTTTTGTTAGTCCTCAGGGATGGCAACCGTCAGAATCATTTCTTGAAATAATTAAAAGCAAAGGAAATCTTCTTCCTGTAATTGTCTCGGCATTATTATTAATAATTACAGGATTTTGGATGGTTATTCCTCAATTTGGGCTCGTATTTGAGGAAAAACAAAGAGTTCTAAGACCGATCAGCGACAGGTTTTCAGCTGAAATAAAATTTTTGAAAAAGACCAACTCATTAGATTATTATTTAAAATTTTATGATCTTGAGAATAAATCCGAAGAGGAAAAAAAATATAATTACAGAAACTTAATAAATCAATACCGGAGATTGAATGATGGAAGAAAAAAAATTTAACGCTGAGGAAGCGGCTCAAAAACTGGAGCAGTTAAAAAACGAGATCTCAAAAGTGTTTTTCGGACAGAAGCAGCTAGTGGAATACACGCTGATTACGATGATCGCAGGCGGACATATTCTTGTCGAGGGCGTACCGGGTCTCGGAAAAACACTGCTGGTCCGCGCACTGGCAAAAGCGGCAGGCGGCGATTCAAAAAGAGTGCAATTTACTCCCGATTTAATGCCCGCGGATATTACAGGAAATATTATGCTGGATCCCGTGTCCGGTAAATTCGTTACGCGCAAAGGACCAATCTTCACGAATCTTTTTATAGCAGACGAAATTAACCGCGCTCCGGCAAAAACGCAAGCCGCGCTCTTCGAAGCGATGCAGGAATTTCAAGTAACGCTCGACGGCGAAAGCCGCATTCTTCCCTCGCCTTTCATGGTTCTTGCCACGCAAAATCCGTTTGAACATGAAGGAACTTATCCATTACCGGACGCGCAGAAAGATCGATTCTTAATGAAACTAATCGCGGATTATCCAAGCATAGAAGATGAAAAATTAATGGTAACAAAAGTATTAAACGGCGACACGGGAGCAGAACTTACAATCGCCGCTGTAAATACTGTTTTAAATGACGGTGATTTTACCGCTATAAAAAACACCGCCGCTTCTCTTCTGACAGACCCGCTGATTATCGATTATGCGGTTCGCATAACAACCGCAACAAGAGAAACGACCGCTGTCGAAACAGGAGCGGGACCGCGCGGAAGCCTTGCGCTTATCCGCTGCGCGAAAGGCAGAGCTCTATTACAAGGACGAAACTTTGTGCTTCCTGACGATGTAAAATCGATAGCTACAGAAGTTCTCGCGCACCGTCTGACTCTTTCCGCGGAGAGCGAGTTAGAAGGAGTAACATCAAAAAAAATAATTGAGAGTATTGTATCAAAAATTGAAGCGCCGAAAGGATTAAAAGAATAATGCCTAGCCGGATAATGGTAATACCTGATAAAACTTTTTTTATCGCGTCTCTTGCATATCTTATTCTAGGCTGTGTTTCTTTCTTTTATAATCAAGTTTTTCTTTTTTGGTTTATAATCGGAGCGGGATTAGTTCCTTTTCTAACAGCGGATTTGCTTATACTTTTATTTCTGGGAGATCGGCTGAGCGTAGAGAGAATAATACCGTTATCTCTCGCTCAAAATGAACCTGTACAGATAAAATTAAAAATTCGCAGAGCAAGATCTCTTCTGCCGCTTTCGATCAAAGTTTACGATCTCTTACCTTCTTCAATGAGCGCCGATATTTTTCCGGCAAAACTTTTCCCGCAAAAAACCTTAAGAAATAATTTTAATAAAACCAATACTTATGAATTTGAATACAATCTTTTGCCGGAAGAAAGAGGTCCGTGGTATTTTTCGGGAACGGAGTTTTTATTCTGTTCATTACTGCGTTTTTGGCGATTGCGCGTAACGCACGAAAATATCAGCTTTGGCAGAACTTATCCCAATTTTAAATTAATGACGCGCGGCGTTGACTTAAAAGGAAACCCGGACAGAGGAGATGTAAAACAAATACGAAAACGCGGACATGGACTTGAGTTTGAGAGCCTGCGCGATTATCAAGAAGGAGATTCAATCCGTTCGATTGACTGGAGAGCGACAAGCCGCAACCGGATGCTGGACGGCAGACCAAAATTAATTGTAAGGAATTATCAAGAGGAGCAGGATCAGCAGATTTTATTTATTATTGATTCCGGTTACCGCCTGCCGGATAATCAATTTGACAGCGCGTTAAACGCAATGCTTTTACTTTCTTATGTTGCTTTAAAACACGGCGATTCGGTCGCGGCGGCAAGTTTCGGAGCGCGCGATCTTTGGATACCGCCGCGAAAAGGAATGAGAGCGTACACGGGTTTAATGAATGGGTTGTACGATCTTCACAGTGAACCTGTTCCGTCTTCGCCGTTTTCAGCGATGGAGAACGCGTTAAACCGTCTGCATAGAAGAAGTTTAATTATTCTTATCAGCAACTTCCGCGAGGAAGACGGCGAATCGCTTTCTTGGATTTTACCGCGCATTAATCAGCGTCATTTACTTTTAATGGTAAGTTTCCGGGAAGCCGAAGCGGAAGCGATTGCCTTTCCCGGCGAAAACAAAAATAATAACACAGACGAAAAAATTCTTGAAGCCTCAGCCGCGTACTCATACCTTGTAAACCGCCGCCGTTTATACCGCAAGTGGGAACATTTAGGTCTTCTGGTTTTAGAAACAACTCCCGCGCAAATATCCTCGGCGTTAATAAATAAATATTTGAGCGTTAAAAAATCCGGTAAATTATAGTAAAATTATTCATGAGCAAAAGCATCCTTGTGTTTTCGGATTCTCACGGCAGCGTTTCAACATTGACAGCAGTTTTAAACTGGGCAAAAGACTGCCTTCCTCCGAAAGGCAATATTTGCACGGCTGTATGCTTGGGCGACGGACTTTCAGATTTAACCAGAGCCGCAAATGAATCAGGATTTTTTTGTGATTGGAAAATTACCTGCGGAAACAACGATTACGGATTCCAAGCGCCGGAAGCGGGTTTCTTCGATTTTGAAGAACACAGATTTTTTATTGCGCACGGACACCGCTATAATTTGTATAATGGTTATAATACTCTCATAAACGCAGCGAAAAATTCGGAAGCGGATGCCGCGTTATTCGGACACACTCATGTTCCGTATTTTAAAAATGTAAACGGCGTTACGCTGATTAACCCGGGAAGCATCAGCCGTCCGCGCAGTAAGATCGGCGCGACATTCGCGGTTATAGAATGTAACGAAAATATGCCGCTTATTGCGGAATTTTACGGAATTGGACCGCATTCATCAATAAAAAAAATTAATATTTGATAGAAGAAAAATATTTCTTAAAAATATATTAATCGTAATTTACGCCGGCGACATCAAATCCGTGAACTTCAAGGAAATCATGTTTAACGCCTTCGACATCTGTTTCAGTATAAACATTTTCCGCGGTAATTATTTTCATTTTTTCCGTGACAGCTTTTTGCACATCATCGCGCATTTCCAAATCGTCAATACGAATGCGGTTTTCATTATCAACAGGAACTTTTCCGTCTGCGGTATAAAGACGATCACGGTAAAGCCTTGCAATCTGTTCGATGCATCCTTCATGAATTTTCATGTCTTTCATTATTTTAAAAAGCGATGAGATATACAAAGGAATAATCGGAATAACGGCGCTGGCGCGCGTAACTAAAGCTTTATTAACAGAAACCCACGCGCCGAAAATCTTTTTTGAATTAGTATATTTTTTGTTAATATCGCGGCATGCGCGTTCAAGGTCTTCTTTTGCTCTTCCGATTGTTCCGTTTTTATAAATCGCCCACGATAATTCAGGACCGATGTAAGTATACGCGACAGCGCGTGTGTTAGGCGCAAATAATCCTGCGCTGTCAAGCGCGTCCATCCAAAACTCCCAGTCTTCGCCGCCCATAACTTTTACCGTATTGGAAATTTCTTCTTCTGTCGCGCTTTCGATATTAAAATCGCTGAAAGTTCCGTCCATAAAACTCAGCGCTCTGCCCGACTGAGCCTGTCCTATCGGTTTTATAACAGATCTATACATAATTTTATTTTTTGGATCCGTTCTTACAGGCGATGCAAGCGAGTAAACAAACAAATCGATCTTCGCAGGAATTCCCGCTTTCTCAGCCGCTTTTTTTACAGCATCGATTGTCTGCACTTTCATTTCGTCCGAGTAAGCGTCGCCGTTAAGCGAAATCGAAACCAGCCCTGAAGCAGCCGCTTCTTTATCAAATGTTTCGTTATTGTAATATCCGGGAGTACCTGAACGTTTCTCTGACGGCTCATTTTCATAGGAAAGACCGACAGTAACAGCTTTGTAACCAAAGCCGGCGCAGATACGGCTTGCAAGCCCGTAACCGTTTGAACATCCGACAATCAACGCGAGCTTCGGCGCGTTAGACGAAACTGTTAAATTCTTTTTCGCGTACTCAATTTGATTTTTAACATTTGCCGCGCATCCTTCAGGATGAGTGTTAAGACAAATATTATTTCGTATCATTGGTTTAATTTGCATTAGTTATTCCTTCATTAGAAAAAAATTCTGCCTGTTGGTAGAAAAGAGCGCCTTTTCAGCCGACAAGACACATCCATTCGGCTTCTGCGGCAAGTTCATCGCCGACATAAGCCTTTCCTCTTTGTTTGATCATCTTCGGCGAAATGCGCAGGTTTTCTATCTCGCTGCGGACTTCATCGCCGGGACGAACCTGACGGCGGAACTTTACTTTATCGACAGTGGCAAGAAAGAAAAGAGAGCCGTCGCCTAACACATCCATTTTACGAAGACCCGCGCCGCCGGACTGCGCCATTGTTTCAACAAGAATTACGCCGGGTACAACCGGATACTCGGGGAAATGTCCTTTAAAGAAAAATTCTTTTTCTGTAAAAATATGCTTCGCTACGATCTTTTCTTTGGAAGCCTCAACAATTTCATCAACAAATAAAAACGGTTCCCGATGCGGTAAAAGTTTTTCTATTTCATTCATAACAAACTCCTCATTCGTAATTTCTCATTAGTAATTAGTAATTAAGCTCCGTACTTCTTAAACACAACAACGCCGTTGTGTCCGCCGAAGCCAAGCGATCCGGAAGCGACCGCTTTAATTTCGCCGTACTGCGCTTTGTTTGCGACATAATCCAGATCGCACTCAGGATCGGGATTGTCAAGATTGATGGTAGGCGGATAAAAACCGTCGCGCATCGCGAGAATACTTGCAATCGCTTCAATGCCGCCGGCTCCGGCGATACAGTGACCGTGCATACTCTTTGTGCTTGAAACTTTCATTTTATAAGCGTGATCTCCAAACGCCATTTTGATCATTTTAGTTTCTGTTGGATCGTTAATCGCTGTTGATGTGCCGTGCGCATTGTAATATTGAATTTCTTCAGGTTTTACTCCGGCGTCCTCAAGCGCTTTAGTCACTGCGTTCATGCCGCCTTTTCCTTCCGGATCGGGAGCCGTTATGTGATATGCGTCAGCGGTCGCGCCGTAACCGGCAAGCTCCGCGTAAATTTTCGCGCCGTGCGCCTTCGCGTGATCTTCGCTTTCAAGAATTAAAATGCCGGAGCCTTCCGCAATTACGAAACCGTCGCGATCAGCGTCAAAAGGACGCGATGCTTTTGTCGGTTCATTGCAGCGTTTAGTAGAAAGCGCCTTTAACATTTGGAAACCGCCGATAGCGAATTGCGTAATTACCGCTTCTGTTCCGCCTGAAATAATAATATCGCATCTTCCGCTGCGGATTAAATCAAGCGCTTGACCAAGAGCGTCTGTTCCCGCGGCGCAGGCTGTAACCTGAGTAAATGCCGGTCCTTTTGTTCCGTACATCATCGAAATATTTCCCGCAGCTTCGTTAGGTATCATCAAAGGAACAGTAAGCGGCAGCATTCTGCTCGGTCCTGAATCAAACATTTTTTTCATTGATTCCTGAACAACTTCAATACCGCCGATGCCGTTACCAATCACAATACCGGTTCTTTCTGCGTCACATTTAACAGGTCTTTTTCCTTCGGCGTTTAATTCGCCCATTAGACCGGCGTCTGTCAAAGCCTGAGCTGCGGCGGCGGCGGCGAACTGTGTAAAACGCGCCATTTTGCGCGCCTCTTTTTTATCGATCCAAAGACTCGGATCAAAATTTTTAACTTCGCCTGCGATCTTCACGTCAAAATTTGAAGTATCAAATGATTCAATCATTCCAATGCCGCTCTTTCCTTCCTTTAAAGACGCGCAAAAATCTTCGACACTGTTCCCTATGGGAGAAATAATTCCCATTCCCGTTACAACGACTTTCCTTTTCATGTTTACTCCTGAAAATTATTTTAAAAATACATTCCGCCGTCTACAGGCAGCACCTGCCCTGTAATATATGATGAATCGTCAGACGCGAAAAACAAAACCGCTTTCGCGACATCATCCTGTTTCCCTGTTCTTTTTAAGGGAATAACATCGATCATTTTTTTCTTCTGTTCGTCCGTCAAAACGGCTGTCATATCTGTTTCGATAAATCCGGGAGCGATCGCATTCACGCGCACTCCGCGGGAAGCCACTTCGTTTGCCAGACTCTTTGTAACCGCGATAAGCCCCGCTTTGCTCGCGGCGTAATTCGCTTGTCCGCCGTTTCCGTGAATGCCGACAATGCTTGCCATATTTACGATTGAACCTGAGCGTTTTTTTATCATGTCTCTGGCGACAGTGCGCGAAACAAAAAAAGCCGCGGAAAGATTTATATCAATTACTTTCTGCCACTCTTCCATCGACATTCTAAATGATAAATTATCTTTTGTGATACCGGCATTATTAACGACGATATCAAAACCGCCTGATTCCTTTAACGCGTTTTCAATCGCTCCGTCAATTGCGTTAAGCTGCGAAAGATCCAACTGCACCCAGTGGAGTTTTCCTTTCGCCTGCGCAGTCCTGTCAGCAAGGTCTTCCGGCGTTTTGTAATCCAGTCCCCAAACCTCGGCGCCCTGAGCGATAAATAAATCGGCTATTGTTTTACCGATTCCTCTTAAAGCGCCTGTTATCAGCGCTTTTTTGTTTTCAAGTCTCATAATAACTCCTTATCCGATTTTTCCGATATCTTCCGCTGTTCCGGCTGCGTATACAGGAATCTCGCTCCCGTTTGCGCCGGTAAGCGATGAGTCCTTCCATAAACCCTGCAGCACTTTGCCGGGTCCGACTTCAAGACACGATTCAATTCCGCTGGCGGCGATTGCCGCTTCTTCATCGACCCAGCGGACAGGACTTGTGATCTGCTGTACGGCTAGTTTTTTCGCTTCTTCGCCGGAAGAAATTTTCTTACCTGTAACATTTGAAAAAACAGCGATTACCGGATCGCGGAAAGTAATTGCGTTTAACACCGGCGTAAAAAATTCCAAAGCGTCAGCCATTAACGGCGAATGGAAAGGACCTGCGACTTGTAAACGTATAACGCGCTTTGCTCCGGCTTCTTTGAATTTCGCTTCGGCTTCGGTGAGCGCTGCGGCTGTTCCGCTTACGACAAGCTGCTTGGGAGAGTTGATGTTAGCTGCATACAGACCGTCCACTTTCCATTTAGCGATTAATTCTTCTACCTGCCCGGGAGCAAGACCGACAACTGCCGCCATACCCGGAGCTGCCGCCGCGTCGCCTCCTGCGGATTCCCGGATTTTATCGGCGGCTTTTTGCATTGCCTCGCCTCTTGCTTTAATCAGGCGCAAACAATCAGCGGTGTCGATAATTCCGGCGCAGACAAGAGCGGCATATTCACCGAGGCTGAAACCTCCGCAGGCGGCGGGAGCAAATCCCTGCTCGCTTAAAAAAACAGCAGCCGCAAGATTAGCGACAGTAATCGCAGGCTGCGCGACATCTGTCCGTTTTAAATTGTCGGCGTCAGATTGAAGCATCGCTTTTACGTCCTGTCCGAAAATATCGGATGCCGTATCAAAAAGTGTTTTTACGGCGTTAGATGAAATTAAATCCATCGCCATACCGGAAAACTGCGCTCCCTGTCCGGGAAATAAATACGCCGTGTTTTTTTTATTCATTTAACGTTCCTCTCCATTCGCTGTTTTTATCATTATATGTTACCATTTTATTATACTTCCGCCGTAGGTAAGACCTCCGCCGAATCCTACAATAAGAATTAAATCACCCTTTTTAAGCTTGCCGTCCCTTTGCATTTCGTCCAAAGCAATCGGAATTGTCGCCGACGATGTGTTGGCGTATTCCTCGATATTAACATAAAATTTTTCAGCCGGAATATGCAGCCTGATTCTCGCCGCTTTCACAATCCGCGCGTTCGCCTGATGCGGCACGATCCATGTTATATCATCAATAGTAAGATTCCCCTCGGTCATCAGCGCATGAACTGTGTCAGATAACGCTCCGACAGCAAAATTGTAAACTTCTTGCCCGTTCATGTCGACGCAGATTCCCGTATCGATCACTTCGCCTTTTTTAAACGGACTTCTCGTGCCGCCTCTGCGCATCACAAGACTGTCAGCGCCCGAACCGTCGGCGTACATCAGCGTTTGTAAAAGACCTCTGCTTCCTGCGAAGCTTCCCGCGGAATTCTCATAATCTGTTTTTTCAAGAACAACAGCGCCGGCGCCGTCGCCGAACAGAACGCAGGTTTTTCGATCTTCCCAATTTGTCATTTTACTGAGTACTTCGGCTCCTATTACAAGCGCTCTTTTTCGTTTCGGACTTAAACCAAGAAAACCCGCGGCGGTTTCCAGCCCGTATACAAAACCGGTGCAGCCAGCGGTAATGTCATAAGCGGCTGCTTTCTTCGCGCCGAGCGAATGCTGTACGATGCAGGCTGTCGAAGGAGTGCCGTAATAATCCGCAGTTACAGTTGCGACAATAATTAAATCGATAGTTTCGGCGATTCCGGCAGCCGCCTTGTCAATCTCAGCCGAATCATTGCCTGTGTAACCTGCAGCCATGGCGAGCGCGTTTTTCGCCGCTTTCGCGGCTAAATCACTGCATGCGACAGATTCATCAACAAAATACCTGCTGCCAATTCCCGTGTGGGTGCGAATCCATTCGTCGGTAGTATCAACCTGAGCCGCTAATTCATCATTAGTAACTCTTCTTGGCGGCAAAGCCCGCCCTGTTCCAATAATTTCAATTGCCATTTTCTTTATATGACAAATTTCGAGTATTTGTCATTCTCCTAGTATTTACAAATTTCTTGATTATGTCAAGTATAATTTGGACACAAAAGTTGTTTTTTTGGTTGCAAGAAAAAGGTATACTTTCCGCATGATTCACCTTTACGAATCCTGCAGAATCTGCCCGCGTAACTGCGGCGTTAACCGTCTCAAAGGAGAAACCGGTTTTTGCAATGAACCAGCGCAATTACGAATCGGAGCGGCTGTAATTCATAAGGGTGAGGAGCCGCCGCTTGTGGGAGAAGGCGGTTCAGGGACGATTTTTATAAGCGGCTGCAATTTAGGCTGCTCATTCTGCCAGAATTTTCAAGTTTCTCAGGAAGGATTCGGCAAACCGATTACATCGCAGGAGTTCGCAGGCGTCTGCGCGGCTTTGCGCGATAAAGGAGCGGAAAATATAAACATAGTGACAGGCAGTCACGCTGTACCGGGAATTATCGAGGGACTTATAGCCGCGCGGGAAGCGGGAATAACATTACCGGTATTATGGAACTCTTCAGGTTATGACAGCATTGAAGCGCTTGAATTATTGCAAAATTATGTTGATATTTTTCTTCCTGACATAAAAACGTTAGACAGCATCCTCGCGCAAAAATTCTTTAATGCGCCGGATTATCCGAAGATCGTTAAGGCGGCTGTTTTAAAAATGATCGAGATAACAAAAAAAACAAAAAGCAGAATTATTATCCGTCATTTAATTTTACCCGGATACCTTGAATCCACCCGTTCTGTTCTTCGCTGGTTTGCAGATAACGTAAAGGATCACGCGCTTATGTCTTTAATGACGCAGTACACTCCTGTTACGCGAAACGACAAAACTAAATTGATGCCGAACAGGTTTGTATCGGCGGATGAATACGAGACTGTTTTAAACTGGCTTGATGAATTTAATATCGAAGACGGTTTTTGTCAGGAGCTTGTTACGGGAAGCGCATGGCTGCCTGACTTTAATCGTCCTAATCCTTTTTCATCGGAACTATCCGTTCCGGTTTTTAAACTTTTTTAATATTGGACAGATTACTATATACAAATTTCTCTACCAGCCGATTTTCATTCCTACTCTCGCGCCTACTCCGGCGCCTTTCCAGCTTTGAATAAAATCCTGCGATCTCATGTTAACCCCTAAATCAAGCTGAATGACGCGGAAGTTAAAAGTTAAATCAAGACTGTTAACCCACATGCGATCCGTATAATTTACCGCTGCCGCTATCATAAAAATATTCCCGAAATTAAATTTCGCGCCGAATCCGCCTTCCATAGAAAATAATTTATCATACATTTTATTAATTTCAAATCCAACCGAAAAATTTAAAGTAAGAATCCTTTTGCCGCCGATAGGTCTCCATGCAGTCCATAACATTGTTTTAAAAGGACGCGTTATGCGCAACGTTTCATTTCCGTTTTCGGAATTATAAATGTTACTGCCCAGATCGTCGATAAATTTACCGATTGCGTCAAAATTATCCTCGATAGTTACCGGATCATCATTTGCTATTCTTCCGCTCACGCGCATGTAATCTGACATTGAAGAAGGAACAATCGGGATTTGTTTAATATCTACACCGATATCAAAATCAAGGAATGGTTTTTTATTATATAATCCGATCGCTCTTGATATCGGATATTCAAACCCTAAACTGATATCAGCGCCGGGTTTTGCGGATAAAGCAGATAAACTAAATCCTTCGCCGTTAAGCGGGAAAGGAGTATAAGCCATTATATCGTAATTTAGATCGAGTATAATACCGTTTTCTTTATTAAACGTATAATTTATTTCCGGTTTAATATACATAAGCGTATAATATACCGACGGTTTTATTTTAAGCGTAAATTTATTTACAGGAAAAAAAGCGTCAACGCTTGCCGATGCAAACGCGGCGCCGCTTAAAACCGACTTAGCGTTATCGGCAGTTTGAAGCCTTAACATTTCTCCGGCGATATCGACAACTCCGTATACTTCGGCTTTAGTGTACAAACCAAAACCCCAACCCTTTTTACTTTTAAATCTAAAAGACGGAAGATCGATCATCGCACCCATATTAAAGCGCAAACCTTTAGAAAGATCATCAAAATTAAATTCTATCGTTTCCTTAAATACATCAAAAGCGGATATTAAATTATTAGCAAAAAAAACATCCGCATGAAATAAAGTAATTTCTACTATTCTGTCGCTAATACCGGAACGTTTTCTTTTTTTCTTTTCTTCGTCAGCATTCTCATCAGAAGAAGATTCTTCGTCAGCGGAAACCGCTTCATTGTTATGCGCAGGTATTTCTTCTGATATTGAATTGACTTCGCCTTTGTTATCTTTTTCTGAATTACCCCCGGCGTAAAGAACGGGAAGAAAGAACAAACTAATAATTAATATAAATAATAACTTCTTCATTACTTCTTCCTATTACCAATTCATTCCGTATTTAAAGCCTGCTCTAAAAGCAAGCTCCACAACGGTAAGGTTCTGCGGGAAACCCAAATCTTGACCTTTTTTATAAAGAATTTCAAACCTAGGCGCAAACGGCCAATTATCAGGATTATTAATATCCTTCATTACATCTTCGTTCATATCGATAGTTAACGCATTATCAGTTAATTTTCTATTTATTACGATTTTTCTTTTTTCGGTATCTTCACCGCTCCATATAACCAGATCTCTGTTAATAAAAGGATTACTGTTAAACATCATATCAAGTTTAAGTGATTTTATCATTTCGGTCATAGACATATCATCTTGGCTTCTGCCGAAAAGATCGCTGTCTTCAGGAAATATATCTCCTAACGGTAATATAATTTTCGCTTTATCATCAACTGCCTCAAATTCAATCGGAAGCCAGACAACAAGTTCAACTACAAAATCACCGTCAAAATCACTAGGAAAAAATAATACATCTTTAATTGCGTATACCTTAAAAAGAATATGAACATTTTCTCCATGAAGAGGAAATAAGTCATTGTTATTATTATCCTTATTAATTAAAAGACCATTTGAAGGAGGCTTTATTGCTGTATACTTCCCGCCGTCACTTGAATTTAACGAAAGACCGCTGGGATTTTTGCCATTTATTTTTAATTTAGGACTTTCATATATACTTATATCATAATCTAAATGATCAACAACTTCATATTGTATTTCAATCTTTTCGAATATATTAGCGTCACCGGAAAAATAAAGAAGAATATCAGGGTCTTTAAATTTAAAATTAATCAAGTATTCACCCATATCAGAAAGAGGCAGATTAACAGGCGTATCAATATCGATTAAAGGATCGTTATGAGGAATTGGAAACCCCGAAGGAGCACCGCCAAGAATTGAAGGATCAATAGAACCTGATGTAGCGAGATTTTTATCAAAAAGATTAACATAAACAAGATAAGTTTTATTCACTGTTTGCGTACAGGTATAAATTTTTTGATCTTCAGATTCACTGCCATTTAGCGCATCATCCAGAGCATCGGTAAGCATCGCTCCCACATTCATTTTTACCGGAATACTATTCTCAAATGTTCCGTTTATTTCGACACCTGTCGGTAATACAAAATCGCAGGTTGAAAAACAAAAAACCATCGATATAATTAAAAAAAGATTGACGAATTTATTCACAAAATCCTCCAATATAAGTATAACAAATTTATTAAAAAATATCCACTTTTATGAAATATTAATTATCCGCGTTTTTGATGTTGTTAATAAATTTAATTAATTCAGCTTTATCTATTCCCCAGCTGCGGTTGAAATACGAAAAAAGCCTGTCAGATAAATCCATGAATTCAAAGAAAACCGGTTTTTCCCGAAAAACAAAAAGTCCGCGGTTAACGATTAATTCCCAAAAGCGGGCAAAATTTTTAATTCGATTCATATCATCAGCGGAAACCGATGATGTTTCTTCTATTTCATACGGCGGCAAAGGAGAAAAACGCAAGCCGAAATTTTCAATGTGCCGGGAAATCGGCGCGCCGGGAAGGAGTTTTAAAATACCAAGCTGGATTTCAATGCGTGAAAAATAACGAGTTTCGTTTTCATTAGGAGACAGCGCATCCCACAATAGATCAAAGCCTCTGCCGAAAGACTTGATGTCTTCGCCGGGGAGTCCGGCGATTAAGTCAGCGTGAATAATGGCGTTTGTTTTTTCACGTAACATACGAAGCGCATGCAAATCTTTCTGCGGTTTTAAGGGACGGCTGATTCTCGCTGATACTTCGGGGTTTAGTGTTTGAATGCCGATCTCGAGCCGAAGAGTACAGGGAGGAAATTTTGCAAGCGCGTCCAGAAGTTCCGGCGGAAGGATTGAGGGAACCATTTCGAAGTGAACTGTGGGAAGACGCAGAGGCGTTGAGGTTTGGGAGATAGAATTAATTTTTTCGAGAAAAAATTCTATTATTCGCAGGAGTCTTGGTATGTTTGTATTTATCGATCTATCCAGAAATTTAAATGTTTTCACGCCTCGTTGAATCAGTATATCCATTTCGGCGAGGAATCGTTCCAAAGGAAATTCCCGTACTTTATCATCCGCAGCCGAGCTGAGACAAAATTCGCATTTAAACGCGCAGCCGCGGGATGCCTCGACATAAATTAATTTTTTCGCAGTATCTTCATCTGTGTAAAGATGATACGCTGTTTTTATTTTATTTAAATCAGAACACGCGCCGGAAATAAATTTCGGATATGCGCATAACGTTCCGCCGCGCATAATATTTTCACACAATTCACGAAACGCGGTCTCGCCTTCGCCTTTAATAACATAATCCGCATACTCAAATATTTTTGCGTCAGGCGGCAGATGTGAAACTTCCGGTCCTCCCAGAATAATAACAGGTTTTTCTTTCCATAATTTTTCCAGTTCTTTCAGCAATTCAGCTGACGCAAGATGATTCCAGATAGAAACAGAAATGCCGAGTATCAAAGGCGCGGCGGCAAGGAGCGGCTCAATCATTTCAGCTAACGGCTGGCGCAGAGCGAACTCGATAATTTCGCATTTGTCTTCTAAATCGCCGAGATTGGCTTTTAATAAACGAAGAGCAAGAGAAGGATGAATCCATTTGGCGTTGATAGCAGTTAGCAGTATCTCTTTTTTTACTTTCATTTAATTAAAAAATTAAATGCCGAATAATCCCACGGTGCCGGTGCTCCATTCTTCACGGGCTTCCATTACAATTTTTTCAACTTCGAACCAGTTGTTCGCTCGCGGACCGGGCATTTCGCGGTTTGTGGAATTGCTGAAAACAATTGTTTTGCAGCCTTGTTTGCGGAGACTGATAATATTTTCCGGAGCGTCATCGATGTAGACATGAGCGCCGACAGCGCCTTTATCATTCATAAAACAGATGTCCCAGTAGGGGATGTCGTAGTTGTCAAGCCAGTCAACGGTTTGCGTGATTGATGTGCGGTGCGAATATTTTAAAAAGAGCCGATGCGTGATGATACGAACGCGTATTCCCTGATTGGAAAGTTTTCGCAGGATAGCGGGCGCGTGCTCGATTGGTTTCATGTCGCCGAAAATATTCCGCTGCGTCACGGCAAAACGATGCAGTCTGTCGTAGCCGCCGAATACATCAATACCCCACTCTTTTAAACCGAAAGAAACCTCCGGCGTTAGAGACTCCAGCGGCTTGTTCAGCCATTCGGAAGCGATACCGCGGATCGCCCCGTAAAAGTCACCTACAACTCCGTCCAGATCAACGCCGAAAATAAAACTGCTGTCGTCCATAAAAAATTCACTTCTCCTTGGAAATTAAAATCACAGTGCTGCGGGCTTTTACCGGATAGGAACGCTGTGTCACAAGACGCTCCTCGCTGCCGGGCAGCAGAATGTCGTTAGGTGAAGCAATGCCGGTATCGACAGCCCGGTACCACTCTTTTTTTATCGGCGGTTCGGCGATCGAAAATATTTTAACATCAATACTCTGATTAAACATGATATAAAAATCATTATCATCGCGATCCGCCATTGTGTCGGCTTTGCTTCCCATCAAGCGCAGAGCAAGATACGGACCGATCTTTTCCCAATCAGGAATAACGCCGTTTTCGTCAAACCATGTGATGTCGGGAATCGCTTTGTACGCGCCGCCTCTGCCTGTAAAAAATTCGGGGCGCATGAAGCCGTGATGACGAAGACGAAAAGCAATCATCTCTTTTACAAAACGGAAAAGGTCAGCGTTTTTTTTAAGCAGCGACCAATCGTACCACGATATTTCATTATCCTGACAGTAAGCGTTATTATTTCCTTTTTGAGTGCGCGCCAATTCGTCGCCGCCTAAAAGCATCGGAGTGCCGAGCGATACCATCAATGTCGCGACAAAATTCTTTAACTGCCGCTCTCTTAAAATATTGGTTACAGGATCGCCTGACGGACCTTCTTTGCCGTAATTGTAGCTGAGGTTGTTATCGTTGCCGTCGCGGTTGTTCTCGCCGTTATCTTCATTGTGTTTGGTGTTATACGAAACAAGATCGTTTAACGTAAAGCCGTCATGGCTTGTGATAAAATTAATCGAGTGAAACGGCTTGCGTCCGTCGCGCAGATACAAATCGGAGCTTCCCGCAATGCGGGTCGCGAGTAAGCGCGTTTCTTTCGGGTCGCCTCTCCAAAACTTGCGTACATTGTCGCGGAATTTATCGTTCCACTCCGCCCAGCGTCCGCCGGGAAACCACCCGACCTGATACGCCCCGCCGGCATCCCATGCTTCGGCGATAATTTTTGTCGAACTCAAAACAGGGTCTTCGGCGATTTGTTCTAACGTCGGCGGATTTTCCATTATCCGCCCGTTCTGATCACGCCCGAGTATCGATCCAAGATCGAACCGGAAACCATCGACATGCATTTCCATCACCCAATAACGCAGACAGTCCATAATAAAAGTGCGCACAACAGGATGATTGCAGTTAACGGTATTTCCGCAGCCCGAATAATTTTGATAGTAGCGTTTATTCTCATTTAAAATATAATAAATAGAATTATCCAAACCGCGGAAAGAAAAAGTCGGTCCCATTTCGTTTCCTTCGGCGGTATGATTAAAAACGATATCAAGAATTACCTCGATACCGGCTTTGTGAAGTTCTCTTACCATTTCTTTAAATTCATTAACTTGAGCGCCGGGAGTTTTATCTGATGAGTAAGAACCTTTAGGCGCGAAAAACGCCGCTGTCGAATAACCCCAGTAGTTCGTTAATTTTTTTCCTGTGCGCGGATTGTGCCGCGGAATTTCGTTTTCGTTAAATTCCTGAACAGGTAAAAATTCCAAACTGGTAACTCCCAGCTCTTTAAAAAACGGAATTTTTTCGATAACGCCTTTGTAAGTTCCCGGATGCTCAACGCCGGAATTAGGATGAGCGGTAAGACCTTTTATGTGCATTTCGTAAATTACGCTGAAACGAAGCGGATAATTCAAAGGCGCGTCACCCTGCCAGTCAAAATTATCATCCACAACAATACAACGCGGCTGATTGGTAATATCATCATTATAAGAATATGAAAGATCGGTGCCGGGTTTATCGGGATCATATCCCGTGCATTTTTCATAATCCCAGATATCGAGACTTGTCAGCGCCTTGGCGTAAGGATCAACAAGGGTTTTATGAGGATTAAAACGCTGCCCTTTCTCGGGAAAATAAGGACCTTCCGCGCGGTACAGATAACAGGCGCCGGCTTTCAATCCCTTAATGAAACAATGCCAGATATTTCCGGTTTTATTTTTAAGCGGAATTTCGACAAAAGGGCTGTTTGTATCAGGAGATTCAAAAATAATAAGCGTAACGGCTGCAGCATGTCTGGAAAACACCGAAAAATTAACGCCTTCATTCTTTAATGACGCTCCAAGAGGCAGAGCCTTCCCCATTTCCAGCGCAAAGCTGCTAAGTGTCATGCAATAATTATAATACAAAAACCTAATAAAAGATAGGAAGCTGCTTTTTGGATATAATTGACATTTACAAGAATTATGTTTATGTATTATAAATATAGGAAGTATAATTGTAAGGGTTGGCTTATGGAAAACCAAATGAAGACCATTTTTATTGTTGATGATAATAATATCAATTTATTAGCGGCGGACGAAGCGTTATCGGGGAGTTATCAGGTTTACACGATGCCTTCGGCTGCCGGAATGTTTGAACTTTTAAAAGACATCAGACCGGATATAATTCTGCTCGATATTTTAATGCCTGATATTGACGGTTTTAAAGCGTTAAAAATTTTAAAATCAAGTATTGATTATGTTGAAATTCCGGTAATTTTCGTAACAAGCCGGAATGATTCAATTACCGAATCGCTGGGTCTTGAGCTCGGCGCGGTCGATTTTATATCAAAACCTTTTTCGGCTCCTGTTCTTCTTAACCGCATCAAAACTCATCTGGGAATCGAAGAAATAATCCGCGAGCGGACAGATAGTTTAAAAAGATTGAAAAACGGCATTTTGTCGGTTTTAACTAACATGGTTGAAAACCGCGACGAAATAACCGGCAGACATATTGAACGCACAACTTCGTACATCAAATTGCTGCTTGATAAAATGTTTGAACACAAAGTTTATATTGATGAGATCGCGCGCTGGGATCTTGAGCTTGTTGTTTCATCTGCGCGGCTTCATGACATCGGAAAAATTGTTATAACAGATTTAATTTTAAACAAACCCGATTCTCTTACAACGGAAGAATTCAACATGATAAAAACACACGCGGCGGAAGGTGAAAAAATTATTGATAAAATAATAGTCGAATCCGGCGACGATATATTTCTTCAATACGCAAAATTATTCGCCGGTTATCATCATGAAAAATGGGACGGCTCGGGATATCCTTACGGTTTAAAAGAGAATAATATTCCGCTGCAGGGACGCATCATGGCAATCGCGGATGTGTATGACGCGCTTGTATCAAAACGTCCGTATAAAGAAGCGTTCTCTCATGCCAAGGCTGTGGATATAATCAAGAATAGCAGCGGTTCTCATTTTGATCCGGAGCTTGTTAAAATATTCTTGTTATGCGAAAATGAATTTGAAAGCGTAGACGCTGAGTAGAGTATAAATATGAATAAAATTTTTCTATGCAAAGAAACGGAGCGCGGTGAAACAAGAACAGCGCTGACTCCCCGGGATATTAAAGCGTTAACAGCGTTAGGTTATGAAACAACCGTTCAAAGCGGCGCGGGATTAAAAGCGGGAATATCAGATAATGATTATTCGGCGGCAGGCGCGCGGATTGCAAATTCGCCTGACGAAGGCTATGCGTTATGCGACATTGTTGTGCGGATCAACAAACCTGACAGCATTAAAGGAATCCGCGAAAATACTCTGCATATCAGTTCTTTTGACGTAATTAATAAAAAAGACGAAGTAAAACAATTCGCCGACGCCGGAATTAAATTAATCAGTCTGGAAATGATTCCGCGCACAACGCTGGCGCAGAAAATGGATATCCAAAGCTCTCAGGCTTCTCTAGCGGGCTATTACGCCGTTATTCTCGCCGCTTCCAAACTGCCGAAAATTTTTCCGATGATGATGACTCCGTCAGGAACTATAACGCCCGCAAAAGTTTTTATAATCGGCGCGGGAGTCGCGGGTTTGCAGGCGGCAGCCACAGCGAAAAGACTCGGAGCGCGCGTTGAAGTTTTCGATACGCGTCCGGTTACTGAAGAGCAGGTAAAATCGCTCGGCGCAAAATTTTTAAAAATCGATCTCGGCGAAACAGGACAGACAGCGCAAGGCTACGCAAAAGAACTTACGCCGGAACAAATCGAACTGCAAAGAAAAGGACAGGCGAAAGCGTGCGCCGCTTCGGATATTGTTATCACAACGGCGAAAGTTTTCGGGCGTAAAGCGCCGTTACTCATCACAAAAGATATGACAGCGCAGATGAAAAGCGGGTCAATAATAATCGATATGGCGGTGAAAACCGGCGGCAATGTCGAAGGCTCCGATCCTGAAAAAGAAGTCTTGCTTGATAACGGAGTAAGAATCATCGGAGGCGACAGTCTTGAACGTTTTATTCCGGCTGACGCGTCAAATATGTTCTCGGCGAATATTTTTGCGTTACTCGAACATTTTTGGGACGCAGAAAAGAAAACTTTCCGCATTGATTCCGATGACGAAATTTTAAAAGGATGTCTCATAAAATAAACGAGGTATAATATGAATACAATTCTGCTTCTTTTTATTATGGTTATCGCGGCGTTTCTGGGCAAAGAATTAATTTCTAAAGTGCCGTCTCAGCTGCATACGCCGCTTATGTCAGCGACAAACGCGATATCCGGCATTACGGTAATAGGAGCGTTAGTTGTCTGCGCGACAAGCGAACCGGGAACGCTCAGTATGATTCTATCGTTTATAGCGATTGTTCTTGCTTCGATTAATGTTGTCGGCGGATACATGGTAACTCAGCGGATGATCGGAATGTTCAAAAAAAAGGAGCCGGCTAAGAAATGATTATTAATATCGCATATATAACAGCTTGTGTCTTTTTTATCCTTGGAATAAAAAAATTAAATAAACCGGCTTCGGCTCGTCAGGGAAATATTCTTTCGGCGCTGGGTATGTTAATCGCCATTACCGCGGTTTTTTTTGAAAACGACATTTTAGCATCGTGGAACTCAATTAACTGGTCGCAAAACGGATATATATGGTGTTTCGCCGCTATCACGATTGGCTCTGTTATCGGTTTGATTTGGTCAAAAAAAGTAAAAATGACAGGAATGCCGGAACTGGTCGCATTGTACAACGGATTCGGCGGACTTGCTTCGGCTTTGGTCGCGTTCTCGCAGGTTTACAGCAATCCGCAAGTAAACGAAGTAATCGCATCGGCGGCAGTCGGCATAACAATTCTGATAGGCGCGGCGGCTTTTTCAGGTTCAATGCTCGCATGGGGAAAATTATCGGAAAAAATTCCGGGACGCGCGGTTGTTTTTAAAGGACAAAATTTACTTAATTTAATTTTACTGTTAGCTGCAATTACAGCGATGGTTGTTTTAATTATACCGGGCATAGCGTCCGTAATCTTCGGCGCCGCATACAGCGTCGGACAAATCAGATTAGCGGCGATAATTATTTTATCAGGCATTTCGCTGATATTTGGCATAACGTTCGTTCTTCCAATCGGCGGCGGAGATATGCCGGTAGTTATTTCTCTTTTAAACAGTTTAACAGGATTAGCCGTAGCGGCGGCAGGTTTTATAATTTCAAACACAGTGCTTATCGTATCAGGATGTCTTGTCGGCGCTTCGGGAATGATATTAACAATAATTATGTGCAAAGCGATGAATCGTTCAATCGCGAATCTTTTATTCAGCGGCTTTGGCTCTGCCGGCTCTGTTTCGCAAAACGCGGACAACTCGGAACCAAAATCGATTTCCGCGGAAGACGCTTACTCGATTCTGGAATCCGCTCAGTCAGTTGTGATAATTCCCGGTTACGGAATGGCTGTCGCTCAGGCGCAGCACGCTGTCAAGGAACTCGCCGAGCATCTTGAATCAAACGGAGCAGAAGTAACTTACGCGATACATCCTGTCGCCGGACGAATGCCGGGACACATGAACGTTCTCCTCGCGGAAGCCGACATTCCTTATGAGCAGTTAAAAACAATGGATGATATGAATCCAATTATGTCAAAACAAGATGTCGCGATTGTTATCGGCGCTAATGATGTTGTAAATCCGGCAGCGGAAAAAGATTCATCTTCTCCGATATTCGGAATGCCGATTATAAAAGCGTATGAATGTAAAACTGTTTTTGTTCTTAAACGCGGAAAAGGAAAAGGTTTTTCCGGAATAGAAAATTATTTATTTACAATGCCGAATACATTAATGATTTACGGCGATGCGAAAGCGACAATTACTTCGCTTTCAAGCGAATTTACGTCATAATCATTGCCCGATTTGCCGGAACCGGGAAACTTTGGACTTAAATGCCGGAAATGAGTTTTCAACAAAAGAAATTATCCGCATAATTAAGAAACAGAAAAAACCAATTAATAATTCTTTGGATTAATTAATAAGGAGCTGATATGTATAAGGATGATTTTAATTTTATGTTAAACGCGGCAAAAATCAAAACGGAATTTTGTAAAAATAATCCCGCAGGTTTTTTTATTTCATCATTGATGGCAGGCGCTTTTATCGGCATAGGTATTTTCCTTTCATTTACAGTCGGCAGCCTTCTTAGCGGCGAACCCTACGCGAAAATATTAATGGGCGCTGCATTCAGCGTCGCGCTGAGTCTTGTAATAATCGCAGGCGCGGAACTTTTTACAGGAAGCAATT
>Ga0209755_10000671_pt1 | contig 60208 bp, 49 predicted proteins | sample TergutCo191P1_FD_187301 | JGI IMG/M metagenome (GOLD analysis project Ga0209755, IMG submission 187301) | Cornitermes sp. P1 segment gut microbial communities from Petit-Saut dam, French Guiana - Co191P1 (SPAdes) (version 2) | ecosystem: Host-associated > Arthropoda: Insects > Digestive system...
ACCTTCGCCTACCCTAGTTTCCAACAACCGAGACGTTTATAAGTGATTTTCGGCGATTCCGCTTAGTTCATATTATACCTACACCGCCAAAATGCAATTTCAACAACATCCCCCCAATAGGGGGATTTTTCACTTAAGCACCCTTATTTCCCCCCGATAGCGGGATAGCAAGCAGAACAATTCTTCCCGTAAAGTCAAAGATGCCTGTTATGCAAAAAACGAAACAGTGCATTACAAATCCGTTAGGAGGGTACTATGAAGAAGAAAAACGTAAAAGAGGAAAGGTTGATTGAAAGTTTAGAAAAAGCTGAGATTTCAAAGAGCGAACTGTCTCGTCGTAGCTTTATTGGCTTGGGCGGAGCAACCTTAGCCGGAGCAGCTATGGCCGGCTTTGTAGGGTGTGCTCCCAATTCGCCATCTGGTTCAAGTGGCAACACAGGCGGGCAAGCGAGTGGCGGTCTTCCTGTTGCAGAAAACGGCGCGACAGCCGGTCCTGATGTTGCTGGTATGCATAGTTGGGAAATTGCCCCCGATCCCATTCCCGAAGGTAACATAACCGAAACGGTTGATTGCGACGTATTGGTTATCGGTGCCGGACTAGGCGGCTGCTGTGCAAGCATTGCTGCTCTTGAGGAGGGAGCAAAAGTTATCAACATCGACAAAAACCCTGAAGGAACGGTTGTTGGGCGTGGTGTGCACATTGCCGGGTTCCATACAAAGGTTCAAGAAGATTTAGTGGGAAAAGGGTTGCTAAAAGAACCCGATTACCGTCAAGTTGTACGCAGCTGGATTCACTGGGCGCAAGGGCGTGTAAAGGAACCGCTGCTCTGGGAATTCGCGCGCAAATCAGGTACCTGCTTTAATTGGCTTTATGATTTGGCTGCTAAAAATGGTATGGCAGCCCTTTTGTGGGATGGTTACTACAAAGGTCCCGACTATACCGAATATCCCGTGACACATATTTTCTACCAAGCAGATAAATACGAAGAAACGATTGACTTCACCTTTTACGGCGACGGCGATGTTTTTGGCAATGCCGCGCTTGTTCCGGTTCTCTACAAAATCATTGCAGACAAAGGTGGCGAGATTCGCTGGAACCAAACGAGCCAGCGCCTTGTGCGCGACGGCGAAGGCCCTGTAACCGGAGCCATTGCAGAAAAGTCCGATGGTGGATTTGTGCGCTATAACGCAAAGAGCGTCATCATTGCATCTGGTGACTATGCGGCCGACGAGGAAATGTTGAACTACTATTCACCCATGACTGCCTACGCTGTCGACCTGCGCGTCTATCTTCCCCCCGAGGTTGATAGTGGTGATATGCACAAGCAGGCCATCTGGATTGGTGGTGCTATGCAAAAGTCTGAACCACACGCTGCTGTTATGCACCTCGATTTCGGCGCCGCAAGTTATGGTTTCCTACACGTAAACTGGGAAGGCAAACGCTTCAAGAACGAAGATGTAAACACCCAGTCTAAATCAGTTACAAAAGCTTTGCAAACACAAAAAGAGGCTTACTGTATTTATGACAAGCATGGACTTGCGCAGGTGAAAGAGCAAATTGATGCTGGCCTTGGTGGTGGCTTGCAATGGGGGCAACTCACCCAGCCAGTTGGTGGCGAATATAACCTTGCGGCACAAGAACGTGTTCTTGAAGGGGAAATCAAAGACGGCCTTACTTTCGAGGCAAATTCGCTTGAGGAACTTGCAGGAAAAATTAAGGTTCCAGCGGAAAATCTTGTTGCAGCAGTTGAGCGCTACAACGAACTGTGCGACCTTGGAATTGACCTTGATTACGGCAAGCGCCCTGAAGTAATGGGCAAAATTCTTGAGCCACCGTTTTATGCTGGCCACTTGCAGGCAAGCTTATTGACCATGTGTGGCGGTCTGCGCACCGACCTCGAAACACGCGTGCTTGATGCGGAAGATAAGCCGATCGAGGGCTTGTTTGTATGCGGATCTGCTGCTGGTGAATTTTTTGGCGCAGGAGACTACCCCACCTACGTACCCGGTATTGGACATGGACGCTGCGTCACATTCGGACGTATCGCTGGCATCAACGCTGCTGGTGGCGATGCTAACAAGAAGATTGCTAACCTTGATATTTAGCTGTTAATGTCATCTGAAGCCTGTATGTCATTTTTAGCAAGCATGTCATCCTGAACAAAGGGTGCGGAGCACCCCACCTCCCGTCATCCTGAGCGAAGGGTGCGAAGCACCCGAAGTCGAAGGATCCATAAGCCAACCACATGGACCCTTCGCTTCGCTCAGGGTGACAGGGGCGCCTCAGGGTGACAGGGGCGCCTCAGGGTGACAAGGGGATGGGTCCTTCGGCTTCGCCTCAGGTGACATAGGAGGGGGTGCGGTTTGCGACAACACTTTATCGAAAAATGGTTATACATTTCCCATTGCGCTTTTTTTCAAAATCAAAACGAACCCAATCAGGGTCTTTCGACTTTCCGTATATCCATATTGTTTCAGAATGCGGGTACGGGAAAGGGTCGACTCTTAGAGGTTTACCTCTGAGTTCTTTCACCATTTTCTTGGTGTCGCCAATTCTTACCCCCTCTATCGCCAGAGGAAAAGGAGCTTCGTAGCGAATGGTGTACAGCTCTTGCGTTTCGGGAGTAAAGAAAAGCCATACTCCTCTATCCTCTAAATGTGCCATGTCGGCCTGAAAGTGTTCCTCGCGCTGTTTTTCGATTGTTAGTTTAAAGCCGAGAACGCCTTCGACAGTCGAAATAGTCATTCCCTTTTCTATTTTCAGAAACCTTTCCACAATTATCCTTCCACCTTTTTACTGTGTTTTCTTTTGCTGTGGCGTTTGAAGGTTAGTTGGGCAAGTACCACCGCTATAAACATCAGTACACAACCGAATATTTCTCTGCCGTCCATTATTTCGTTAAGTATTACCATGCCACCAATCAACCCAAAGACTGATTCAGTACTCATGATAAGAGCTGCAGGAGCTGGTGGTGCATGCTTTTGCCCCAGAGCCTGGAAAGTGAAAGCAAGACCTGTTGATAAGAAACCTGCGTAAGCAAGTTCAGGAAGAACCTCAATCAAAGCAGCAAGCGAATGGGGGTCGCCAGTAAAATCGGGTCTTAGTAAAGTAAAGCAAACGTTATCGAGAAGGGGAGCAGCTACTAACGATAGAACTGCGGTAACAAGAAACTGCACGATGCAGAGTTTCATAATGTTTTCTTGGGTTAAATCAACCACATAACGCCCAACAAAAAGTATATGTAAGGCCCAAAAAATTGCGCAGCAGAAAAGCAAGAAATCACTCAATTCAAAAGTAAAAATTTCACCTACAGGAACGCAGAGCAAGTACAGACCTATTACGGCTATTGCTGCACCCACCCAGGTGTTCCATCGGGTTTTTTGGCTCAGGAAGATGCCGATAATGGGCACCAGCACAATATAGGTGGTAGTGATAAATCCTGCTTTAGAGGCCGGTGCTTCAATCATGGCAATTTGTTGTAAGTTGCTCGCGAAGAAAAGAATCAGTCCGCAAACAATCCCTCCCACAAGAATAGCTCTCTTTGCTTTTGTATTCTGGGCGCTCTTGTTTGCGTTTTGACTTGCAGTAGTTGAAGTAGCATTAGCTGAGGTTTTGCTGCTTTTTGTTTCAAGGATACTTTTGGTTTCGGTTTTTTCAGCATGATCTTTCGAAGTTTTGCTTTGAAGTCTTTTTCTTAAAAGGCAAGTAATGCCAAGTACGGCTGCGAGAGTAGCGGCACCCAAAACAACGCGCAACCCGTTAAAAAGAAAAGGGCCCACATGTTCCATACTCGATCTTTGAGCCACAAAACACATGCCCCAAATAAAGGCAGCCATAAACAAGAACAGAATAGAAACTAGCTGCTGTTTTCTGGTTATTTGTTTGTGGTCAGGAGTGCTTGAGTTGCCCGATTCTGGTGCTGGTTTTGCGTTTTGTTCCCGTGCTGGTTCCCGCTCTTTCATTCATGCCTCTTTGTCTTCTTGAATTCATTGTTTGTCTTAGCTCATCATACATGAATTAACTAACCGTTTGCCGCAGATGTTTCACCGCTTGCGAGAGACAAAATTCTGTTTGCTTTCTGGTGTTGCTTTTTGGCGTCAACCGTGAGACTTTGACTGAGTAGTCGGTTTTGTTTTAGATTATGCAAAAACAAGACCATTGTCCATGTGTAAAAATGCATATTAATATGCAGGAAATGGATTTAATTATGAAAGGCATAAATGTTAAAAGTGAAATTAAGCCCTTAAGAAAAGTGCTGCTTCACCGCCCGGGAAAAGAACTTCTTAACTTAACCCCTGATACATTGGAAGAACTTCTTTTCGATGACATCCCGTTTTTGCGGGTAGCTCAAGAAGAGCATGATTGTTTTGCTCAAAAACTCAAAGACAACAATGTGGAAGTAAATTACTTGGAAGGCTTAACCGCTGAAGTACTGGAAGCGGATTCTGATATAAGGGATCAATTTTTAAAGCAATTCATCTTGGAGGCTGGAATTCGTACCCCTCGCTATCAAAAAATTCTCTTCGATTATCTCAACGAAAAATACCCTGACAATTTTGCTTTAGTGGTAAAAACAATGGAAGGGATTCGCCTTGACGAACTGCATACCGACAAGAATAAATCTCTCGTAGATCTGGTAAGCGATACTTCAAAATTGGTTATTCCTCCTATGCCAAACTTGTACTTTACGCGCGACCCGTTCGCAACAATTGGTAAGGGTGTCAGCATTAATCGAATGACATACGAAACACGAAATCGCGAAACGCTCTATGGCGAATACATCTTTAATTATCACCCTGACTTTAAGGATACCCCACGCTATTATGACCGCAATGCGACGTTTCATATTGAAGGTGGTGACATTCTTAACATCAGTGAAACAACACTGGCAATTGGCATTTCTCAGCGAACCGAACCTGATGCAATTGACGCTTTGGCAAGAAATATTTTTGAATCAGAAGATTCAAGCATCAACACCATTCTTGCGTTTGACATTCCCAATACTCGTGCGTTCATGCACTTAGACACGGTTTTTACCATGATTGATACTGATAAGTTCACCGTGCATCCAGGCATTTTGGGTCCTCTGGCAATCTATGAGATTACCCCTGGCAAAGGGGGAGACCTCAAGGTAAAAGAAATTCATGCTACCTTGAAAGAGGTGCTTGCTCAGTACTTGGGACACCCGGTGACTCTTATTAACTGCGGAGGTAGTGACCGCATTGCTTCTGAACGCGAACAGTGGAACGACGGTTCTAACACGTTGGCAATCGCTCCTGGCAGGATTGTGGTTTATGAACGCAATGATGTCACCAATGCGATTTTGAAAGAAAATGGCCTGGATGTAATCGAAGTGCCTTCTGCTGAACTTTCACGCGGCCGCGGAGGTCCACGTTGTATGAGTATGCCTCTTTGGCGCGAGGATTAAGTTTTGAAAAACTGCTCAGCAAAAATCAAGCGAAACTTAAGCAGAAATCAAGCAGAAATTAGCTAGACGAAACTGAGCTTGCATCACAGTCTGATAAAAAGGATTAGACCTTATAAAGTTAATACATGCTTTACAATGAGTAAAGCACATAAATGAGCACAGAAAGGAAGTGTTACTATGCCAACAAGTTTAAGCGGACGCCATTTCTTAAAGCTTCTCGATTTTACTCCCGATGAAATTCGTTATCTTATTAAGCTTTCTAAAGAATTCAAAGATTTGAAATTGACCGGGACACCTCATCGTTATCTTGAGGGGAAAAATATAGTCTTACTCTTCGAGAAAACATCCACTCGTACGCGCTGCGCTTTCGAAGTTGCTGGGTATGACCTGGGCATGGGTGTCACCTATCTTGACCCTGGTAGTTCCCAAATGGGCAAGAAGGAATCGATTGAAGACACAGCTCGAGTTTTGGGACGCATGTATGATGGCATCGAATATCGCGGCTTTGGACAAGATATCGTTGAAGAGCTTGCCGCAAACGCTGGCGTGCCGGTATGGAATGGGTTAACCACTGAATTCCACCCGACCCAAATGATTGCAGACATGTTGACTATTGAAGAAAATTTCCCCTTTGGTATAAAAGACCAAAAGATTGTTTTTATGGGGGATGCAGAAAACAATGTGGCAAATTCTCTCATGGTTGTTTCTTCGAAATTGGGGTTGAATTTTGTGGCTTGCGGCCCCAAAGAGCGCATGCCGGAAGCTGCGCTGGTTGAAGCCTGCCGCGCGATTTGCAAAGAGACGGGCGCAACAGTAACCCTGACCGAAGATGTTGCAGAAGCCTGTAGCGGGGCAGACGTAATATATACCGACATCTGGGTTTCCATGGGTGAACCTGAAGAACTTTGGGCCGAACGAATCGAGCTTCTTTCACCTTATCGAGTAACAAAAGAAGTTATGGCGATGGCGAAAAAAGACGCAATCTTTTTGCACTGTCTACCTTCTTTCCACGATACCAAAACAACTATTGGTGCAGAAATTGCTGAAAAATTTGGTATCACAGAGATGGAAGTGGAAGACGAAGTATTCGAATCATCTCAATCAAAGGTGTTCGACGAAGCGGAAAACCGCATGCATTCAATAAAAGCAGTAATGTACGCAACCCTTTCATAAAGAGGTAATAGCTACAAAATTTGCTGGAACGTAAAGGAGACCTTTATGCCTTACGCTACGGGAAATGGCAGGAAATTAGTAATTGCTTTGGGCGGAAACGCCTTAGGCGAAAGCCCTGCCGAACAGAAAGAATTAGTTAAGGTCACTGCAAAAAGTATCGTTGACCTGGTAGAAGAAAAATATGACGTAATTGTTTGTCATGGTAACGGACCACAGGTTGGCATGATAAAGTCTGCTTTCGACATGGTTTCGCATGATTCCCACACTGAAACGAGCATTCCTGAAATGCCGCTCATGGAATGCGGGGCTATGAGCCAAGGATATATTGGCTACCACTTGCAGCAGGCAGTTTTGTGCCAAGTGAAAACCCGCAACATCATGAAAAGTGCAGCAACAATCATTACTCAAACAGTTGTGGATGCTGCTGATCCCGCATTTCAAAATCCCACAAAACCAATCGGGTCATTCTTTACCGAGGAACAGGCAAAAGCCAAAGGGAAAGAGACCGGCTACACCTACAAGGAAGACGCTGGACGTGGATGGCGACAGGTAGTTGCTTCCCCAATACCAAAGCGCATTGTTGAATTTGATGTGGTTAATGATTTGGTGGAAGACGGCTACATTGTTATCTGCACTGGTGGCGGTGGTGTGCCTGTCATAGAAAAAGACGGTGGGTATGTGGGTGTGCCTGCCGTAATAGATAAAGACCGTTCCAGCGCAAAACTAGCTTCAGATGCCCAGGCAGATATGCTTATCATTTTGACGGCAGTGGATAGGGTTTGTGTGAATTTCGGTCAGCCTAATCAGGAAGAAATTGTATCCATGACCACCAAAGAAGCACGGAAATACATTGAAGAAGAGCAATTTGCCCCCGGTTCTATGTTGCCAAAAGTTGAAGCGTGTCTTGACTATTTGGAACAGTATCCCAAAGGCAAGGCGCTCATAACTTCATTGGAAAAAGCGGCCAACGCGCTTCGTGGCGAAACGGGAACAATTATTACTCTTTAGGAAAGGTGATACGTCTGGCAGGTTGTTGACCCAAAGTAACACTCTGTCAGGCAAGCAAATATTACAAACTTTGGGAATGTTCTTTAGGGGGAACAAAAAATGGAAAAAAGCAAAAACGCAAAAAGCAGAAGGAAGCGCTCGATTAGTTCTTTTACCATCCTTGTGGTAATGCTGGTGGTGCTGGCACTCATCACTTTAGCAATTTCTGCTTTTGGCGGCGGCGGAGTAACCGGCGCAACAATCTATGATGTAACAACCGCACCCGTTAAGGGTTTCACGGATGCTTTGCCGGTGTGTTTGTTCGTCTTAATTCTGGGCGGTTTCTTAGGGATAGTCACCGAAACAGGGGCGTTGGATGCAGGTATTACCGCTCTGGTAAAGAAACTCAAAGGCAACGAACTTATCCTTATCCCGATTCTGATGTTTATCTTTTCAATTGGTGGAACTACCTATGGCATGTGCGAAGAAACCGTAGCTTTCTATTTGCTGCTGGCTGCTACCATGATTGCTGCAGGGTTCGACAATTTGGTTGGCGCTTCTGTTGTGCTTTTGGGCGCTGGCACCGGCGTGCTGGGATCAACCGTGAACCCTTTCGCGGTAGGTGCTGCAACTGCTGCTTTGAGTGGTACGGGAATCGAAATCAATCAAGGAATCATTATTGCGTTGGGAGTAATTCTTTGGTTGGTAACTCTGACAATTTCGATTCTGTTTGTTATGCGCTATGCCAAAAAAGTTAAAAAAGATAAGGGTTCAACCATTCTTACGCTTCAAGAACAAGAAGCTGCTTTAGAAGAATTTGGCAGTGCTCAAACGAGCGAAGGCGACAACGCTGAAAACAAAGATGAAAAGGGCAAAACAATTACAGGACGACAGAAAGCAACACTGGTGGTATTTGGCTTAGCATTTGTCGTCATGATTATCGGGTTTATTCCTTGGGAAGATTTCGGAATTAGCGTCTTTAATGCTGGCTCTGAAACGAAAGAAGTAACCGCTGCAATTGACGCAGAGGGCATTAGCGAAGGTTGGAGTGATGCAGGTGCAGGCGGTTCTTTGGCAATTACCGGGGATGTGAATGCTTCGGTTACCAGTGAAGAGGAAACGGCTTTGGGATGGAGTTCTTGGCTAACCAGCATTCCTTTAGGGCAGTGGTATTTTGATGAAGCTTCCACCTGGTTTTTGATTATGGCTTTAGTAATTGGCTTTATTGGCGGGCTGTCTGAAAGCCGTTTCGTGAAAGCATTTATAGCAGGTGCGGCAGATATGATGGGGGTAGTTTTAATTATTGCTCTGGCGCGCTCAATTACCGTTTTAATGAGCACCACGGGAATGTCGGACTGGATCTTGGAAAACGCGGCCAACATTTTGCAAGGCGTTTCGGCTGTGGTGTTTGCGCCATTAAGTTTCTTGCTCTATATCGTGTTGAGCTTCTTGATCCCTTCATCTTCAGGTATGGCTACGGTTACCATGCCTATTATGGGGCCATTAGCTGACCGCTTAGGCTTTTCCGTTGAAACCATGATAATGATTTTTAGTGCAGGGAATGGCTTAGTCAACCTCTTTACGCCTACCAATGGCGCAATTATGGGTGGCCTTGTTTTGGCGAAGGTTGAGTATTCGACGTGGTTGAAGTTTGGGGCAAAGCTCTTCGTTGTGCTGGGAATTGCTTGTGCAATAATCCTCACCATTTCGATGCTGATCTTATAGCTGCTGGTAAAGTATGCCATCCTGAGGTGCCATCCAGCACCCCATGTCATCCTGAGTAACCATGTCATCCTGAGTAACCATGTCATCCTGAGCGAAGCGAAGGATCCATAACTCAACAATATGGATCCTTCACTAGCGTTCAGGATGACAAGGGCAATAATTGTCATTGTGAGGAGCTTTCAAAGAAAGCGACGTGACAATCCATGGTCCTTCGCTTCGCTCAGGATGATAAGGACTGCATTCAGGATGACATGGTTGCTCAGGATGACATATGCTCGCCTCAGGATGACAAGGGCTTCTCACCCAAACTCTTCTGTGACATCTTGCATAAAACGGGGTAATTTTGGTATAAACGTGCTAGAATGTCCAAATCAAAACCGTATAGATTCAACACGAAAGAAATGTCATGCAGATTAGAGAACAGCTAGAAGAGATTATCAGCAAAGCGCTAACTCAAGCCTGTGGGCAGGGGTTGCTTACTCTTGAAGAAATTCCTGAACCAGCTTTAGAGCGCCCTCGGGATGAAAGCCACGGAGATTGGGCTTCAACGGTGGCTTTGCGTTGCGCAAAACCAGCCAAGAAAAATCCTCGCGATATTGCGCAAATAATTATCGACACCCTTCCTGAAAACGATTTGATTGAATCGGTAGAAATTGCAGGAGCTGGTTTCATCAATATTCGCCTGAACGCTTTTGCTCATCAGGGTGTACTCGTTTCTGTGTGTACCGAAAAAGAGGATTATGGTAGGGGCGAAGTTGAAGAGGGCAAGAGAAAAATCAATCTTGAATATGTGTCCGCAAACCCAACAGGCCCTATGCACGTTGGCCATGGGAGATGGGCAGCACTGGGGGATGCTATGGCGCGGGTAATGCGTCATGCTGGCTACGATGTTTTCGAAGAGTTCTACGTCAATGATGCTGGCACTCAGATGGACAATTTTGGCAGGTCAGTTGCATGTCGCTACTTGCAGGAGTTGGGTCACGACGTTCCCATGATTGAAAACGGTTACGGCGGTGCTTATATTATTGATATAGCCAAAGGCATTATTGCTCGTGATGGTGATAAATGGGTCGGTGTTGATGATGAGGAGCGCATGGCAACTTTCCGCGAAATTGCTTACGAAGAAATGTTGCAGCTCATGAAAGATACTTTGACCAGATTCGGCAATAAATTTGATTGCTGGTTTTCAGAGCGGAGCCTTTATGTAGACGGTGCAGATGGCACCAGCCCCGTTTCTCGTTCCTTAGAAGCCATGGATGAAAAAGGTTACGTCTTCAAAAAAGATGGTGCTACTTGGTTTAAGTCTACGGCATTTGAAGACGAAAAAGACCGCGTAATGATTAAAGAAAATGGCGAGTTTACCTATTTCATGAGTGATGTTGCTTACCATTACGACAAGCTTATGCGTGGTTACGACCACCTTATAAATATCTGGGGAGCGGATCACCACGGTTACGTGAAGCGCTGTGAAGCAATGCTTGCAGCCTGGGGTCGCCCCGGAACTTTAGAAATTGTTTTAGGCCAGCTTGTCAACCTTTTCCGTGATGGGGAGGTTGTTCGTATGTCTAAAAGAACGGGCGAAATGATCACTTTTGCTGAACTGATAGAAGAAGTAGGAGTTGATTCAACGCGCTACTTGATGCTTTCTCGTTCAAGCGACCAACCCATTGATTTTGATATTGAGGCGGCAAAGAAGAAAGATTCATCAAACCCCGTTTATTATGTTCAGTATGCTCATGCTCGTATATGTTCCATTTTACGGAAGGCGGCAAGCCCAGAAACTACCGAAGCAGTGCTTGCTGGAACAACTACTATGGATGCGCTGGCAGAAGAACTGTTTGCTATTGCACCAGATCTGTCTTGTTTGGAACACGATTCAGAGTTCGCCATTATGAGAAAAATTGAAGAATTTGGTGAATTGATTGCTGATGCTGCTCGCGATAGGGCGCCTTTCCGCCTGACCCATTATGCTCAAGATTTAGCAGCGCTTTTCCATCAATTCTATACCCATTGTCATGTTTTAGGCGATGATGAAAAGCTGACGGCTGCGCGTCTCTATCTTGCTAATGCAACGCGCATTGTGCTTGCGAAAACCCTGCAACTATTAGGAGTTTCCGCTCCCATTCAAATGTAAGAAATGTGGATATTGAGCGTAGCCCCTGTCATCCTGAGTGTAGCGAAGGATCCAGAACCCATGGATTGTCACGTCGCTTTCTTCCGAAAGCTCCTCACAATGACAAAGTAGTGCTGTTATGAAATGCTTTGATCGAGGTCGAGCTGCATAAGGTTTACGTTTTCGCGCAGTTTGTTAGCAGTGTTACGAGAAATTCGTTCTGCCTCATACATACTTTGTATCTGCTCTAGTTCAAGCTGCAAACCGAGCTTTCTGATGTCGGTTGCTTTTGCAGCACTCTGCTCGAAGCGGTCAAGGGATGCAGCATTAGGTCGCACTCTTTTCAGGCTGCGCAATGAAAGTAGATAATCGAAAAGCAGAGCGCTTAAATCTTCTGCAGGAATATCAGGGTTCCCATTTTCTTCATGGAGTTTCAAAATAACATGCTCAACGGAGCGGATTTGAAGCTTACGGAACTCTTCTCCGTGGTGAATTTTTTTGGATGCGAGAGCTCTTCCGATTTTCCGAATTAGCGATTTTGCTAGGGTAATGGCAGGAAGCTCGTGGGTCGGAGATATCCACGGATTAGTACTGCGCTGTCTGCGCAAAGTAGGATTATCGCTTATATGTTCTAGGAGTTCACTAGCCACTTCAGGGTCTACATCGCCTTTTTCAATAAGGCTAGTAATGTAGTTTTGTTCCCAACGAAGCGCGGTCAAGCGAAGCTCTTTGTTTGAACTTACTTCAATATCATTAGAATTTTTAAGGCGAAGAATACGGGTGTTGTAAGAGCGAATAACACCCTGGGTTGCTGTTTGATTTTCCGAGGTTTCTTGTTCGTTTAAGGCATTGATTACATTGCGTAATATTTCTATAGAAACCTCACCTTCATTTTCTGCCTCTTCTTCAGTTTCTTCATCATTTTTCGGCGCAAGCAAAGGAACAACAAAGGTGGCAAGCAGCAGCGTAACAATAATTACTCCGCATGCTAAGAAAAGTAAAAGCGATCTTTCGGGAAATATAGTTGCCCCTTCTGCACTGGGAATGGTGAACGGGAGCGCCATCATGAGGATTAAGGTGAAAGCTCCTTTTGGGCCAGCGAGGGTGGTTACCAAGGCTGTTTTTAAGTCGGATTTATTAGGTTTACGATTCTCTCGTTTTTTAAGCCCAGCAAGGTCTGTCGCTAAAACCCAAAGATAACGCGACAAAATGACCATAAGGGTGACTACGACTACATCTACCACCAAAAGCCCGTGTCCAATAACTCCGTTTTCCCAGGTGGTGGTCATGGCGGAAGGGAACTGAGCACCCAGCAAAACAAAGACTAAACCATTGAGTGCAAAGGTGAAAACTTTCCAGATGCTGTTTGAGACAATGTTTGCTCGAGAAATTGAAGGCCGCACTTCTTTTGGCGAGAGAGAAATTACTAACCCTGCTGCAACAACTGCGAGAATGCCGCTGGTGTGAATTTCATGTGCTGCTAAATAAATAATGAAGGGGCTAAATACTTCAAGCAAAACATGGAAAGTAGTGTTTTCAAGGCCTATTGCACGCACTCTATTAGAAATGAAGTTAACCACAAAGCCCAAAACCACACCAACCATAATGCCGCCGAAGAATTCAATAACAAATTGATGAGAGGCATCGCCCAGAGCAAAAGCTCCCGTTATTACTGCTGCTATAGCAAACTGAAAGGTAACAACACCGGACGCATCGTTGATAAGCGATTCGCCTTCAAGGATTGCGCTTTGCCGTTTGCTCAGTTTCACCTGTTTTGATAAAGCAGCAACTGCAACAGCATCAGTAGGACCAAGTGCTGCACCTAAAGCAAAAGCAGCTGCCAGTGGAATTGAAGGTATCAGCCAGTTCACGTAAAAGCCAATTGCCATCATGGTTCCAACAACCAGACCAATTGCCAAAGAAAGAACGGGAAGCTTATTCTTCCAGAGTTCAACTTTGTGAGCCTTTTTTGCTTCGTAGAACAAAAGTGGCGCAATGAGCAAAACAATCATGAAGTCTGGATCAAGATCAAATTCGATGGGTGTTACCGCAAAGGTTGCGATTAAAAGCCCTAGAGCGATTTGGATAAGCGGGGAAGAAACCTTCGGCACAAGCTGATCGATTACAGCAGAGAGCAACACGGCAGCCAGCAAAAGCAGGGTTATTTCAAATATCTCCAAAGGAGCTCTCCTCGTTTCATAAATAATGTCGCCAGATTGATTTTACCGCAGCTTTCTTTTTTCAGGGTGAAAAAGTAAAAAGATAACTTCCCTTGCGCTTTTCTTTCGGGAAAAAAGCACTATACTGACCAAAACATAATGAGAGTCATTTTGTGGTGTGAACCTTAGATTCGATACTCATAGATTAACGGGGATGTATATGTCGCGAGTTTTCGGTAAGACTTTGATGATAGCGAATCCTATCGCTAAAAACGGGACGGGGAAAGAGGCCGCCTATGCTGCTGAAAAGCAACTAAATAGCTTTTTTGACGCGGATAATTTCACTATGGTCATGACTGAAAACCCAGGTCATGCTTATGAATTAGCGAAAAAGAGCGGTTCGTATAATACCGTTATTGTGCTGGGGGGCGATGGGGTAGTTCATGAAACTGCAAATGGACTAATGTCTATTCCCGAAAAGGTGCGTCCTGTATTTGGGGTTTTGCCGGTTGGTTCAGGGAATGATTACGCGCATACTTTGGGAATGAGTTTTGATCTTGACAAAGCTATTCCGCAGTTGCTAAACGCGCAAGTTAAAGAACTTGATATAGGGTTTTGCAATGGGGAATATTTTGTTGAATCACTTTCTTTTGGCTTAGATGCTGCGATTGCACACGATAGCACTAAGCGCAGGATTGAGACGGGCAAGACAGGCAATGCTTTGTATTTTGCCAGTGGGCTTGATATGTTAACCCACCAACGTCACACCTATGACTACACGCTTGCCATTCAGGGTGAGCCTGAAACTGAACACCAAATGATTATGTTTGCGGTGCAAATTGGTTGTACTTATGGCGGCGGGTTCAATGTCTGCCCCGATGCCATTCCTGATGACGGATTGTTCGATATTTGCATAGGCCATGCTCCTATGGGCTTCTTTGAGGCTTTAATAGTTTTCATTTCAGCAAAAGAGGGCAAGCATACCCGCTTTAAAAAGATGGAATTCTTGAAAACTGATTCTTTGATCCTGAATTTTCCCCATAAAATACCGCCTGCTCAATTAGATGGGGAAGTTTTCCAAGGCACAAAATTTGAAATAAAATGCCTGAAAAAAGCAGTTAAAGTACTCGTCCCACATTAGGCTGTGAATTAGGCCGAATAATCCTTGCGTGGCGTATAAAAAACCCCTATACTAACCCTTTGCGCCATGGTGGGTATAGTTCAGTTGGCTAGAACGCCAGATTGTGGCTCTGGAGGTCGTCGGTTCAAGTCCGATTATCCACCCCAGGCGCGATAGTTTAACAAGTTGCCCTTTTTGAAAGCTTGTTTTACAATAACTCAGCGCGTTTACAGCGCAAACAATGTGGGCCGTTAGCTCAGTTGGTAGAGCAGGGGACTCTTAATCCCAAGGCCGCGGGTTCGAATCCCTCACGGCCCACCAGAAACACCAGGTCAGAGCGTTGTTGCTCTGCCCTTTTTTGCTGCTGGTGGCAGGGATTTACCCTTTTGGTGGCAGAGAGGTGGCAGAAACTTTTTCCGAAGGTTGTTCTGTTGCCATCGGTTTTGTCTGCACTCTGCGGTACTCTTGAGGCTATTTCGGTCATTATCGTCATCATCTCAGTCATTTTTCGAAGTGTTTAGGAAGCAGCTCTTGGTGCAGTAATCTTGTTCATCTCAGCGGCGAGCCTCTGGATGACTGCTTCACTTCTGTGGTTGCCGTAGGTGTCTAATACCACCTTGGGCGTCTGGCCGGTAATCTGCCCGATCTGGTTTGCTGGCAGCCCTCTGTCGAGCAAATGTGTCACGAAGCCATGCCGCAAGCTGTGGAGCGTGCAGCGTGGGTCGAAATCGTTTTCCAGCAAGAAGGTCTTGGAGAACTTCGATAGGTTGGAGGGGCGCATAAACCCACCTTTGCTGTTCGCGCAGATCGGGGTGTTCTCGCCTTGCCAAAGTCCAAAGTAGCCTAGACGCTTTTCCTGCTCAGCTTTTTCGGTGCAAAGGTAATCGTTGCAGACATCCGGAATAGGGATGTCCCTGATACCGTTGACCGTTTTCGGAGTATCAAAGTGAAGGGTCTTTCCGCTTTCTTCATCTTTCATGATCTCCGTGACTGCTTGCCGCAGATGGATAACCTGCCTCTTGAGGTCTATATCTCGCCAAGTAAGCGAGCAAACTTCGCCTCTGCGGGTGCCACAGCACACACAAATCAGCATGGCGCAGGCCTGATCGGTGCGGGGATATTCCAAAGCTCGCTCAATGAAGCGTCGCGTTTCATCTTCGCTTAGGATATGAACCTCTGACCTTTCATGCCGAAAAGGGTTTGCGTCAACTGCGGGGTTGTAAGGTATCCAACGCCGTTTGACCGCCTGCTTGAGGGATGCCTTGATAAGCGTGAAAACTTTGATAACCATATTGGCACCGAGGCTTTTGCCATTGGCTCCACCAGACCGCCTGAGGGTGCGGCAACAATCCTCAATGTCAACAAAGGTCAACTCAGTTATCAGTTTTTGCCCGATAACCTTGTCGGCGTATCCTTTTAGCCTTCTGTATCCATCCAGGGTAGAAGGTCTCACGCTTTTTACCTCTGAAAGAAGCTCGATATGATAGTTAATTAGTTCAGAAAGCGTCATCTTTTCCGCATCCACGGTTGTTACTAATGCTTCAAGTTCGCCAATCCAGTCTCGTAGCATTTTTTCTGCTTCACGCTTCGAAGCTGTCTTTGCACTTTTCGATTTACGAATAGGTTCGCCATCTGCTCCGTACCCAACAACTACCCGCAATAGATAGCTATTGCCTTTCTTAACCACAGAACCGTTTCCATATACTTTCATTCTTGTTCACCTCCTTTCTGGTGAAAGCTGTTGGTCACTTCTATCTCAATTCCTTTGGCTTTCGCCGCTGGAAGCAAGATCGCTAATATTGCTTTTTGTCTCGCGTGCTATTGCTTGCGCATTCATAACGCGGCAACTGTTTTTGCAGAAAGTTGATTTGCGGTAGCGATTAGAAGGGTCATATTCCTTTTGGAACTTGAATATACGCTCGCAGTGTTCGCAAGTAATCCATTCAAGCTCAGAGTCCATGACGTAGTTGAAGTTCGCGAGGATAGCTTCCATAATCGAGCCCTCGCTAAAATGAGTTTCGAGATCCCAGAATTTGTCATTTCCTGGATTGGCTCCTTCCTCGCGTACCCAGGCATTTTCCATAGCAAGATTCAAAGTAGATTGTCTAGTAAAGGAGCGGCAGTTTTCAATACCTAGTTCGTAGGCGATTGAAAGTACAGTTCCCATGCGTTTCTTTATGTTTTCCTGGATATCTTCTTCATTGTTTCCAAGTGTGTAACCTTCAATAGATTCTTGTTGTCGAAGAAGGGCTGAAGCAATAAGTGAATTAGCGAAGAACAAATCTTCACCAGTTTTTTCTTCTAGCTCAATAGGGTGCCTCCTTGGTATCAGGCGATTATTTAGGAGGTAAATACTTAAATCTTTTCCAGAAAGTCCGCTAGCGAAAGCTGCTTGCATAGCGGTAGCGATTTGCAGAAGGCGTATTGTATAAGCGACTTCATCAACTGACACAACCGCACCGTAGTAAGTAGGATTTCCAAAGTCACCACGGGCAATGGCTTCACGAGCTATTTCGGAGCCTATAAGCAGCTCAGCCGCCTTATCAGTTGAATTGAACCCGCAACTGCCCCTAAAACATGAAATATCTTCAGCTAATCGTCTTTTTACGGCTTTAATTCCTTGAAGCGAACAAGTAGGGTAGTAGTAGGAATAGCTAAGGGGCTCACAAGTGTTGCGAACGCACATTGCGTGAGTTTTTGAGGCGTAGAGTGGGGAGAAAACCAAACCCCACTTTTTGCAGAATGCTTGAAGACTTTTTTCAGAGGTGGTATCAACACGCTGCAATTCATGATTGAAAAACTCAAGGGGGAGCATTGTATGTTCTTGTGGCTCTGTATCCTGGATGATCTCGACAAAGAAGCGATATATTTTATCTCCTTCGACTACTTCATCTACGGATAGTTTCGGATAGACCCTCCAGCTAGCAAGGCGAGGGCTATTAGTTTGTTGCGTTTTGGCGTTTTCATTTTGGATGTTTTTTGTCATGCCTAAAGAATATCCGATACACCTATTGCTTGTCAACACAAATTACGTTAAAGTTATAGATATACGTTAAGTATAGAAGTAGAGCACTTTGAGAAGGGAATATGAATATGGTTACAGAGATGACGCCAATTGAGGCATTGCCCAGTTACCTCACACCAGCAGATATCGCTAAGTTGTTGCAAAAATCTACTCGAACCGTCACCAGATGGCTCACCGCAGGAGAAATTCCTGAAGCAATATACATTAACGGAAGATGGACGGTTCCAAAAGAAGCATTAATAAGGTTCCTGGACAAACATTCTGGTTTGTTTATCGAGAGAATGTAGGAAGAAGTGGCAAGACGACGCATGATAGGCACCTCTGTGATTGGAAGTGATGCGTATCTCGATTTAGAGGACGCATCAAAAGCTTTGTATCCCTTCATAGTACTCAATGCAGACGATAATGGTCTGCTCAACAACATGAAAGCACTTGTAAGAACGTTCAACGTTCAAGATACGGCGTTGGTGCAACTTATCAAGGCGGGATTTATTCTAGCCCTCGAAAGCGGTGTTTTTGCTGTAACTCATTGGGAGCAGCAGAATCACGTTCCGAAAAGCAAGTTCACGGCAACCATGTTCCCTGATGAACTAGAAAAACTAGAGATTATGAGTGACGGAAGATATCGGGTCAAGGAGCAGTAGCGTTGTTGGGTTGCAAACTGCAAGTTGTATGATGGTGGTATGCAACTTGCAGCCTCAAAGCAGGTTAAGGCAAAGTAGTACTTACTTTCCGAGAAGAGAAAAGGAGATTCGAAAGACTAACTGATAATTTCATTTATTTCACAATTATAGAAATGAAAGAGTACTATAATATAAACATGGTTATCTGTTCGGACATATAATGGCTCTCAATACGCAAATAAAACTTGATTTGCACATTCATTCGAGTGAGAGTGCTTATAAAGAAGATCGAAGTGTTGTCGAGAACTCTAATCGAGACCATCTGGATACACTATTTCAAGCCCTGAACAATAATGGTATTAATCTCTTTTCTATTACTGATCATAATCGCTTCAGTAAAGATCTTTACGATTCGGCAAAAGAACTAATAGCCAAAAAGAAATATCCTTCTGTACTAAATGTTTTAGCTGGAGTTGAATTTGATGTGAAGTTTCAGGTTGACAAAGACAGCTGCCATGTTATCGCGATTTTTAAGACGAGCGATTGGGAGGAGGATGCAATTTCGATTGAAAATGCTATTAATAACAATCTTTTAGCAAAAAAAAGCGATTCCTATTTTATTTCAGATTTTGAAGATTTACTTAGGGTTATAGGCCTTCCGACGATTCTAATCGCACATCAGCATACAGGGATTATCGAACCGCTTGATAATAAGAATTCAACAACTTCTGCAGTTGCGGATATTGAGGGTTACCTAAGATTCGGCTATTTTGATGCTCTCGAATACAATAAGCCTAATGTGCAGGGCATCCTTCTTAATGATCTCGTTCGCCTAGATCTTCCTTCTGGAACAATTGTTGGTAGCGATTGTCACGAATGGGCTGCTTATCCTGCCCATGATAAAAACCAACCTCCACGAAACCCGTTCTTTATAACAGCAAAGTGTCTTCCAACGTTTGAGGGACTCTTATTATCCTTAACATCTCCTGCTACTAGAGTGTCAGTTACAGGATTAAAAGATAACGCTAATTATTTGAAAGCAATTACAATCAATAACGTATCTATCGAGTTTTCTCCAGGAATAAATGCAATAATCGGAGAGAATGGATCTGGGAAGTCGTCATTAATGAAGCTAATGATTGGGAACAGATCTGATCCTTCTGTAAAAAAGATTTTGCGAGATAATGAAATTGATGTTCCCGTTTTTAACTCAAATATAATTGAATATGTCAAACAAGGACAACTTCAAGAGTCGTTCGGGAGTAACGGTTTATTTGACGATAGCTTATTTTGCGAAATCTCCCACACTGCTTTTGAAAGTCTCGTAAACGCTTTTTCGGAAACACTATTAAGCAAAATTGAGAGCAATATCAGTAGCCAAAAAAATCGCGAGAGACTGAAGAGCACTAGTGTGTTAATAAATGCTGATCTAGAGGGTAAAACATATTCATTTTCAGTAATTGTTGATGGGGCTTTCACTTCAGTGGAGAATGAATATGAAGCTCGCATGAAAACCTTAGATGAAATACTTGTCAAACTAAAATCAGAGATCCTGAACACGGAAACATATACTTCTGAGGAAATATTAAAGCTAGTACAAGCAAGGGAGGCTGTGGAATCTGTCAAACAGACAATCCAAATAAAATTTGAGAAAAGACAAGCAGAAAAGCAAGTAAGAAATTTTATTGATGCAGCCATAAAGAGCTACATAGCAAACAACCGTGCGAGAAGCACAGATGTTGACAAAGAAAAGCAGACATATCGAATCCAAAAAAAAGGATTTGCGGATGCAATTCTAGCTGTTGTAAATGATCTATTACGCCCTGAGATCAAGTTGCCAGTGTTTCAATTGGATGAAAAGGAAGGTAAAACTATAAACCCGACTCGGGGGTTTAATTTTTCACGAGTTGCAAAATATGCCAAGAACCCGAATATTCAAGACTCCTTGATAAGTGCTCTTTTCAATCTGGATTATCGAGATATTGAACGAATTCTTTCTATAGATACTGAGCATGGAATTATTGCTGCCATCCCGCGCGTTACTAACAACGATTGGAAAGCGCGCTGGAAAATATTATTAACAGGTTTTATTAGCTCTCAAGAAGAATCAGAGAGCTTCATAACAGACGCTCACCACAAGCAAATTGGAAACACATTAGGCGAAATGTCATTAACGTATTATAAATACCATACTCAAAACAATGATGACTGGGATGTATTTCTTGTTGATCAGCCTGAAGACAATATCTCAAACTCACGGATTAGTGAAAAACTTATCGACTTTATTAATTCACTTCGTTACGAGAAGCAGGTTATCATTATCACGCATAACCCTTTATTGGTTGTTAATCAAGATATTGATAATGTAGTAGCTTTGGAGGCTGACGATTCTGGAATAATAACCATTACTTCTGGCTGCTTGGAAAGTGCGGATAATGGTGTTGTATTAGAGAAAATTGCTGATCTTATGGATGGTGGACATAATGCGATTCGAAGGAGACTGCGGGCGTATGATTCGATTAGCTAAAATAAGCGGTAACGCTAAGAAGCAACTCATCTTTTCAGTTGATGAAAAGAACAAGGCATTCTCATTAGAGCAGGATGTTAATGCTCAGGAAATTTTTGAACTATTACAGTTTGAAAAAGGCACTAAGTATCAGCTGGCAAAAGGCGATTCAGGTGCAATAGCCGATAGAACATTCGATGCTTTCTATGATTTGATTGACGGAATAATTAAACAAATAAACTCTCTAGTGGATGAAGACCCAATTTCAGTGAGTAAACTAAGTTCCGATAGCATATTGCAAGCTAAGGAATCATGAAGGATGCGTTATAAGAATGAAAGTGCCTTGAAGGCAAACGGAGTTGTTTATACGCCAACAGAGCTTGCGGAATATTTATCCTGCGAAATGCTTAACAATTGGCAATGGGGAAAAGATAGTCTGAGAATACTCGATCCAGCTATCGGTGACGGCGAACTCGTTATTGCTTTATTGAATCAATTATATTTGCGCGGAGAGATACTTTCGATAGAAGTCGTTGGTTTTGAGATTGACCAGAAGTCAATCGAGAGAACAATGAAGCGGCTTGTTGATAATTTCCCCAGTGTATCTGTAAGCCTAATTAACAAGGATTTTATTGAATATTCTATGAACAATCAAGAAGCCATCGGTATCTTTGATTTTATTATTGCTAACCCTCCATATATTAGGACTCAAATTCTTGGTGCCGAAAAAGCGCAAGAACTTGCGCTAGATTTTAATATAAATGGACGACTGGATTTATACTATGCTTTTTTATTGTTAGCAGCACGACTTGCAAATGAGCAGGGAGTAACTGGTTTTATTACTTCAAACAAGTTTATGAGTATTAGATCAGGGGAGTCGGTAAGGAGCTACCTTACGGAGAATGTTCGAATGCTTAGTATTACTGATTTCGGAGATACAAAACTTTTTAATGCTGCTGTGTTGCCCTGTACGCTTGTTTTTACAAAAGGCTTTACAGAAGAAAAAAGTGTCAAATATATTTCGATTTATGAGGTACAGGATACTTCCCCAAATTGGTCAGGAAAAACCGTTTTTGATTGCATAGAAAAAGAGGGAATAATTAAAATTGAAGATGGCAGGTGCTTCGAGATAAAGCGAGGTGTTCTTGCAAGTTGCAAGAATGGAGCACCTTGGGTTTTAACCTCGAAAGATATTTCAGCTTGGAAGAACAAAGTTGCTCGGAAGACATGGAGATTGTTTTCAGATATTGGGAGAATCAAGGTCGGAGTAAAGACAACTGCTGACAAAGTGTTCATTAAAGCTGATTGGTCAAGTGAAAAATATCAGCCTGAACTGCTTTACCCTCTGATTACTCATAGAAATGCTGGTCAAATAATATCTAGGAATGATGATTTTTGGGGTATTCTTTATCCCCATACGTCAATGAATGGCAAGCATATTGCAGTTGATATTTCACAATATCCAAATACGCAGAAATATCTTGAGAGCCATCGTGAGCATCTCGAATCAAGGAAGTATGTTATTGAGGCGGGGAGAAATTGGTATGAGATATGGGTACCTCAAAACCCTGCCGCCTGGGAAAATCGAAAAATTGTTTTTCGTGACATTGCGGATAAGCCACAGTTTTGGATTGATAATTCAGGCGCGATTGTGAATGGGGACTGTTATTGGATAGATATTTTTAGCACTACGTCTGACGAGGAAGTTTTTCTTGCTCTGGCTATCGCAAATAGTTATTTCATCGAAGAATATTACGACACTTTCTTCAATACGAAGCTTTTTGCTGGAAAACGAAGATTCATGACTCAATATGTAAAGCAATTTCCTATCCCATACCTAGAAAACCCACTCTCTATTCGTGCAATTGAGTTGGTAAAAAGCATCATTGATAAGCAAACCAAAGGACAGGAAATCGCTACGATTAAAAGCGAGTTAGATCAAGTGGTTGAAGCGATCTTTTCTTAATCAAAAAAGTCTTTTGGTAGAGGTATTTGCAATTTGGTATTTACTCTTTTTCCTCCGAAAAGCGGAAAATGCTTCGAGAATTCTTCTCCAGTTACTAGGTAAAGATTATTGATAGTGACAGTGCTGTCTATTGTTTCCCCAGAAGCTATTGCATATCTTATGTCAGAGCTACGAAAGACATCTCGGTCTTCTTGAAAAACAATTTCATTTTCATCTGGAGAATGCAGACCAAGATCTATGGTGGGAGAGGTTTGGAGTTTAACTTCAAGTAATTGATGGCGGATATCTGGATATGACCCATCATCACAATAATATGTGTATCCAATTTTCTCTAAAACCAATGAATGGAATACGGCGGCTCTGTTTCTTTCCTGAGTTGCACCGAGATCTTCGAATGACATTCCCTCAATGAGAACCAATTTATCATAAAGCTCATCAATTGGCATTAGATTTCCTTTTTTGGGATTCTCAGTGGGCAAAGCATCCTTGACGTCACCAAGACGTCCACACCAATAAGTTACCTGTGGGGTATCTTGTTGAGAGAGTAAGCCATTTGATGGTATTTCTGTCATCCTTGCTTGATATTTTGAAGTCAGTTTTCCTGTTTTATCAAGTGGAGCCAGTTGATCGCCTGTTAGAATACGTACCTTAATCAGGGTTCCTTCTTGATCAACCTTGATGATAACATAACGGCGGTTTCCTTCGATTTCTTGATTCCAAATCTGTAGATTACTTGACTGCTGTAGGTATTTGTCAAAGTTTTGCGCAGGGAATCTAGGCTGCGTTTTCTTAAAACTTGCTGGAACAGGATAACCAAGTACTTCGCAAATTCTTTCGTTAACCTTTTTTGATCGAGTTCTCATTGGCAACCCCTCAATGCTCATACCAACCAAGCCCTCATTCAAGATTTTCTCTAACTCATCTGTAGGAATAAAGAGTTTTATGTCATAGTCGTAAATTGAATTCCCGCTTTCAGAGATGTTTCGTACTCGTTCGCTAACCGTGTTCATCAATTACCCCTTCAAGTAATTCTGCCAACGACATTCCGAAGCCTTTAGCAATTTTATTTAGATTAAGTAAAGAGACGTTTCGCTTCCCATTTTCAGCGGAAGCATAGTAAGTGCGATCAATCCCCGCCTTGACCGCAAATCTTTCTTGACTGTAGCCTTCCTTTTCTCGCAATACTTTTAGTCTGGTTCCAAAATTCGTCAAAAGCATGTTATACCTCCTAATTTGAAAATGCCTTAACTATGTATATAGGTCAACGGACTATCCGTCACATTTCGGATATATTGACACTAAAAATTAAAGGAAAGCTCAAATAGAAAAGTATGGCTTTCTATTGCTGAACTCTTACCTAGATCTACACCATGCTTAAAAGCAATGGCGTTATTCTTTCTGGTCTTGTTAAATTAACGAGGAAGAGCCATAGCTGCTGCGATATTTCTTTTATTGCAAGGTTAAGTTGGACGGGTGTCCAGGTTATGAATTCAATCAACCGGGAAAGAAGTTTGATTGTTGTGCAAGCGCGGGTTTAATACCCTAAAAAGGATACAATCTCCAGCTTTCAAGTAGTATGCTCACCTTGGAGGCCAGAGAGGCTCCTTCAACAACAGCTTCTAAAGCCGCCTGAGCAATTTTGTTCTTCTCTGGTTTTATGATTTGAGAAAGATCACCAGGAACCTCGGGAAGCTTTCGTGTAATTCCGTCAAAACAAATACGCTCTTTTTCGCTTTTCTGGATGTCTAATACTGAAAGACCTTCGCTTTCGTAAATAAGAATGAGCGCTTCCACAGCGTCTAAATACATTCTTTTCGCAGATCTGGCCAGCCACTCTTTTGCGACTTCGGGGTCTTGATATACGAGTTCGCAAGCTAGCATCCATTGGCAAGCTTCACTATCATTTTCGGCGCCAGACTTCCATATTTCAATTGCTTTGTTTGTATCTTCAAAACCTTCTAAAAGACCATTTTTGTAGATTAGTCCAAGTAGATATGAGCAATTCCCGGGGCTGTCCTCATGAGAAAGGGTAAGGTGTTTATGAGCCTTTAAATAGTCACGCTCAATACTTTTGCCGTAATAGTAGCAAGCTCCCAGCGTATGATGGGCAGCAACATACCCCTCTTCGACTAGAGATTTTTCGATAAATTCAAAACCTAGTTTCTTGTTGTTATTATCACTCAAATGGTTTCCTGAGTCCGAAAGCAGCAGATGGTGACCCTTCACATAGTAACCTCGACCGGGGTTTCTTTTGATTAGCATTTCGAGATAGTTTTGATTTTTTTCATCAAGTTTCATTCTATGCGTTAGCGTTTCTGCCATTGAAAGCGCATAATTATCTTGTGGAGCTACTTGCTCGAATAGATACAAAGCCTTTGTAAACTCGTATCTTGTATAGCACTCTTTTGCCAGGCTCACAGTTGCTTGTATTTTGTTTGCGTTATCCCTTACTCTAATCCAATCGATGGCTGTCTCAAAATCATCAATTTTGCATGCTTCATCTATTAGTTTCATAATTGCCTTGCTGCTGCCAAGATTTGCTGCCTCGCTCAACAGGATTGAACTTTTCTCTTCGTCTACTGGCAGCCCTCCACCACCAATTTTATACCAAATTGAAAGATTGTACTTAGCGCTAGGATGGTTCTGCCGAGAAGCCGCTAGAAAAAATTTTAGAGCGCTGGCCTTATCTTTGGAAATTACACCATCACCAAAATAGTATGCCAATCCAAGGCGGAACTGTGCATTCCTGTCAGTCTCTGCGGTTCTGAGCTCTCTAGCATACTCAGAATACGAATAACCCTTCTGATTGTAAGCCATTTAGCCCGCTTTCATTATTGTCCTGCTGTAAGTCTTAAGCCAATATGCAACCAATGTTCATAAGTTTACCAAACGAAGAAGGTAAAAGAAAACTTATTCTATTAGTACGCAGCTTTATACTCATGTGGCAGCTTGGCGGTAATCCCGTTCACTCTTAGCAAGCATCGTCTTTGTCTACACAAAGACAAGAAGACCCTCCAGTCTCATTAGTTGGAGGGTCTTATTTCAGGGGGCTTCCCTGACCCCTTTTAGTGAGCATGGGGCTTTTCATGGTTTGCACAGAGCTACAGAAACACAGTGGCTTCAGTGTCTAGTTTCGCTGGTGTAGTTCCTCCTTCATTTCCCGAAAAACTTTCTTAGCGTCTAGTTTTTCTGGAACGTACATTTCCTTCATCATTTCCATCATCAGTTTGCTTAAGTCATCTCGGAATTGCCGGAAGTCTTCCGCTTCGATGTGCCCGGTGCAGTGGGAGGGGTGTGTCAGCTGATTGAGGTTGTTGCCGATGCAGCATAACTGGCTGTAGAGCTTGAACCAATCAACTGGCGGGCGTTCCCTCGGGCGGCAGACTTTCATCAGATGCCGCATATAGGTGGAAAGCGGCAGTCCCGCCCGTTTTGCGCTTGCGTGCAGATTGTCGTACTCTTTTTGAGTGAGCCTCATGTGGAAGGCTCTGTTGTGAGGGTTGTCGATTATCATTACCAACCTTTCATTGTCGCTTATCTGAGGGGTCAGGGGAGTGCTTCCCCTGAGGCGGCATTTGGCTACGTGTAGACAAATGCTATGCTTGCTACAAGTGAACGCACTATTTGGAGAGAAGTGCTCAACGGTAAATTATCTCTGCTTTGACGATTTCTTCAGCGCGGTGGCGGATAGAGTTGGTAAGGCGAACCCAGGCCATCTGGTCATCTAGTTTGAGTTGATTTGTTAAGCCGTCGCTTTCACCCATTCGGGCAACGAGGTTTTCGTACATCGCCTCTGCGCTTTCTTCAATCCTGCGCAGATGTGCGCTCAGATTGCCCGATCGCAGCCCAGTAAGCAAAGAGGGTCGGTATTCCTTCAAATAGATCAGATACCGCCTCCCCCAGATTCCAGGGGTGTATTCTTCATCATCAGGCGGCAGCAGGTTTGGCAGGTAGTAGGCTCCATCGACCAACGTGTAGTCAAGGCCGTTGTTGTCATCATGGATGTGCTCTGGCAGGGGTTGATTGTCCAACCTTTCTCTCGGCTGGTTTTCATTGTTATAAGTTTTGTTCACAGTGAATCTCCAATCGGTAATTTTATTCTGGTGGAGACTGCTTCCCAGCTGGTGCCTCGCGTGTAAGGTAAGGCACCGGCTCACTTCGAAATTTGGTGGCAGAGATGGTGGCAGAAATTCTGTCTGTCCAGGTCGCAAATGACCGATTTTGCGTCCACAGTTTCGTATTAGTGCAGGTAGAAGCCGTATTATCCGCCGGCAAAGCACAACTCTTAATCCCAAGGCCGCGGGTTCGAATCCCTCACGGCCCACCATTTAAAATCTAGCAGGTACGTTACCGTATCTACTGTTTCCTTCTGAAGCGTAGTCGAAGAGTCCATGGATTGTCACGTCGCTTTCTTCGAAAGCTCCTCACAATGACATATCTATCCCTTGTCATCCTTCCCTCTTGTCATCCTGAACTATCATGTCATCCTGAGCGCAGCGAAGGATCCATCCTTAAATATGTGTCGGTTGCTTGCGCAACCTCTCAAAAAATACTTCGTTCGCTTATGCTCACTCCGTTCTGGATCCTTCGACTTCGGGTTTGCACCCTTCGCTCAGGATGACAAACTAGGCATTCAGGATGATATAACCCTCAAAAATCAAGTGCAGCTGCCTGGTTGGTTGATATTTCGAAAGTTTTTCTGAAAAAAACCGCATGGCAGATGTGACTGCACATGCGGTTTTGTGACTTTTGAAACGCGTATATTTAAGACATTGCGCTTGTAATCTTCTTGCCTATGCGCTGTGCTTCTTCAGCAAATTTCTTTTGATCATCTGCCGACATGCTTTTTGTGTCAAGAGATTGAGCTCGATTTTGCCATTCAAGTGCTTCTTCTCCCAGAGTTTGGAATTCTTTGACGATAGATTGATCAGTGGGGTTTTCTTTGTATTTCTTCATCAGGTCAGCATACTTGTCAGCAAAAACCTCATAGTCATCCAAGAATACTTCCCAATCAGCCTTTTGGCTGGTGTCTGTTGAAGAACCAGAGCCGCCGCAGCCTACTAAAAAGAGCGTCGATGCCAAACATACTACCGTAATCAGAACGAAAAATTTTGCTAGCTTGCTTCCTTTAATCATATCTTTCATTTTTCTCCTATCGTCAAACTTTCAATCATTTATGAATGAACTGCTTTTGCAGGCATCCTCTCCCGATCAAACTAAAAATCGAAACTTTACCCTTACCTACCCAAGTTAACCATAATAACGCTTGTAGGGAGGACACAATAATTATACTCAATAATATAACCTTAATAGTATTCTATTTTAAAATTGATTGCCTTTAATGCAACTTTTGCAATCAAGCTTCCCTAATGTTTTCTTGATTGTTCGTTATTTATTGAGAGTTGTTGGTTGCAAACATTAGATTGCCACGTCGCTTTCTTTCGAAAGCTCCTCACAATGACATGTGTGTTTCCTGTCATCCTGAGGCGAGCATGTCATCCTGAAGCCCCCCTCTTGTCATCCTGAGCGCAGCGAAGGACCCATACAGCTTATGGGTCCTTCGGCTTCGGGTGCTTCGCACCCTTCGCTCAGGACGACAGGGAGGCAGCCTGTTGAATCTGAGGATTAGCCTCAGAGACTTATGAATTGTTTACAGCAGGGAAGAGATAGGAAATCTTGCCCGATGACTTTTATCTTAAAAACAAACATGATGGACTTTGTTAAATTCTAAGTAGGTTATTTGTCTGTTACAAGAAACCCGCTTGCAGATGATAGGGGGAAGGAGGTTAACTGCGGCTTTTTACGGTAATACTACGAAATCATGCAAAATATAATTCATGAGATCGGCTTACATTTCTATTGAGAGGAATATTGAGAATGTGTTTTAGACCAACAACAATCGAGTTGCCAAAGTTCTGTCAAAAATGCATGACAGAGAATGAGCCAGAAGCTCTGGTCTGTAGCAATTGCGGAGAGAAACTGCCAGAAAATGCACCTCTGGGTAGTGCACCCGGTGCCCCCAGTGCCCCTGGTATGCCTAGTGCTCCAGGAGCTCCAAGCGCACCAGGGGCACCAAAGGCTCCAGGTGCTCCTGGAGCCCCAAAAGCACCAGGTAAATAACAGTAAAAGCCCTTCAGTATTTTAGAAGCATTATCGTGTATTGGGTGTAACTATTACGTTTAATACATATTCAAAATACTAAATCCCCCACTATTGAAAGTGGGGGATTTAGTATTTTATTAATTCAGGTAATCTCAGTTGAGCATACAATAGAGATTAGGTTGCGTCTTTTTTAGGCGCCGGAGAATCCCATTTGACTTTTCCTATGAATGACATAGCAATAATTGCGAAGATACCTATGATTGCAGCTAGAGCGATACCGCAGGTTACCGCACCCTGGTATGAACCGGTGAACTGATAAGTGTAGCCAATAATGGAGGCCGCTGAGCCGCCGAGCAAAGCGCTGATCATGGAGAGGCGAGAGTAGATCTTCGAGAAGTCTTTTTCACCAAAGATTGAGCGAACTATCAGAGGATAACCAACCGAAATCAGTCCGTTGTGAGTACCCAGTAGATATGCGCCAACATACATCATGGCAACAACAGGGAAAACTAACCAAATGACAAAGCACAAAGCAAGTGCCACGACAAATATTATGGTGGTGACCTTAATACCAATTCTGTCTGCAAGCCAGCCATAGATGATCTTTCCCGTGAGATTGCCAACAGCGGCAACAGAGATCATCGTTGCTCCAAGCATGCCTGCAGCTTCCGGCGTAAGAGAGCCCGCCAAAAAGTCAGTAGCAATTGCAGGTTGCATACCGTTGTAGCCCATGTTAAGCCCTGTTAAAGCGACAATAACAAAAACCGCCCAGAAAGCAACCGTACCAAAAGCCTTGCTTGCAGACAAGCCATATTGCAAAGCCTTGTTGGCTTCTTCGTCTGCTGCTCCTTCTTTCTCAGTACCCCAAGGAGTAAGGCCTTTTTCTTCCGGTTTAAAGCGGAATACAAAGAGTGTCCAAGGAAGAACTAAAACTGCCATAAGAATAGCGTTGATGATTAGAGCGGTCATAACGCCGAGGTTTTGCAAAAGCAGCGTGAATGTTGGAGCCCAGACAAATACACCAGCTCCACTAAAAGCAGTAGCAATTCCGAGGAATTTACCCCGTTGCTTTTTAGAGAACCAGTTACCCATGAGGGTTGGTATCGTAAGCGTAAAAGCGCCTGGGATTCCAAGACCAATTAGAATGCCGCCGACAATAACAGTCGGATACATCTTTGCTGACACGGAAAGTGCCAGAAGTAAGACTCCGACTATCATTAAAGAGGCAGCAGTTGTTGTTACAAGTTTCGTAAACCGTGGCATAAGTTGCCCATATATAGGCAATGCAACGACCGATGCAAAGCCCGACACTGTTAACCACATAGCAAAGTCTCCAGGGCCTACGCCCATTGCTTGACTGGCCGGAAGAATATAGACACCGGCAACACTAACCGTTAAAGCAAGAGTTCCTGCGGCCAAAAAGCAACATCCTATCATGATGAGCCATGCATAATGCATTTTTTTCGTATTCTCAACCATGCGTTTTCCTTCCTATTTCCTTCTTGTAATGATCGATTGTAAAAATAAGAACTGAGCTTATCCTCCTCTCCGCCTGTCTCATAAAACATTTCGATGCTCAATGCAGTATCCTAAGCAAAAATGGATATAACTCATGATGTTTGCTTTGATAGCAAAAGTCATCGGGCGAGATGCCCTATCTCTTAAAGGTTCTCATTGAACAATAAGCCTCTGAGGCTAATCCTAATATCCAACAATACTGCCGTATAGGGCTTTTAAGCCCATGATTAAATTTTGCATTGAACCTAAAATATAATCACCACGATTTGGATTTCCAGAACCAAAATACCCGTGTTTTTCTTGACCTGCTGCAGAAACTATTTAACTTGGAGGTGGAGGGTTTGAGCGAAATAACTAAGAAAAAAAAGATACATCACGCGTGGTTGGTTTTGATTGGATGTTGTTTTTTAGAATTTGGAACTCTTGGAGGGCTGCTTGATGCAGCTGGAGTTTTTTTCGTTCCAGTTTGTGAGGATCTCGGATTTGCGCGCGCAGATCTGAGTTTTTATATCACTGTCTATTTATTGTCCAGCGTTTTAGCAATGCCGCTTGTTGCAAGATGGCTACCAAAGTATGACACTAAGAAACTTTTAACAGGGTGTATTCTTTTGACCTGCGCCGCTATGGCATGCATGTCCTTTTATACTGAATTGTGGCAGTGGTACATTTCAGGCATTGTGTATGGATTTGCTGGTTCGTTTCTCTTTATGATGTCCGCACCCATACTGATCAATAATTGGTTTAAGAAAAGGCGCGGATTGGCTCTTGGGGTCGGGATGAGCTTTTCTGGAATTGGTGGCGCTGTTTTATCGCCAGTCTTTGCCGGGATCATAGAAGCTGTTGGCTGGCGTACTGGTTACTTGCTGGCGGCTCTTATTGTTCTCGTCCTTGTCCTGCCGTGGACACTCTTTGTTTTTGAGTATAAACCAGAAAATATGGGTTTAAAACCTTATGGCTGGACCAAAGAAGACGACCTTGTAACGGCAGAGCTTCAAGAGGCGCATGTGCAACCTGGCGTACCGGCTAAGGTTGCAGTTAGGACGCTGCCTTTTATATGCCTGTTTATGTTTGCGGGTCTCATTCCCTACTTTGGAGGCTTCAATATACATCTACCAGGTCATGGTGTTGCTGTAGGCCTTTCGCCTGTTGTGGCAGCAACGCTTATCTCGGCTGTAATGCTGGGAAATCTGGTAGAAAAGCTGATTGTGGGGTGGTTGAATGATAGGGTGGGGGTTGAATTTACGGTAAACATACAGCTTGCTATGGTGGCTCTTGGTCTGATCGGTTTCTTGGTTGCGGGCAATAACCTCATATTGCTCTACATGGCAGCGTTTTTCTTTGGAGCACAGAACTCGTTAGTGTCAGTCTCCACTCCTATGATAATTCGACAGCTTTTTGGAAACAAAGATTATGTAAAGATACTCGCTTATGCTCGCATTGGGATGGGTCTTATCGGAGGCTTAGGTCCCCTAACGATCGGCATGGTCTATGACAATTTCGGTGCCTTTGCACCAGCTTTCGTTATTGGAATAGGCATTATCATCTTTAGCTTCATTATTGTGCGTATCGCATATTATCGCCGCGCAACCCTAGCGTGGGAAGATCTTCCAGCAGACCCCGACAAAGCCCAAGAAATTCGTTTTTCGAGAACCGCATCTTCACTATAGGATTCATTGTATTTCAGAACTAGCCCTACAGAGCTGTTCAATGTATTTAGAGGAAAAGTACTAACAATGTTTGCAAAAGGCAAGGTAATGAAAGGAGCGTTATGGCTGATTACAAGGAATTTATGGATAAGCTTGATAAAAAAGCCTATCACGAAGGCGAGTGGCAGTGGCAGGAGGGAGAGTATACCGTCACGCGCACCACTCACTGGTCTCCGCCCGGGTGTCATATGGGCTGCGGCGTTTTGCTTTTCACGAAAGATAATACTTTATGCAAAGTAGAAGGAGATCCGCTTAATGCGGTAGCTAGCGGTAAATTATGTGTGCGGTGTTTAAGTATGCCTGAAGCCGTTAACCATCCGGACCGTCTGAAGTACCCACTTAAGCGTGCAGGAGAGCGTGGCGAAAACAAGTGGAAGCGTATTAGCTGGGATGAAGCTTATGATGAGATTACTGAAAACGTACTCAAAGTAAAAAAAGAGTTTGGATCCCAATCAATCGTTGTAGTGCACGGAACTGGCCGTAATATTGGCTGGCAGGTGCCTTATTTCGCTTCAGCATGTATGGAAACTCCTAATGTTTCAACTTTCGGTTTCACCGGATTTGCTTGTTATCTTCCTCGAATGATTGGCACGTCTGCTAAGTATGGCGACATGATTATAGTTGATGCCTCTCAGGCGCACGCTGATCGTTACTCCAACCCAGAGTGGAAGCCACCAGGTGTTGTTATGGTTTGGGGAAATGAGCCTATCAAATCAAATGCTGACGGTTTTTTGGGTCACTGGCTTGTACAATGCGTACAGATGGGAACCAAAATAATCTCTGTTGACCCCCGCTTGACCTGGTGGGGAGCTCGCGCTGCTTACTGGCTGCCCGTACGCCCTGGTACTGACGCTGTTGCAGCAATGGCAATGCTGCAGGTCATTATCGAAGAAGACCTTTATGATCATGATTTTGTTGACAAATGGTGTTATGGGTTTGAACTTCTTGCAGAACGCGTTGCTAACAAAACCCCCGAATGGGCAAGTCCTATTTGTGAAGTCGATGCAGAGACTCTCCGTGGTGCTGCTCGACTTATAGCAACTTCAACTAGTTGTGCTTGTCAATGGGGTCTTGCTTTCGAGCAACAGATTGCGGCTTTAGGTGTGACTGAAACCGTTGCCGATATTATGGCGATAACGGGCAATATCGACAATCCTGGCGGAAACGCTCTTTATCGTTGTGCTTTTCTTATTGAAAAGAGATATGGTTTGGGTGACGAATATATTGATCCTGATGTCTACGCTAAGAAACTCATTTCGCAGGGTTCTGGCATTAACGAATCAAATATTGTGTCTTGTGCCGACACCGATTCAATTCTGGCAGCAATTGAAACAGACGAACCCTATAGCATCCAAATGTTTTGGATTCAGAGTTCAAATTTTATGTCATGTACTTCAATGGACCCTGCTCGTACTAGAAATGCTCTGATGAAGGTGCCTTTTATTGTTGTGGCAGATCCTTTTATGACGCCAACTGCTCAAGCAGTTGCTGATCTTGTGTTACCTGTAGCGATGAGTTGCGAGCGCAATTCTTGTCGTACTTGGTGGACTCCGGTACGCACTATGGTTAAAGTTACGGAATACTATGAAGCCCGCTCAGACGAGCAAATATGCCTTGATCTTGGTAAGCGCATTAAGCCTGAGCATTGGCCATGGGAAACCGACAAAGATTGGGCAACTTGGTACCTTACTGATCAGCTAGCAAAAAATGGAACTCAGTATGACCGAAGCTGGGAAGAGACAGTTCAGAATCCTGGGAAATATAGCGATAGCTGCTGCGGAACCGACTATTGTGATTGGGTTTCTACCTACTATAAATATGAAAAAGGAATGTTGCGTCCCGACGGACAACCTGGCTTTAACACCCCAACTGGACGCATTGAACTCTGGTCTTTTGGTTTTGATCACTGGGGTGTGGATCCTTTGCCATATCATATCGAACCACCCGAGAGTCCTCTTTCAACGCCAAAAACTTTCAAAGATTTCCCCATAATACTTTCAGGCGGTGGGCGCTCATTCGAGTTCTTCCATTCGGAAAATCGCCAAATGCCTACTATGCGTGAATTCCACCCTTGGCCGCTTGTTATGGTAAGCCCTGAGGATTGTGAAGCTTATGGCCTTAAAGATGGCGATTGGGCCTGGGTAGAAAATAGCCGTGGTGCTCGTTTTAAGCAAGTTGTCAAAGAGACAATAGAGGTAACACCCGGCCGTATCCATGCAGAACATGGATGGTGGTTCCCTGAACTTGACGGTGCCGAACCGCTATTTTATGGAACTTACGATTCAAATCTCAACAATATGACCGAAGCTTTTCGCGTTGGTCAAGGCGGTATTGGTTCTGCAATCAAGAGCATGCTTTGCAAGATTTATCCCTACAAAGAAGGGGACGAACTCCCTTCTGAAACTATCGCTCGCGATGGTAATTTTGCTAAAGCTGAACCAGGCAAACCATATGACATGGTTGAAGAACCTGTCGTAACGGTGATGAACTAGGAGGAGGTAACTGTGAAAGGCATTCTTATTAACTACGAGTATTGTACTGGCTGCCGCTCCTGTGAAGTAGCTTGCCGTAATGAGCTAGGTTTGGGAACAGGCGAATTTGGGATTGCCCTGACTGAGGTGGGGCCATATAAGTATGAGACTGATATCAAAGCTGAAACGCCCTATGAGTGGGTTTATAATCCAACAATTACCAAAGCATGTAACCTGTGTTCAGAGCGCACATCCGACGGCAAACTTCCTGCTTGTGTTCAGGCTTGCCAAGCTTGGTGTATGTATTACGACGATTTGGAAGAGCTTATCAAGAAAATGGATGGCAAAACCCGTTGGGCACTTTATACCAACATTGCGTAGCATAAGCAATGGAACGTGGGCTGCTTTATGGTTTGCGTTCCATTCACCCTTTATGCTTAAACAAATTAGAGGGAAAGGTATCACATGGAAATAAAAGTAACCATTAGAGGAGAAGAGAAGTTTCAGGCTTTTATTGACGAGAATGCTACGATTGATTTTGCAACTGCAAAAAAAGACCTAGAGGCTCAATTTTTAGCTGACGAAAACTGCAACAAGTATACCCTCACCGCTGAAAACTCAAAAGATGGATCAGAGCATGTTAAAAATTACATGGGGGTAGCCATGTCTTACGATGCGCAAGGCACTCAAGTTGGCGGCGGAAAGGCTTATCTTGATAAAGGGCAAGTAATAGTTCGAAAAGATATTACTATCGTATTTATATAAATCACTGAAAAGGAATGCGTTACGAGAGGAGCGGGAATTTACCCGCTCCTCTTGACATTGCCATCCTGAACTAGCATGTCATCCTGAACGAAGTGAAGGATCCATCAACCACGTGGATGCTTCGGCTACGTTCAGCATGACAGGGGATCTCAGCATGACAACTACTGCTCTTTTAGAGAGATGCCTTTATTATCGATTACATCAATGAGCTCAAACCAATAATTAAGATCTTTGCCTGCTAGAAAGTGATTAAAATCAATTGTTACCATGTGCTCTGTTGCCTCTATGCATTGAACTGGAACTTCTTTTTTTGAGACTGGGTGATTCCAGGCAAAAACATCCCCGACTTGAAGAGCATTTCCATTATGAAGAAAAGACCGGAGGTAGCGCTGTACTCCTTCTGGGTCGTGTTTTCCATAGGCTTTATCGCAAGGAATTACGGCCTGTTTCTTTTCCCCAATATCCATCGAATAGAGAAGCTCTTCAATTCCACGAGGAACTAGACTGGCACCTATTTCAATTACTACAGGATCGTCTTTTGTGCAGTCTTCAAAAGGTTCTTCACCAACAATGCCGCCCCGATAATAAACTAGTGCCCTTTTTCCTGAATACTCCTTATGATACATAAGGTGTCTCCTTACCTTTAAAACCATAATCTCTAACAAGGTGGTTTCGAAAAGGACCTTGGCGTTTCGAAGCAAGGTCCTTTTCAGGTTTTCTAATCTTCTTCCATGCCAAGGTTGCTGCGGCTTCCGCTGCGATGGGTGCTTGTTTCGAACTGATCGTTCTCTGAGATTTCAGCGGCTACAAATTTGTGGCGTCCTTCTTTGAGTTTATTCTTCGGTTCGAACTTGCCTTTTGCTTCAAATGGCAGATATTGAGGAACAAAAAGCACTTGCTTAGGTTTTTCGGTGAGCTTCTTAGCTAGTTCTTCGATTGTGCCATATTGCATTACGTTTGCTAAACAATGGTGCACGCATGTCGGAGCACGATCAGCCTTTACTCGGTTAGCGCATAAGTCACAAAGATCTGTTGGAGTAGGAATTTTATTCCAATTGAATACCCCATCTCCAATCTCCCAAGGGCCATCATCAAGGACACGGATGCCCCACTTGCCTACAGGATAGTTGTGCTCTTCTTTGCAGGCTACTTCGCAGGATTGACACCCGGTACAGTATTCATAGTCAATTAAAAGCCCATGTGTGGTATTCATTATTGATCCTCCCTCTTAAATGTCTCCCATATCAGCTGCATGTCAGTATCCAAATTCTCATCTATAGGTTTAATGTTGGCGATTATGCACTTAAATGGTGCACCAAAGCCTAGTTTGCCAAAATGGAAATTTGGAATGAGATTGTTGACGTTTGAACGGAAGGTGCCATACAGGTTTGGAGAATCAGGGTCGTCTTCAGGGAACCACCAACCATGTTGGCAATGGAGAGTATCTTCATCAACGATTTGCGAAACCTTTGCTTTCATCTTGCAGGTACCAAATTGATTCCATACTTCGCACCATTGCCCATTGGAGATGCCTAGTTTCTTAGCAGCCGTAGGATTAATCTCAACCAAAGGATCTGGATTTAGTTCCCGGCAAAATGGGATCTGACGATTCTCCGAGTGGAAGAAAGCGTATTCCCTGGCGCCTGTTGTTAAAACGAAGGGGTACTCTTTACTCAGATCAGGAGTGCTAACGGGGCTATACTGAGGTTCCTCATAATAGGGGAGTGGATCTTCGCCATAGCGCTGGAAGATTGTTGAATATAACTCGACGCGCCCAGAGGGGGTATTGAATCCTAACTGACCGTCTGGTCGTAGTTTGCCCTGCTCATACTTATAGTAGCTATTTCCCGTCAAGACATAAACTTCTTTGTGAACATCTTTGAAGTCGTGGCGTCCGAAAAGCCTCAGGTCGTTAATGAAATCATAAACATCATTATACCCTTCCCACAAATGTGGGTTTAAGCGCTTGCCAACGAGCATACAGGTTTCCATGTCTGTTTTACAATCACCAGTTTGGAAAGCTTTGCTCATAAAGCCAGTGCCGATAGGTGTGGCGCCATAATGCGCAAAACAGACACCGTCTTCTTCGGCTGCAGCAGCAAGAGGAAGGAAGATATCACAGGTTGCTTGTGCAGAAGGAGTCATGAAACAATCAAGGGTGAAACAAAAATCGAGTGTTTTAACCATTGCGTCATGCCAACGTTTTGGCTCTGCTGAAGTGCAAGCCATCAGGTTGTTTCCTGCATAAAAACCCATCTTAATTGGATACGGTTCTTCTGTTTCCATTGCTTTTAGGGTGAGGTCAGCGTGGGCATTCATGATGGTATTGGCATACGCAGGATATTCTCGAAGTCCAATCATTTTCTCTAGCTGTTCTTTTGTGTATGCTTTGTCAAAGCCGAAGCCCGATTCATTTTGTCCAGTACTTGCATCGCCCATAAGTTGCCCACCAGGAACATCAAGATTTGCAGTAATTGCCATCAGGGCAATCGCGCAGTGACCTAATTGCATCCCGTTTGCTTTTTGATCAAAACCAAGACCCCACTGAAGTGAAGCAGGCTTTGCATTAGCATACATGCGGGTAGCTTCTCTTATGCGTTCAGGGTCAAGACCGCAAATCTCAGCGGCTTTTTCTACGGTCATTGTCTTAACTCTTTCGGCCATTTCATCAAAACCATAGCACCAACACTCGACAAAATCATGATCGTATAAATCTTCTTCAATGATAAGATTTAGCATAGCCATTGCTAATGCCGTATCAGTACCAGCGCGCAACTTCAAATGATAATCTGCGCGTGTTGCCAACCAGTTAGTGCGCGGGTCAATCATGATTAAGCGTGACCCACGGCGCATCAAGTCGATTATTGCATGTCCAAAAAAGCCATCAGGGTTAGAGGCTAATGGCATTTTTCCCCAAATAAGAATGCATTCGGGTACTTCAAAATCAGGGTCGTCATAGCGTCCGCTTAGTCCTCCGGCATAGTCAATCTCAGGATATGCACAACCTAAGTTATAAGCCGAAGCTGCCATACGGGGAACATAGCAGGCATAACCCGATTGAGAATAACAGTAGTTGGGTGTATTGAGCATATAGGAACGATAAAGACCAAGCGTGCCACCTTCGCGACCTGTTCCTGCGAAACCGACAATACTTTCACGCCCGTATTTTTCCGTTATCTCAAGATAATTCTTTTCGATGATATCAAGAGCTTCTTCCCAAGTGCATTTTTCCCACTTGTCATTTTGCCCTCGATGCTCTTTTGCGCGCTTCATGGGGTGAGTAATGCGGCTGGGATTGTAGATGTAGTCTTTTAATGTCAAGCATCTAACGCAAAGACGTCCTTGAGTTATAGGATGATTTTCATCTCCCTCAACCTTAACGAGTTTGTCGTTTTTATCCACATAGAGTTTAACTCCACAGGCTACAGGATGGCATCCCGGAGGAGACCACGGCGCGGTACGGGTAACTGTAAGCCCGCCTTCTTCCCATTGCCATGGTTTACCGAGGTCGTTTGCCTTTCCAAGTGTTGGCAAGGGTATAGCAGGTACTGCTTTCATTTCTCCCATTCTGTTGCTCCTTTCATTAATCCAAGTTACTTGCTTTTTATCATTTTCACTTAGCGAGTTAACAACGCACAACGTGATGATCCGTCAATCTTTTTCACCAGTTCATCTACTTCTCCGTAATACATACACCAAGCTTGGCAATGTTGCACACACATGGGTATTTTGCCTTTTTTAGCTCGGTCTGCGCACATAGTGCAAGCTTTGGTTAGCGCCGGCATCCAGGTCCATTCCCAGGCATCTTTGCCTTTCTTCCCATCATAGGGATAGGGGCCAACTTCGGTTAACTTGATGCCGAATTCGCCTTTAGGAAGACCCAAATGCTTTTTGCATGCCACCTCGCAGCTGTGGCACCCAGTGCAGAATTCATAATTTACGAGGATTCCTTTCATCTTGGTTTACTCCTTCCTATTGGTTTCTCGAAAATGGCTCGCAAGCAACATAGTCATTTCTGAACCCACCAAGCTGTGTGATTACTTCTCCTGGGGTTGGTTCAGCATTTTCCGGTGTCACTTTGTAGATCTTGCAGCAAACACTCTTAAGTGGATTCCCGATACCGCCAGGTCCTGTCTCATAAGAATGAGTCAGATTATTAATATTGCATTCAAAAGTGTCGTATAAACTCGGGAAGGCCGGTTCTGCCTCGGGGAACCACCAACCATGTTCAGCATGAACGTAGTTAGGATTAATGGTGGAGTCAATGGTCGCCTTCTGCCTGCATCGACCTTCAGAGTTTTCGAGCCAAATCCATTCGCCTTCTGAAATGTTATATTCATCGGCTGTCTGTGGGCTGATTTTTACCAAAGGATCTGGATGGAATTCGCGCATAGTTGCTTGCTGTCTGTTCTCTGAATGGAAGAATTCGTAAGAACGAGAACCGTTGAGGCAAATAAAAGGATATTTAGCTTTAAAATCAGGATCAGTTAACCACTTTTGAATTGAAATGCTTTCGCGATGTTTCGCATAAGGATCAATGCCCCATGCTGGGAACACATTTTTTGGAATCAGTTCAATGCGTCCTGTGGGGGTATTGAAGCCTGGTTGCCCGTCAGGTCTTAATATGCCCTTTTCATATTTTTGATACGTTGCACAAAAATCATCATATTCATAGCCGCCCTTTTCTACGAGAGAATCGAACGAACAAGTGCCATCAGCATGGTGCTTGTGATAATAAGCAGTATGGGCGTCTTCTACTTCAATACGACCGGCTTTTGAGCGTCCAGCGCTCTTAAAGCTTTTTCCTGTTTCGGGATCATAGATGTTAAAGCCTGTGTCCAAATAGTCTTGAAGTAAAGCTTCCAGTGTTGGCCAACGTTTACTAAAGAGTTCAGGGTTTAGTTTGTTACCCAGTGCTACAACTAACTCTTCGTCTGACTTTGCTTCATACCACTCGCTAACGCTTTTCATAGCACGTAGTGGAGTCCACCATACACGCATAGAATCCCGTTCAGCAGTTGTTTTAAGCGGCAAAAATATGTCAGCGAAAGCAACGGCAGTCGGTGTCATATAGGGGTCAGCTACAACGCAAAACTCGACGTCTTTTAGCATATTGAAAACTCTGTTTGATGCAGTAGCAGAGCAAGTAATACCATTTGAACCTTGTGACCAGAACATCTTTATTGGATATGGTTCAGAAGTCTCAAACGCTCGGTTTACCGCATCACAGTCTGCCATACCAATAAACTGGACACAGTCAGGATGAACAAGATCTACGGTTAGTTTTTTAGCAAACACATCTTCGGGGCAGTACAGCTGTGAAGTAGCATATCCTGGATTGATGTCAAACCCATTGCGAACCAAGACATTGGTCCCAGGGCGATCAATGTTTCCACAAACACTCATAAGGTTGCTTACCGTTTGACAAAGTTGGATAGAGTCAACTTGCGTATCGAAGGGAAGACCCCACTGAATCGAAGCACGGTTGGCTTTTGCATAGAAACGTGCAGCAGCAGTAATGTCTTCGGCAGGTACTTGGCAAATCTCAGCTGCCCAATCAGGAGTGAACTCAGCAACGTATTCCTTTAGCTCATCGTAATAAGCGCACCATAAATCAATGAACTCATGGTCGACAAGATCTTCAGTTGTTATAACATTGAGCCATGCAAGGGCAAGCGCTAAATCGGATGCCGGCCGGATGGGCAACCAGTATTCAGAACGTACACTCCACCAAGTAAGCTGCGGGTCGATGGTAATAATTTCGGTTCCCATTTGAAGACAAGGAACAATCCAATGTCCTAAAAAGCCGTCAGCGTTTGAGCGTAAAGGCTCGCACCCCCAGATAACAACAACATCAGGGCGCTGCCAATCAGGGTTATTGTAACGATCCTCATGAGTTTCGGAGACGTCAATAATAGGAAAGTCGCCGATACCAGCAGCTGTACCACACGTGCGTGGCAGATAACAGGAATATCCTGAAAATCCAATTGCTCCAATATTTGGTGTTCCCAAACATGCGCCACCCAGGAAGGGTACCCAAGACGAAATGTTTCTGCCAGTTCCATGGTTTACAAAAATTGATTCTCGACCGAGCCCTTTTGAGTCAAGATTATCATGTATCCAGTTTGCGATAGTGTCGAGAGCTTCTTCCCAACTGATGCGCTCCCACTTGTTTTCTCCACGCTCGCCAATGCGCTTTAGTGGATACTTGGGACGGTCAGTGTAATTTACGCCTTCTTCAAGGTTAAGACAGCGCATACACAAACGACCATTGGCACAAGGGTCAAGAGGGTCGCCCTCAATTTTTTCTAGCTTACCATTTTTTGTGTACATGAGCACACCACAAGAGCTGTGGCAGCCAGGCGCAGAGTAAGTATAGGTACGGGTAACCGTATAACCATCTTCTTCCCATTGCCATTCTCCCTCATGATAGGCACTTCGATCAACACCATCGAGGAATTCTTGATAGTTGAACAGCATGTGTTCTCTCCTTTCTTTAGGCACGTTATTTGTTTAAGCGAAAAGGCCTAAACTAAAGTGAATCTATAAAGAAAATGATAAAAGATTGAAAAATAATTTCATGAGGTTGGAAGGGTAAACTTTGGGAACAGAAAATAATAACGCCTGATGAAACGACTAATACGTCAGACCTTATGCCGCTTTAAACCTTGCCGCAGTATTGGGTTGAAATATAGATTTAAAAATGAATAACTAGTTACTAGTCAAGATTTGTTTCTTCAACGAGGTTCATAAGTTCTTGGCGGGAATGCACGCCTGTTTTTTGGTAGATGTTGTAAATGTGGGCTTTGGCAGTATGGGAAGAGATAACCAGTTTTTCGGTTATGTATTCTGCATTTCGACCCTTAGCAAGCATGGTAAGTACTTCTTGCTGCCGTGCCGAAAGGTCATGATTTTTTGCAACTTGTTCGCATTTCTGATAAAAAAATCCTGATCGATTTATGCTTGCATCTCCGGTATCCAAGGTTTTTTTGTTAGCAGCTAGGGATCCTGTTTTTGGGATAAACTGAATGTTTTCAGGTGCACCGTTGTCAGATTTTGTCCAGCGGAAGCGGTCATCATTAGGGTAGTTGTCTTCTGTCATCACGAAAGTTGCTGAAAAGATAACTAAAATCATAAAGGTAACCACCATTAAGGTGGTAATGTTTCCCCCGAATGCATCGATCGATGGTTGTGAAAAGGCAATAAATCCAATAACAAGACCTACAATCAATCCCAGTATCGTCATTAAACGTCCAAAAGAAAATGCTCGGATGGGAGATAGTTGACAAATCACGATATGTTTACATATTGCTGAAAGTGACATAGTGATTGGAAAAAGCGCCATACAAAGCAAAAGAAAGGCAAATACGAAGCGGAGAGACTCGGGCACAAAAATGATAGGAAAAACAATAATCGCCGAAAAAGGAAGAAATAAGTGCATGGTAACCGATTCATTTAATTTGTATTTTTTGATAGCATCTATGAACATATATAGGCATACCAAGAAAGCAACAATGAACATTACAACGTATTCCCATGAGCCTAATTTTTCAGAGGAAAGAATACATCCACAAGCAAATCCGACTGCGAGACCTGTTGTCGCAGTGGCGACAAAAGATCGCCAAACAATTTTCTGTCGCAAATCAGATGAACTGCTGTCAATTGCGGGCAGTTGATTGATCTTAAAAAAGATAAAAATCAAAACATAAGAAACAATTGATACTGTTGGAAATATCATACCAAACCAAAATTCCATGGTAGGCCCAGCAAAAAGAATGCCCAAACAGACAAAAGAAGCGCAGAGAAATATCCCATATATGTAAGATCGGATAGCAGCTTTAAAAAATAGACAAATGAATTCCCCGTAGAGAACATACATAAAGCCCAAACCGAATCCCATAAACATGCTGAAAAGCCAGCCAAAAGTTATGGCGATGTTTTCAATACCCATACCAAAACAGGCAGTAGCCGAAAAAACTGTTGCCAAGGCAAGAAGAAACAGTCTGTTTTTTGAGAAGAAATTTGATCCAATCCAAGAAATAAGCAAAGAAGACGCAAGACCTACTGCAAAACTGACGTGGACGATGCCAACTAGTGTATTAGAAAATTCTGCATGTGGCACATATACTGAGGTGCTCAGAGCAAGAAAAAGCCAGACAAATGATGAGATAGCCCCAATAAAACCAATCATAATACAAGGATTTACCAGTAGCCATTGATTGTTTGCCGTTGAAACTTTTTTTGAAGACAACTCAGAAATAGTCATAGGCATAATTCTCCCATTCCAGAAAATCGCATCACTCGCTTGCCTAACTTTAATAAAAAAAGAATAAAACAAAAGCCCACGAATAGTAAAGTGCTAATGCAAAATACTTGATATTAACTGTACTGTTTCTGAGGCGAGCATGTCATCCTGAGACCCCTTTTCCTGTCATCCTGAGGTGAAGCCGAAGGAACCATGGATTGTCACGTCGCTTTCTTCGAAAGCTCCTCACAATGACATATCTATCCCTTGTCATCCTGAACTATCATGTTGTCCTGAACTATCATGTTGTCCTGAGGCGAAGTCGAAGGATCCACACAGTTTATGGGTCCTTCGGCTTCGCCTCAGGATGACAGGGTGCGCTTAGGATGACAAACTAGTTACTCAGGACGACAGGGTGCGCTTAGGATGACAAAAGGCTAATCATACCCAGGAAGCGAAATGTGACCTAAGTTAAAGAGGGGAACCCCCTTGAAGCTTTCACGCGGTTCGCCTTCGGTGAGTACGGTTGCAACTGCTGCAATTTCAAAGCCTACCTTTTCTGCTACGGTAAAGATTGCTTCTAAGGTTCCACCCGTTGAAACCACGTCTTCGACCACTAATACTTTCTTGCCTTTAAGTTCTTGTGCGATATCGTTTCCCAAATAGAACTGTTGCAATCTTTGTGTGGTGATTGACTGAACATCCACTTCGATAATGGGCTTTTTCATATACAACTTGGGAGACTTTCGCAGCACGGTAAAGGTTTCATGTCTATAAAGGGCTGCTAGTTCGTGAGCGAGTTCGATGGCTTTTGCTTCGGCGGTGAGAATTGTGTCAAAGCTTACCTCTGCTTTTTCTAACATTTCAAAAAGCGCGCCTACAGCCATTTTTGTGTCTTTCACTTTCCCCATCAAGTCTAAAGCATAAATTGAAAACCCGTCTTCAGCTTTGATAAGGGGGAGTGAAATATTCCAGTTTTGCACTTCGTCATCTATTTGCAACGGAATGCTTAAATTTATGTTTTCTGCCCAACATGAATTCGTTTTCATAGTTTCACCTGGTAATAAAGTCGTAATCTTTACTCTACATTAAAGCCGTAATCACAAAGTTTGCGAGGAAAAGTACCGTAAATATTGCCAAAACAGGATGGATTTCTTTTATTTTGCCCACCGTAATCTTGGTTAAACAGTAGAAGACAAACCCTATAGCAATTCCGGTTGTAATGCTATAAAAGAACGCCATGGTTGTGGCTATAAGAAATGCTGGAACAGCATCGCTTAGTTCAGTCCAGTTAATATCTTTGAGCGGTTTTGCCATCATAACACCAACTATTATCAAAGCTGGTGCAGTTGCCCAGCCAGGAACGGCTAGCACAAGGGGGGCAAAAGCCATAGCCAAAAGGAAACAGACTGCAGTGGTGAGGGCGGTAAGACCCGTTTTGCCTCCAGCAGAAATACCAGCTGCAGATTCAACGTAAGTAGTGGTGTTAGAAGTGCCGAAAAGAGCGCCTACTGAAGTGGCAATTGAATCTGCCAACAAAGCTTTGTCAAGGCGAGTTTTGAAGCCGCTTGTTTTTGCAATGTCATCTATTTCTTTTTCGCTAAAAATGCCAGTGCTTCGACCGGTACCAATAAAGGTTCCAATGGTGTCGAAAATATCAGTTAGGGAAAAAGCAAAGATGGTTGCAATTACTATTAAGATTTTGGTTGGATCACTAAAGAGTGAAGGGATAGAAATAACCGATTGCCCGAATACCGCACCTAACTGACTAAAGGATGCACCTAATTCAGAAAAATAGCTGGAAAATTCGAAGTTCACTAATCCCAAAGGTACCCCAATTAAAGTAGAAACAATAATTGCGATCAAAATACCACCAGGGATTTTTCGGACAACCAAAACTACCATAAGAATAATAGAGAAAACTGCCATGATAAGAGTAGGAGTATTGAAGGCAACAACTGCTGGAACAGCGCTTGAGCCGGCAATAACAGTACCGCTATCAAGCAATGCGTAGGTTCCTGGGTCGCTGGTGAAGCTTAAAAACCCCGCATTTTTGATACCTATATAGGCAATAAAAACGCCAATACCCGCACCAATAGCACACTGCAAAACTTTAGGGATAGAAGCAATAATATGTTTTCGCACTTTTGTTACGGTAACGACAAAATTGATGATGCCGCAGATAAATACCATGGCCAGGGCCTGTTCCCACGAAAAGCCTAACCCAAAACAAACAGTAAAAGTAAAGAAAGCGTTGAGGCCCATTCCCGGTGCCTGGGCATAAGGAACATTAGCAAAGAAAGCCATTACTAAAGTGCCGATTGCGGCAGCAATGCAAGTTGCCAAGATTACGGCACCGCCAGGAATGCCGGTCATTTCTAGAATAGACCTGTTCACGATGATGATATACGCCATCGTAACAAAGGTAACAAGACCTGCAAGCACTTCGATGCGGACGTTTGAGCCATATTCTTTTAGTTTGAATATTGCCTCCATGGGAGCCCCTTTCTTTGAAAAGCGGTACAGAAGTTGAAATTCGTACTGACTATGTGATTCGAATAATAACAGAATATGGTGATATTTTTTCGTGATTTGTATTATCATGATCACCTTATGGTTTAACAAAAAATGGAGGGCGCACGATCGGCAAATATCGTGTGTATTAGCAGGTAAAAGGTGGAGAAGAATAAAAACAAAAGCAATAAAAAGCTGGACTTAAGCACTTTTTTAAGCGTTGTTACTTGCTTGCTTTTACTTTTAGGATTATGCCTTATGGCGTTTTCCGGCTTAATCGATACTGCAGTACCGTGGTTCCCGGTATTGGTATTCGCTTTGCTTTTAGCGTTAACTATCGCTATGGCTTTTCGGACTCGCATTAAGAAACTTATCGAACCTGTTCAAAAGCAATACAGAACAGTTATTCTAATACTAGTGCCCCTCGCAGCTCTTTTCCTTATTGAGCAGCCGTATTCACTGAGTATTTTTGGAATTGAGCCTCGTTATTTCATAATTAATCTGTCAATTCTTATTGTTCTCTTCTGTTTTGTTTATTACCTTGGTCAGCGTACCAAGACTGCTACTATCACTTTTTTGATAGTGTGTTTCTTGGTCGGGCTCACTAATTTCTTTGTTCTTTCTTTTAAGGGGCAACCTATTTTGCCCTCTGATTTATTTGCTCTCAAAACGGCAGCAGCAGTTGGGAGTGATTATCGCTACTATATTAGTTCTTCGGTAATTAGTTCTTATTTTGTGTTAGCAATAATGATGATGGGCGTGACGTTTCTTGATAAGCCCGTTCACAATCAGCAGCTGGCTTTAAAAAATATCAGTATTGCTTTGGCTTCTTTCGTGGTGTTTGGCGCATGGGCAGCAGTAGTTGATATTGGGAGCGCCTACGGAGTAAAAATAGAATCCTGGAACGCTCATAACTCTTATTCAAAGCAGGGTTTCACCCTTTCTTTCACGAAAAGAGTTCAAGATTCGCACCCAAAGGCTCCTTATAATTACTCACGAATAGCAATGGAAGAAATTCTGGCTCCCTATGAAAGCGATAAAGAAGAACAGATAATTGAAGATCCCCCTCATGTCTTGGTAATTATGAATGAAAGCTTCTCTGATCTATCTCAATTTAAGATATTGAGCAAGAACTATCAAGGGCCAGAGTTCTTCAATTCTATTTCTGATGCGGTTCAAAAAGGCTCGGTATATGTTTCGGCCTTTGGTGGCGGAACTTGTAATTCAGAATTTGAATTCTTTACCGGGTGTAGCCTCGGAATTATTGGGAGCGATATTTACCCCTATATTGTTTATGATCTTAAAGGGGTTGACAATCTTGTGAGTTATTTCAAAGGTTTTGGATATGAAACCTTGGCTATTCATCCTGAAGCTAAAACCAATTGGCGTCGCAACATTGTTTATGAACAGTTTGGCTTCGATGAGTTTCGAGGTAACGAAAGCTTTGAAGATGCACCAAGATTGAGGCATCATGTGACCGATAAAGCCACCTACGATATGGCTCTTGACCGTTTGCGTGAAGCGGATTCACCCCAATTCATTTTCGATCTCACCATGCAAAACCATAGCGGGTATGAAACAGGTGAGATTCCAGAAGAAATGCAGCTTGATGTGGTTTATGCGGGAAAAAGCGACCCGGAAGTAAACGAATACCTTTCATGCATTCAGCAAAGCGACGAAGACTTAAAATACCTTATAGAAGAATTGCGGACGTTGGATCAAAAGGTAATAATTTGCTTTTTCGGCGACCATCAGCCGTTCCTGTCTAAAACTCTTGCAGGGTTGGAATTCGGAATTGAGCCAGCAGATTTTACTCTGAAACAAGCTCAAACTCGCTATAACGTACCTTATTTGATTTGGAAAAATTACGATGACCCAGATTCAGTTCTCAATGAATCGAACAATGCTAATGATTCTTCTGAAGAAGGAATAGTAAGCTCGACTGAAACTGCAAGTGCCTCTGAAAACACCCAACCACCAAAGAAAATGATTGGGGATACGAGCCTTAATTTTCTTGGAGCCATTCTTGTGCAAGAAACAGGATTGCCCCTCAATACGAAGCAAAAGTTTATTCTCGACACGCGACCAGATATTCCGGTTATTAATTTAAGTGGTTACCGAGATCGGTTTGGCAGTTGGTATTGGCACTATGAAAACAGTCACCTCGGTGAACTGCACCGTAAGTACGTTTATCTACAATACAATACGCTCTTCGATTTCGACTAGAAACCCCTCTGTGTCTTTTTGACGCTGGCTTAACAAGACTCGCCCTGCTCTCTATTTTTCTTGCGTTACAATCAATTTAACGAAAACAGAGGAGTTGTGCGTATGTCTCAAGAGGTAATTATTTCCCCCTCGCTCTTATCAGCTGATTTCATGAAAATGGAAGCTGAAATTCAAATGGTAGAAAAAGCTGGAGCAGGATTTGTTCATGTTGACGTTATGGATGGTCATTTTGTACCAAACCTAACTATGGGCGTTCCTTTTGTGCAATGCTTGAAAGCCGCAACTCGTTTGCCTCTTGATGTTCACCTGATGATAGCGAATCCTCTTCAACAGATACCGTGGTTTTTAAAGGCGGGTGCTGATTGGATTACTGTTCATATTGAAACAGTGGACGAAGACGCAGGCGAAGTAAGCAAGGCAATAAGTATGATCCGCGAAGGTGGGGCACACCCCGGATTAGCCATCAAACCAAAAACTCCGGTTCAAGCTTTAGAGCCTTACATCAACCAGGTTGATATGGTTTTAGTTATGAGCGTAGAGCCGGGATTTTCTGGGCAATCTTTTATTGATGGTAGCAATCAGCGGATTGAAGAAGTCGCAAAAATGGCAAAAGAAACTAGCCCGGAACTGCTCATTCAAGTTGATGGAGGAATAGACGCTTCCACAATTGAAGAAGCCGTACACGCTGGTGCGAGAGTCTTGGTAGCTGGTAATGCTATATTCGCTCAACCAAATCCAGAAGAAGCGCTTGTTCGCCTTAAGCAAATCGCATCTAGCTCAACCCAAGAGAAATTACTCTCTGAAAAGGGTAACTAACCGTGGCGAGACTAGTATATCTTGACTGGGCAGCAACCGCTCCTCTTTGCGAAGAAAGTGCGTGCGCTTTGGCACCCTATTTGGCAAGCGGAACCGAAACCCTCTGCTTCGGAAACGCTAATTCCCTGCATTCTGTAGGGCGAAAAGCATTCATTGATCTTGAAAATGCAAGAGAAAAATGCGCTTACCTTTTAGGGGCGGCACGTCCTGATGAAATCATTTTCACTTCCGGTGCTACAGAAGCAAACAATGCAGCTTTGCTTGGAATAACACGAGCATATGTTGCACAACAAAAACAGCAAGGGAAGCACGATTTTGTGCCCCATATTGTTATTTCTGCAATTGAGCACGATTCTGTTTTGTCTGTAGCAAAATCTCTAAAGGCTTCAGGAATAGAAGTGACTCTTTTGAAACCAGACAGGAATGGGTTTATTCACCCAGATGAATTCCGTAATGTTCTTTGTGAAAACACGCTTCTTGCATCAATTCAATTGGCAAACAATGAAATCGGAACCATACAAGACATCAAAAATCTAACTTCAATAGCTCACGAAAGAAATGTCTTTTTTCACACTGATGCGGTTCAAGCCTTGGGAAAAATAGCAATCAATGTTAGAGAATTGGGAATAGATGCTGCGTCTTTTTCTGGGCATAAGGTTTCGGGACCAAAAGGGGTGGGTATTCTTTATTTAAAAGCAAACACGCCATTTTCGCCCCTTATTGTTGGGGGTGGGCAAGAACAGGATAGACGGAGCGGCACTCAAAACGTTAGTGGTGTAGTGGGGATGATAGCGGCATGCGAAGCTGCATGCGATAATCAAGTCGAAGAAAACGAACGGCTTACTCAGTTGCGTGATAGCTTGTACCGCCAACTTTGTGCAAACGAAAGAGTGTTTCCCAGTGTTTTAGTAGAAAAAGAGAGTAGTAAGTTTTTGCCAAACATAGTAAATATTTGCGTTGAAGGTTTCGAAAGTGAAACCCTTGTCCTTAGGCTTGATCAGGCTGGTTTCGCAGTATCGGGCGGTTCCGCTTGCTCGTCAAGTTCCTTAGAACCCAGTCATGTCTTGCAGGCAATAGGGATTGCGCGGGATCTTTCTTTAGGTTCTCTTCGGGTTTCTCTAGGGCGTTTGACCACTGAAGAAGAAATCGAAAATTTCTTAGAAGCGTTCAAAAAATGCGTGGAAGGGTAAAGGTGAGACATGGAATTGATTAATACCCACACGCACACTTTTTTAAGCGGCCATGGTGAGGGAACGGTGGCAGAGGTGGTGAGCGCAGCTGTTCAAGAAGGTTTATCGACTCTTGCTATCACGGAGCATTATCCTTTGAGCAAGGCTTTTGACCCTAATAACAAGGTAAGTATGCCCTTTGACTCTTTAGATAATTATTGCAACGACATAAGGGCAGCACAGGCTGTGCATCCTGAATTAGAGGTGTTACTTGGTTGCGAGCTTGACTGGCTAGGCGACGATGAAGACCGTCAGCTAAGCAATGCATCCTTTACGCGCTTTGATATAGTGCTCGGCTCTGTTCACTTGATTGACGGGTGGGCCTTCGATGCTCCCAGCTCGCATGAGGGCTGGAAAAAGCGCGGTGCAGATTATGTTTGGAAACGCTACTTTGACATCTGGTGCGAAGCAGTGCTCTCTGATAAGCCCTTTACTGTTATGTCTCACCCAGATTTACCGAAAAAATTTGGGTATTACCCGAGTTTTAGCTTAGATGATTTGTATAGCCAAGCGGCTGAAGCAATCCGCAATTCGGGAAGAATGGTTGAAGTTAATACTTCTGGTGCAAATTTGGCATGTAAAGAAATGTATCCTGCAAAAGCTCTGCTTCGGGAATTTTTCAAAGCAGGAATACCTTGTACCGTAGGAACAGATGCTCATCATCCTAAGAATGTAGCAACAGGCATCAAGCAAGCTTATGCTTTAATGTATGAATGCGGTTACCGTGAGGTCACGGTTCCCACTCGCGATGGTGACCGACGAAAGGTTACAATCGGATAGTGGATTTGCTGAGCTAGACAGGAGCTAAGTAGTGGTTGCAAAAAAAGAAACTTTAGCAAAAAACAGCCTTGCCCAACGAAGAGTGGGGAAGCTTTCGAAAAAAGATCCGGTAATGAGTGTAGGGATGCTAACGAAAGAGCTTGCCAAAATATTCCCTGTAGAAGACGGCGAGGCATGGGACAGAAATGGGCTCATTGTTGGTGACCCGGCTGCGTTTGTGACCCGCATTGCGTTTGCTCTCGATCCTACGGTAGCGGCGATACGGGAAGCGAAAGCAAAGGGCGCCAATGTTTTACTTACTCATCATCCTGTTTTCTTGAATGCCCCTGATTCTTTCTTGCCTGGCGATTCTGACATGCTTTGTTCCGGCGCGGGTATTTTTGCTGCTATAGAAAACCAGGTTGCATTGATTAACTTTCACACACCTCTTGATGCCAGCAAAAACGCTTCACGCATCCTTCCTGAATTATTGAACTTAGAGCTAAAAAGCATTCTTCAACCCTTTGACAAAGACTCTCGTAAAGGGTATGGCCAGATTTGCCATACGAAAACATCTGAAGCTGCCCTCACTTTAGGTCAACTTGGAGCGCGGTGCACCTCAGTTTTTAGTCGTCCACCTCGAGTTTGGGGGGATTTTAGTAAGAACATTTCTACTATTGTGACCGGTAGTGGATCTGGTGGTGACCTTCTGAAGGACTGCCTTTCCCTTTCCGTTGATTGTTTAGTATGCGGTGAAATCCGCTATCATGATGCCTTGTCGGCAAGCGAAGCCGGTTTGTGCCTTATTGAATTAGGGCATGATATATCGGAGTTGCCTTTAGTGGCTGTCCTGATTCAGGCGGTGGAATCAATCGGATTTTCAGAAGAGAAATTGGTAGTTATAGACCAGGGCAATAATTGGAACTATCCAGAAACGGTAAGAATTTAGATAGTAGTCGGAAGCATAAAGCTTCCTCGATTTTGACAAGGACAAGATATGCAGGTTGAAAAGAAAGCCCTCAATACGCTTTTACTGCTTCAAGAAATAGACCTTGAATTGTTGCGAACACAAAAGAAGCTTGATGAACTGCCTCAACGAAAAATGATTCTTTCCTTGCGGGAAAAGAAGGCAGCAATTGATATAAAGCGCGTGCAAGTAGCTGAAATGAAAAAGGAAATAGAGAAAGCAATTTCTCTGCTTGACGATGAAGATGAGCGCCTTGTTTTAAAGCAGGATGCTGTTCAGACAAAAATTAACGAAGCTCAAGGAGACTATCGTGCGATTGAATCTTTCACGCGGGAACTTGGTGGAGTGAGCAAGCGTCGCAATACTCTCGAAAGCGAAAAAGCCCCCTTGGATGAAAAGCTTTCCCAAATACAAGAAGTATTGATTCAGGCAACTGATGCTTATAACAAAGTTGTTGCCCAAGAAACTGAAGTTGTGGCTTCATTCAAAAATGAAGGTGGCGTACTTACTAACCAAGTGGCTCGGCTCCAGGCTGAACATGAAAAAGCGATAAAGGTTTTAGGGTCACCTCTTGCTGATAACTACGAAAAGATTTTAAAGCGGCAAGGCGGTATAGCGGTTTCGCGGCTGACGGGTTCAATGTGTAGTGTCTGTCGTAGCGTAGTTGAAGAGGGAAAACTGCTTAAAATAAAAAGTGAAGCCCCTCTTTCAGAATGCCCGTTCTGCAAGCGTTTGATGGTGGTAGAAATTGATGATTAAAGCAACTCTTCATACCGATGGTGGAAGCCGCGGAAACCCTGGTAGTGCTGGCCTTGGCTTCGAACTGCGGGGAGAGAACGAAACTATTTTAGCCAACGGTGGGTGGTTTTTAGGGCACGCAACCAACAATGTTGCAGAGTATTCGGCGCTAGTGTGGGGGCTGAAAAATGCCCTTTCAGCAGGGGTTAGTCATATTGTGGTGGCCGCAGATTCAGAACTCATCGTAAAGCAAATTAACGGACAATACCAAGTTAAAAGCGACGATCTTAAGCCCTTATTCCGGCAAGCAAAAGAACTACTTACATGTTTTGAAGAAGCTCAAGTTAAGCATGTTTATCGTGAAGAAAACAAAGCGGCTGATGCGCTTGCAAACGAAGCCATGGATGCTGCGTGTCCAGTTGGTTCCTATCTGATCGATTGGGAAAACCCAACTCCTCGTCTTTTTGATGAGCCTAGCAAAATTGAAAGGAAGCCCGTAATGGAAGCTGCTTTAGCAAAAAATTACCCTTATAGCGGGCCGGGTACTTTATCCGGGGAAAGCTATGAGGATCGAGGAGGATATTATGAACTAACGGTCAAAGATCACTTTGATGCAGCCCATACTCTTCCAGGTTACAACGGTCCTTGTCAATTTTTGCATGGTCACACTTGGGATGTTGAAGTAACTGTTGTGGGTGAACATCTTGATGAAGTTGGAGTGTTTTATGACTTCAAAGATATCAAGCGCGACTTACATGCAGTTCTCGAAAACTTTGATCATCGCTTTATCAATGATGCACCTCCTTTTGATGCGATAAATCCAACAGCTGAAAATCTTGCTCGAGTTATTTTCTATGAATTTGAAAATACGCTACCCGAAACGGTGTCTCTGCATTCAGTTGCTGTTTGGGAAAGTCCTCAGGCAAAAATTGTCTATCGACGATAAGGAAAATTTTTAAAAAATTGATCTTAAAATTAGCTATTGACTTGCTATAATGCCCCTATGGGTAACACTAGTAGAAATAGTGCATCGAAACAGCATCCGGTTGTTCGGAAGGCTCTAAAGGCAGCCTCTCATTCTCGAGGAAAAATATCCCAAACACCACGCAAGCGCTTGCTGATCTTAGTTTTATTGGGCATCGTTATTCTTATCAGTGTTGGAATAATCCTTTTTGTGGCGACAAAAGAGAATACAAAAAGTATTCCAACGGTAGAAAGTGCAGCGCTTATGGGGCTTTACTATGCTGGCAATAGCTACCAGGTAAGAAATGCAATTCCAGCAGGTAACGAAAACTCTTTCTCTTATGCGGTTGCAACAACTTTAAGGGAAATTTTAGCGGGTTATGAAAACCCTCATACTGCAAGAATCTATCTAACCTTCGACGACGGACCTGGTAGAGATTCCACTGTCCGGGTTCTTGATATTCTAAGATCTTATCGGGTAAAAGCTACCTTTTTTGTGCTGGGTAATATGGTAAGCAAGAACCCAGACATTTTGCGGCAAATCGACAAAGACGGGCATCTTATAGCGAATCATACTTACTCGCATGATTACGGGAAGGTGTATGCTTCAAGCAAAACTTTTATTGAAGAGCTCGAGCAAACAGATAAGCTTATTGCCGAAGTTATCGGAAAGTCTCCCGTTCGTATTATGCGTTTTCCTTCGGGGTCTACTGCTGCCGCTATGGAAGCAGACCCGCGCATTCGGGAAGAAATAACTACCTATTTTAACGCAGGCGGTTGGCGCTATTTTGATTGGAACGCTTCATTGCAGGATTCCTTAACAGAAGCTCCCGAGCCAGGAAGTCTAGCAAAAAACTTAAACGAATCTATTGATTCTCTTGTTGCCAGCGGTGAAAAAGACATCATAGTGCTTGCGCATGATATTGATGGTAAACCGTGGACGCCAGATGATCTTCCCCTGGTGCTTGATCACTGCATTAGAAAAGGGTATGCATTTAAAGTTCTTAACGTGAATTCTCCCGTTTGTGCTTTTCGGTGATTTCCTAAAATACCTGTTCAACCAATAGGAAATAATGCCTGTTTCACTAGACGAAACGCGTGTTTTCGTATGTGGCATTCAAAATTTGATACCAGAATTCCTGAATCTATAATGACCCATAAGACGCATTAAAAATCCTTAAAATGAAAGGGGTCAACTATGTTGAAGTGCAGTGTTGGAGCAAGTGTTGAATCGAATTCAGAACTTGCAGGTAAAGAAGCGGCAATCCAAGCAAAGGCTGATCAAGATGGAGTAAAGCTGGTATTAGCATATGCAAGTGTTGTGCATGATCTAAAAGAAACGCTAGCTGGTATAGCTCAGGAATTACCGGGAGTGCCGGTTATTGGCAATACTTCTTTTACGGGTGTGGTTACGCCTGATGGTTTTGTTGGTGGCGATGATGCTTTTGTGGGAGTTATGACTTTTGCAGGTGATTTTGCGGTAGGCACTGCGGGGCTACCGAAAGGCGAAGATGCGCGGGCAACAGGAATTGCTGCTGCCAAAGCTGCCATGCAACAAGCTGGCAAAGATTGTGCTCCAGACTTTTTCTACATGGCTGCGTCCCCCGGAGAAGAAGAATTTTACCTTAAGGGAATAACTGACGTGATTGGGCGGGTTCCTTTCTTTGGTGGTAGCGCTGCGGATAATTCTATCGCGGGGGAATGGAGTCTCTATGCGGGGGATAGTGTTTTTCCTGATGGCGTAACGGTAGCCTTTTTCTACGGCGTTTCCATGACAAACTTGTTTACGGGTGCTTATCGCGAAACTAACGATGTGGGCATCATCACAAAAGTGCGTGATAACCGCATACTTGAAGAAATAGACGGCGTACCTGCGGTAAAGAAGTTTGCAGAATGGGCAGGTGTTGATCCGGATAGTCTCAAAGGCGGCGACCTGTTGGTTTACACGATTACCTCACCTTTGGGCGTGAAAGACCGTTTGGGCGATTTGGTAGCGATCCGTCACCCCATGAATGGCAACGACGATTATTCCATGAATGTTGGAGCGAATCTGGCAGAAAAAACAGCCATCATTCGCATGGAAGCCACTGTGGATGAACTGGTTGAAACTGCTTCGTCAACCTTGGAAGAACTGAAAGCGAAGTTGGACGGCAAAGCGGCCGGTTATCACTTGGTGCATTGTGGTGGCAGGCGGGCTGGTTTTGGCGACCGCATTGAAGAAGTTGCCGAAGCGGTGAAGATTGCTGCAGGCGACGTACCGTTCATTATGGAGTTCACTTTTGGTGAGTATGGATTTAGCGATGATGGAAATAATACGACTGGCGGTTTGATGTTAAGCTACACCGCTTTTGCTTAGGAGGCAAACTATGAAAATGATTATTAATGGGAATGCGGTTGATGCATCTGGTGGTGCAGTTATTGAAGTTACCAATCCTGCTACGGGGAAAGTGATCGATACCATCCCTGCAGCGACGGAAGAAGACGTAGCACAGGCTGTTCAAAAAGCCTTGGTAGGACAGAAAGCTTGGGCGAAGGTTCCTGTTCACGAGCGCGGCGACATTTTAATGAAGTTTGTCGATCTTGTAGAAGAAAATAAGGAACGTCTTGCGCAAACGCTTTCCCAAGAAACAGGAAAAACCATTAGTGAAGCTCGGGGGGAAATTGCAAACATCCCGATTGCCTTTAAGGCATTTGTGGAAAAAGCAAAGCATCTTTACGGAGATGTAATTCCTCACGGTTTAGAGAAGAACCAGGAGAAGAATATTCTGGTTACGGTTCGTGAACCTATTGGTGTAGTGGCGTGCGTGATTCCCTTCAATTTCCCTTGTGACTTGTTTGACCAAAAAGTTGCTCCGACGTTGATGGCAGGAAATGCGGCTATCGTAAAGCCTTCGACAGACAACCCGCTTACTCTCTGTATTTTGACAGAGCTGTTGGTTAAGGCGGGAGTTACCGATGGTGCCATTCAAACTCTTACGGGACGCGGCAGCCAAGTGGGCCATTGGCTTTGCGCCAATCCTGATGTGCATGCAATCACGTTGACCGGTTCTACCGAAGTTGGTATTGAAACCTACAAAACGGCCGCTGGACACCTGGCACATATCGCGCTTGAATTGGGCGGCAACGATGCGTTTATCGTTTGCGAAGATGGCGATGTTGACCTTGCGGTTGAAGAAATGATTTGGGGCAGAATGTACAATACGGGTCAGGTTTGTTGTGCATCGAAGCGTTTCCTGATTCACAACAGCCTTAAAGAAGAATTTGCCGAAAAAGCAGTTGCTCGCATTCAGCAAATTCGCCGCGGAGATCTGAATGACCCTGATACCCAAATTGGCTGCTTGATTAGCGAAAAGGCCGCGAAAGATGTTGAAAGTCAAGTTGCGCTTACCGTTGAACAAGGTGGAAAGATTGTACTTGGCGGTAACCGCGAAGGCGCTTTTTATGACCCAACGGTTATTGTTGATGTTCCTGCGAGCGCTGATGTTGCAAAAGATATGGAAATCTTTGGGCCTGTTGTGCCGATTATCGGGTTCGATACGGTAGATGAAGCAGTAGAGATTGCTAATTCTTCTATCTTTGGGCTTTGTGGATGTGTCTTTAGCGCCAACATGAAAACCGCTTGGAATGTGGCTTCACGTTTGGAATGTGGCGGGGTAGTGCTTAACGGTGCAAGCTTCTTCCGTAGTTTTGAAATGCCCTTTGGGGGTTATAAGTATTCTGGTTTAGGAACCGAAGGCGTACTTTCAACCTTTGACGAAGTAACCCTTTTGAAGACCATCGTACTAAAGAATATTATCTAGAATATGTGAGGATAGATGCTTCGACTGCGCTCAGCATGACAAGCATCTGTCGGACACTTCGTACCCTAACGCTCACTTCGTTTGTCATCCTGAAGGAGCATGTCGTCTTGAGGCGACACCCTGTCATCCTGAAGGAGCATGTCACCCTGAGGCGACACCCTGTCATCCTGGGCCCCTCATGTCATCCTGAGCGAAGGGTGCGAAGCACCCGAAGTCGAAGGATCCATCAACCACGTGGATCCTTCATTGCATTCAGGAAGACAAGCATCTGTCGGGCACTTGCACTTATAATCTCAGAAAGTTCGCAATCCAAATCAAGTGGGCGGTGAACGCTTTCCTTATACTCGTTAGAGAAAAGGAGGTGATAGGATGTACGAATGGCACTATCAGGTACAAGAGATTGTAGACGGAATCGACCGCTGCATCATCGCGCGCAATGATGACGGGTTGACTTTACAAGCAATCGCGGCGCAAAGTGGGTATTCTGAATTCCATATGACACGTAAGTTCAAGGAATTGGCAGGCATTTCATTTCGGGATTATCTGCGCAAACGGCGACTGGCATTTGCCTTGATTGATTTGCGAGATACGGAGAAAACTATTTTAGACATTGCCATTGATTATGGCTTTTCATCTCATGAAGCGTTTTGCCGCTCTTTCAAGGCGACCTACGGCATTCCTCCCAGTACTTACCGAGCAAAGCCAAAACCACTGGTGTTGCGTACGCGGCTTATCACCTTCGACCGTTATTTTCTAGGGTTAGGAGAGATAGGTATGGTGAAATCAGCAGAAGAAGTAAACGTCTATTTTGTTTCGATTCCAGCGCATAAATTTTTATGCACCAAGAATTACGAGAGCAACGGGTATTTTGATTTTTGGGAAAAGCAAGACAAACTACCCGGTATGGATTGCGATACTATTTGCGGTTTGCTTGACAGTGTTAAGGGTAAGCTTGACGGGGAAGATGGGGTAATTGGCGAATATAGCGGGCAAATAATGGCACGTATCTGTGAAGAAGAAGGAAAGCCTGAAGCTTATGGTATTCGTTTGCCCTCAGATTTTGAGGGGGAAATTCCAGAGCAAATGATTTTGTTAGATATTCCAAAGGCAGATTATATTTCTTTTGAACACGGGAGTTTTGATTACGAGCAGGAATGCGAATCGGTTTACCAGAAGCTTCAAACTGCCATTGAAGATTTTGATTATAATGGCACCGATTATGAACCCGATGGGTCGAAGGGGCGAATTGCCTATTATTTCTTTGACCCAGAACGCTACATCAAGCGTGTTTTGCCCGTAAAGAGGGGATAGGTTGTTTTGTGGGGTGAACCCCCCCCGTCATTCTGGGATCCTCATGTCATCCTGAGCGAAGGGTGCGAAGCACCCGAAGTCGAAGGATCCATGGATCCTTCATTTCGCTCACTATGTTCGCTTCATTCAGGATGACAAAAAAAGAGAGGATGACAATTATCTGTCGGTTGCTTTGCAACCTCTCTATTTGCACTTCGTTCGCTATCGCTCACTGCGTTTCTCATCCTTCGCATCCACGTCATCCACTTTCCCCTGTCATCCTGAGGCGCAGCCGAAGGATTCCATCTTTCTGATATATAATGATATTTAGCCCAATCGGAAACAGGGCAAACCGCACGATTCACAAAAGAACGGAAAGAGAGTTTTATGGAAGATTCCGTACGCGTTATAGAACGTGCCTTCACCATCCTCGAATGCCTGTCGCAATCAAGCAAACCTCTTGGTCCAACCGAAATTGCTTCGGCAACAGGACTGAATAAAAGCACGGTATATCGACTTTTGTCATCAATGTGTTCGGGCGGTTATCTTGAACACACAGAATCGGGCACCTACCACATTGGGGTTAAGCTGGTAGAAATCATCAGCAATCACATTAGCAACCTTGAATTACAAACAGAAGCACGCCCTTTCCTCAACGATCTTCATGCGGAATTGGGGCTTATTGTGCATCTTGGAATACTTGATTCAGGAGAAGTTGTTTACGTTGAAAAGATGGACATTAATCGCAATTTGCGTATTTATGCACAGATTGGCTTGCGTGTGCCAGCATTCTGTTCTTCGTTGGGGAAATGCCTTCTTTCAAGTCTTTCTGGCGAAGAATTTGACGCCCTTTTCCAAAAAAAAGAACTACCCGCCTACACTCCCAATACCATTACTTCCCTGCCTGAACTTAAAGAGCATTTGCGAGAGGTGCGTCTCCAAGGTTGGGGAATGGATAACGAAGAATATATTTCTGGCAATCGTTGCGTTGCTGCTCCTGTGTTTGACTATCGTGGAGATATGATTGCTGCGGTAAGTGCCAGCGGACCAGTCACTCTTTTAAGTGACGACCGCATTCCTGAAGTGATTGAGCGAGTTCAGCAAACTGCTGCAGAAATTTCTGCACGTTTATGTTATCAAGGTTAATAAAAATCGGAGGTAAAAGACCATGTTATTTCTCTGCTATCCAAAATGTAGTACCTGCCAAAAAGCCAAAACTTTTCTCGAAAAGAGTGGCGTTGCTTTCGAGTGGCGTGACATAAAAGAAAACAAT
>Ga0209755_10000672_pt1 | contig 60207 bp, 47 predicted proteins | sample TergutCo191P1_FD_187301 | JGI IMG/M metagenome (GOLD analysis project Ga0209755, IMG submission 187301) | Cornitermes sp. P1 segment gut microbial communities from Petit-Saut dam, French Guiana - Co191P1 (SPAdes) (version 2) | ecosystem: Host-associated > Arthropoda: Insects > Digestive system...
ATATGCCCTGCCGATAACAGTTTTTCCATCAGCTCTTTGTCTTCTTTGTTTATTTCAGGTTGTAATTTCTTCATCCCTCCAATATATCATACTTCTATTCCGCTGTATGTATTTAACGGTACACTAGCTTCACTGTTTTTGGATTTTATTCGCGGCTTCCAAATCGGCATTTGCTTTTTCGGTATTACCCAGCACTTGATAAACCTTGGCTCGGTTGGAATACGCCGCCGCGTAATTAGGATTTAATCTGATCGCTTCTGAAAAATCCCTGATAGCGCGATCGTCGTCTTCTTTCGCATAACGTGCGCTGCCTCTTCTGTTCCAGATTACCGCGTTTGCGGGTTCAAGCCTGATTATTTGATCGCAGTCTTCGATTACCCGATCGTAATTTCCTATCCTGTAAAACGCGTGCGATCTGTTAACAAGAGCGTCAACATAATTTCTGTTAAGCGAAATGGCGCGTGTAAAATCTTCGATTGCCGGATCGAACTCCGAAGAACTGCCTCTTGCGGCAATCTCCGATCTCGCGAAGCCGCGGTAGTTGTACAGCTCTGCTCTGCCGCCGTCGAGCCGTATCGCTCTTGAATAATCTTCAATGGCGCGGTTATAATCCCTCTTTCTCAGGTACGCGTTGCCGCGCGAAATATAGCTTTCTATAAATTCATTATTATTTCTTATCGACGCGTTATATTCCGTAAGCGCGCGATCGTAATTCCCAGCGCGGTAAAATTGTTCGCCGGAAAAATAAGAAATTAAATACTGTTCTACTCCCATCTGTTTTAAAACTTCGGGATCGGGGTTTACAAAATTAACAGGATCGATTTCTGATACATTTACTCCAAGTCCCCGAAACCTGCCGCTCAATCCTGATAACGGACGAGATACAGTGTACGAAACATGCGCCGCGTTATTTTGTTCAGCCTCGGCTTCTTCCGGCTCTGTTTCCGGTTCGTCTTCCTGTAAAATTTCAATTTGTTCTTCGGTATCTATCTTTTCTTCGGCTTGAGGCTCTTGATCATTTTGTGAATTAACGCAGGCGAAAATTATCATGCTGATTAAGAAAATAAAAACAACAGCGGCGGTTATCAATGTTAAAAGAAATAAAGTCCGCCTTCTCAAGAAACACCCTCCCCATTCAGAGAATTATTCCAATACAATTTCTTCAACAGGCGGAGGAGGCGGAGGAGGAGGCGCTTCTCTGTAAATCAATCTGACGTTTTCTACAGACGCGCGATGCCTCAGTCTTAAAACTAAAATTTGTTCTTCAGGGTAATACACCCAGCCCGATGAATCATAACGCTCTAACTGACTGTCTGTTCTCCAATCAATATTGTGAATTTGAATTCTAAGGAACGGACGCACTCCGCGGATTATAAGATGATGCGTCATGTTAGGTGAAAATGAAACCGCGAAATTTAAATTGCCGTCGGGACTTGTTACTCTGACAGACTGCGAAACTGTCCACGCCCATATTCCGTCGTTTGTCAGCAATACCGCTTTTGGATAATAATCGACAGGTTCTAAAATATTATGAAGCGCTCCGGCGTGGGAGTTTAATATTGACGATAAAATTAAAGACTTTCCGATTAACGCCCACTCTTTATTTCCGGTTGTTTCCGCCCAGAAAGCAAGAGCCTTTCCCAGTCTTGCGCTGTATTCCGCATTGAGTCCTACAGAGTTAGACGCAAACACTGTGTCGTTTTCAACATCGCGGATTAAGTTATCTGAAATGAGAGATAAAGCGTTTTCTGTCAGATGATTTATTATATTAACAGCGTCGGGTCGCCATCGTCTTATATCATAAAATATTTCAAACAGTCCGGGACAATGATCAATGTTAAGCGACTCGGGAGCCGCATTGCTTATTATATTGATAACTTCATTAGCTAAAACAATATTGCTTCTTGCGAATAAAAACTCGATTATATTATCTTCTTTTAAAAGTTCAAGCGATCTTTCTCGGGTTAAATGAGTTATCAAATTTAATTTTTCGTTCTCGAAATGAGTGAACGATATATAAGCGTTAGCCATACCTCCGAGAAACGCCGAAGACCTGTAAGTCTGCCGCGGACTGTTGATAAAATTTCTCGGGATGCTCTGCACTGCGCTGACATAATTTCCGCGCGCGAAAGCTCCGGAAATATAAGCGATTATATCATCTTCGTTTTGCAAAGAAGCGGCGTTTTGATTCCATTGCGAATAACTTGTATCCTGCCATCTGCGAAATACGCTTTCGAAATCCTCTGTCTGCGCAATTATATAATCTTCGGGAATAAAAACTTTCTGCTTGCCTCTTGATCTGTAAGAAATAAAATTATTATCTCTGGAAAGAACCATATATCCTTTTTCAAGTTCCTGTCCTGTGCTGCTGAACATATAACGCGAACCTAAGTACATTAAACCAAGCTGTCCTGAATCCTGAACTAAAGAATAACGCCGGGGGATAATCGGAATTGTTACTTCGGAAATTGTATCTGCGAACTCGCCTGTTATCTGAAGCTCCGGACCTCTGGCTGTCTCAAGTGTGTTAAACGAAAGCGAAGTGCCGCCCGGCAGCAGAACGCGAAGAACATGTTCTGAATAAATCATGTATTCGGGGTTTACGGGGATCAAATCTCCGTTAGCGGCGGTCAGCGTCAAACCGTTTCCGCGTTCTTCTTTTAAATTAAATTCTAATCCGCCGTAAAAAACTTTAACTCCGCCTGTGATATATCTTCCTGTCCATTGCGAATCTTCTTCAGATAAATAAGCTGTAAAAGGATTATCCGGTATTTCGATGATTTGCCGCTCGGCAAGATAACGCCCGCGAAATGACATCGCTCCGGTAGTCAGAGAAAAATTTCCGCTGTTGGAAAATTGCAGAATTATCAATAAACAAAAAACAATAAAATAAAGGGCCGCAAGACCGATAATGCGCGTAGCTAAAGGTTTTTTCATTGACCGCTCCCTAAATTGTAACTTGTTTGTTTACAGATTATTGTATACTATATACTAACATGAAAATAAATTTCAATGGAAGCAGTGTTTTTTTACGATTATTTTTAACAATAACTCTTATATTAATGTTTTTTGCGCCAGTTTTCGCGCAGAACAACGATCAAATAAATGCTTCTGATTTGGAAACCGTTTTGGCGGAAGCTTCGGCGCTGCTGGCAAAAAGAGATTATGCTTCCGCGTTAAGATTATTTAATACTCTGCCGCCGGAGCAGGCGCAAAACGCGGAAGTTCAATTGATACGCGCATCGATTTTAAACGCGTCAGGCAGAACCACAGATTCAAAACGAATAGCAAACGAGATCATCGCAAAAGATAATAGAAACACAGACGCATTAATGATTCTCGCCGACGCCGCAGCGATGGAAAATAAAGAGCGCGAAAGAAGACAGTTCCTTGAAAGAGTGCTTGCTGTAAACGCTAGTCACGCGAGAGCTCTGATCGATCTTGCTAACATCAATTTGAAGAATGTAAATTTACGCGGAGCCGCCGCTTATTTTGACAGAGCGTTAGCCGCCGAACCCGAAAACGGAGAAGCGCTGACAGGACGCGCTTCGGTCTACCGCTACAGTAATGATTACAGAAACGCCGAGAGACTTTTAAACCGCGCGATAAGCATATATCCGCAGTGGGTAAGACCTCTTCACGAAAGAGCGAGGCTTTACAAAGGAGCCGGCTACTACGGCGACGCTTTGAATGATTTTGCAGCCGCGATAAAAATTGAACCTAACGATTACTGGACGCTTGTTGATTACGGTCAAACTCTGATGGAGATAAACCGCAAAACAGAAGCGCTGGATATTTTAAATAAAGCGATATCCGTTGACCCGGAAATTTTTATGGCTTATGTTTACAGCGCGGCGTTAAAAGATGAAGCCGGCGATTATTCAGCGGCGGAAAAAGATTACGCGAAATTAGTAAAATTAAAACCTGATTATTATTTCGCCGCAGAATCGCTCGGTGTTATCAAAATGAGAAATAAACAATGGGCAGCCGCGAGAGACGCTTTTCTTGACGCGTATAAACAAGCGCCGAAAGAATTCAGTTATGCGCTGTTAGCTGCAATGAACTGGATGCGCGCCGGAAGACAGACAGATCCTAAACAATTTCTCGCGCAGGTGATTCGCACTGCTCCCAGAGATTCGCTTGATTACGCGATGCTTCGCCTTTATCACGATCTCAGCGGCGATATCAATGTTATTGAAGCCGTTGATAAAGAAAAAAATTTATATACAAAATCTAAAATGCTTTTTTATCTTGCTTCATATTACGATATAAGAGGCAATAAAAATCTTGCCGAAAGATATTATCTAATGGTTAAGGATTTAGACACTCCCGGCACTGTAGAATGGCAGTTAAACGAAATAATTTTAGAAGAACGCGGTCTTAACCTAAGGAAAAATTAATGAGCAGCAACACAACAACAATTACGTTAAACGAAATTGAATTTAAATTGATCGGAACAGCGCACGTTTCACGGGAAAGCATTGAAGAAGTAAAAAATATTATTAACGAAGAAAAACCGCAGCTTGTTTGCGTAGAGCTGGATCAATCGCGTTACAATTCGATTACACAAAACGACAACTGGGAAAAATTAAATTTATCAAAAGTGTTCAAAGAAGGAAAAGGATTTCTTTTGATAGTAAATCTGATCCTGGCAGGTTTTCAGCGCAGACTCGGCAATGAGCTTGGCGTAAAGCCGGGCGAGGAAATGAAAACAGCGATAGAAACCGCGAAGGAGTTAAATATTCCTCACGTTCTTTGCGATCGCGAAATTCACACTACCCTGCGCAGGGCATGGGCAAAGTGCGGTTTCTGGAATAAAACAAAACTGCTCTCGAGCCTTTTAGCTTCGGCGTTTACAAAAGAAAAATTAAACGAGCAGGAGATAGAAAATTTAAAAAACTCAAACGAAATGGACGGCATGATGAATGAGTTAGCGGAATATCTGCCGCCGATAAAAACAGTTTTAATTGACGAAAGAGACCGCTACCTTTCCTCAAAAATTTGGGAATCTTCATGCAACGCCAAAAAAAACGCAGATGATACATCACCTGTAAAAAAAGTCGCCGCCGTTGTGGGCGCAGGTCACATGCAGGGGATGATTGTTCATCTGGAAAAATTAAGTCGCGGCGAAGCGACAACTGATGTAAGCGAGATTGATATAGTTCCGCCGCCGACATTTTTATCAAAAGCGGCAGGTTTTATTATTCCCGCGGCGATTATCGCTTTAATAGCGGCAGGCTTTATCGGCAAAGGCGCGGGAATAGGCTTGGAAATGATTCTCAGATGGGTTTTATGGAACGGCTCTCTTGCAGCGCTCGGCTCTCTTATTGCACTTGCTCATCCGCTTGCGATCCTTGTTTCTTTTTTAGGCGCTCCGATCGCGACGCTCAACCCGTTCATCGGTGTCGGATTATTTTCCGGTCTTATTCAGATAACGTTCAGTAAGCCCCGCGTTTCCGATTTACAAAATATTACAGAAGATATAACAAGCATTAAAGGAATATATAAAAATAGAATTGCAAAAGCGCTGCTGGTGTTTTTTCTCTCGAGCCTTGGCGGCGCGATTGGAAATTTTATTTCCTTTCCGGCGATTGTAGGGCTACTGGGTGGTAATTAAAACAATTAATTCGTGCGGCTGGGTTTTTGATTCATATTGATATAAAATCATTTACTTCATTACAATCGGGATAAAATCGATAACATTCGAAGCTGTAATGCTGTATTGCGACTCATCCATACACGCAGCCTCGCCTGACTTGCCGTGAAAATACGCGCCAAGTTTAGCCGCTGTAAAAACATCGCACCCTTGTGAAATAAAACCCGCGATCATTCCTGTAAGCACATCGCCTGTTCCGGCTTTAGAAAGCGCGCTGTTTCCGGTTGTGTTAATATTTACATTGCCATCAGGAGAAGCGATTACTGTATGCGCGTCTTTTAGGAGAGTTACAACATTAAATACTTTAGCGAATTTTAACGCAGTACCAATCACATCATCAAGGATTTCCTCGATTGATAACCCTGTTAATCTGCTCATCTCGCCCGGATGCGGCGTTATCACGCACAGTGTTTTTAAAGTTTTAAAAGTATTCAAGTCCTCGGAAACAGCGAAAAGAGCGTCGGCGTCAAGTACAAGAGGAATATTCGACGCTTCTGCCGCTTTGATCAATTCTAAAACAAATTCTGTTACTTCTATGCTTCTTCCAATCCCGGGACCTATTACAATCACGCCGGCGTTTTTTATTTCTCCCGATATATTTTCAAAACTTTCTTTACAGTACTTTCCGTTTTTTCCCGATACTATGCGCGTAACAATTTCACGCTGGAAATGCTGTATCACAGAAGCTGTATTTCGCGTAACGCACGCGCAGACAAGACCCGCTCCGGCTTCATACGCGGCGGAACAAGCAAGAGAAGCAGCTCCCGGCATTTCATCAGAGCCTGCGAAAACTAAAACTTTTCCGAAACTTCCTTTGTTAGACCGCCGCTTACGCTTTGGTAATAAAGCAATTGCTTCACTCCCTGTAAGAACCTCTGTTTTAACGTCGACTCTTTCGATTAACGTACGCGGAATAGAAATATCTTCGAAATGAATTATACCTGTACACTCTGCTCCGGGAAAAAGATACAACCCCGTCTTTGGAAAGCCAAATGTGACAGTCTGCGCGGCTTTTATCGCTGTTCCCATTATCAGCCCTGTATCAGAATGAACGCCGGAAGGGATGTCAACGGAGATGACGTATTTCGCGTAACGGTTGATGCTGTCAATTAAATCTTTATAAATCCCTTCAATATCGCGTGATATTCCTGTGCCGAAAAGAGCGTCCACTATTAAATCATAAGATTCAAATTTTATTTCTGTATTAAAAGAAAATATATTAACGCCGAGATTTTTAACAATTCTTAAATTAACGGCGGCGTCTGCGCCCGCCGCGTCTATTCCGCCTGTGAAAACAACATCTGTATCAATTCCTTTAACACTCAAGAGACGCGCGGCTGCTAATCCGTCGCCTCCGTTATTCCCCTGACCGCAAACTACAAGTACGCAGGGATTATCAATCGTTTTTAAATACTCAAAACAATGTCTTACAACGCCAATCGCAGCGTTTTCCATCAATAGAATCGAAGGGATGCCAATTTCATTTATTACTATTTTTTCAATTTCGCGCATTTGAGCGCTTGTTACAGTTTTCAGGGAGCTTCTCCCTTACTCCACGCGTGTAATATCCGCGCCGAGGCTTGAAAGTCTTTCTGTTAAGTGCTCATAGCCGCGCTCAATCTGGTAAACGTTTCGTATAACGCTCTTGCCTTCGGCGCACATGGTAGCGATGAGCATTGCCATTCCGGCGCGCACATCGGGGCTGGTCAGTTCGGAGCCGTGCAGTTTTGCGGGACCGGAAATAACGGCGCGGTGAGGATCGCATAACACTATGCGCGCGCCCATGCCGATTAATTTATCGACAAAGAACATACGCGACTCGTACATTTTTTCGTGGACTAACACGGTTCCTTTTATTTGAGTAGAAACAACAATGATAATGCTTAAAAGATCAGGAGGGAAACCGGGCCAGGGAGCGTCGTCGATTTTAGGAATCATTCCGCCGATATCCTGATTTACTTCCATGCTTTGTTTTTTCGGCACATGAATAATATCGCCTTCGTGAGCCCAAAAAATCCCGAGCTTTCCAAACGCGACCTTCGCAGGGCGCATGTCGGAAGGACGCGCGCCGTGTATATGAAGATCGCCTCCGGTTACGGCGGCTAACCCGATAAAAGAACCTACTTCCATAAAATCAGGACCGATTTCAAATTCGCAGCCGGAAAGTTTTTTTACGCCGGTAATCGTCAATATGTTAGAACCGATCCCTTCAATTTTCGCTCCCATTTTAACGAGCATATTACAAAGGTCTTGAACATGCGGCTCGCTTGCCGCGTTAGTTAAAATAGTTTTACCTTTCGCGAGCGCTGCCGCCATCACGGCGTTTTCTGTCGCTGTTACAGACGCTTCGTCAAGAAAAATATCCGCGCCTTTTAATCCTTTTACCGTAAATGTAAAATTGTCGCCGGTTTTAACTTTTGCGCCGAGCTCTGTAAGAGCCAAAAAGTGAGTATCAAGCCGTCTGCGTCCGATAACGTCCCCTCCGGGCGGCGGCAATATAACTTTTCCTGATCGCGCAAGCAGAGGACCGGCGAAAAGTATCGATGCTCTGATTTTTCTTGCTTCTTCTCTTGGTATCTCGCTTGATTTTATATCCGGCAGCGATAATTTATAAACATTCGCTCCTTGCGACTGGACTTCACCGCCCAGAGAAATGAAAACATCGAGCATTACATGGACATCTTCGATATCGGGAATATTTTTTAAAATGACAGGTTCATCTGTTAAAAGAGCGGCAGCTATACACGGGAGCGCCGCGTTTTTATTTCCGCTTACTTTGATCGATCCGTTTAATGGAATGCCGCCGTTGATTATATACTCGCTCATGTTTTAATATAGAAGGAATGATTGATTATTGTCAATGCGTATACCCAACGCACATGCACACTCTTAATGTATCATTTATCTTTCGAACAACGCTTTTAATTCTTCGTGACTCATGCGCGTAAGCCATGATTCGCCGGATTTAATCGTCATGTCAGCAAGTTCTTTTTTACCGGAAATCATCGCGTCAATTTTTTCTTCGAAGCTGTTTTTTGTTATAAGACGGTGAACAAAAACATTTCGTTTCTGCCCGATGCGAAAAGCGCGGTCTGTCGCTTGATTTTCTACCGCCGGATTGTACCATAAATCATAATGAATAACGCGGCTCGCGGCGGTCAAGTTTAAACCGAGTCCTCCCGCTTTTAAACTGATCAGCATAATACGCGCCGTTGGATCGTTTTGGAATTTGTCAACAGCGCCGGCTCTCGCGTTCTGGCTAAGTCCGCCGTGATACAACACTGACGCTTCGCCTAAATCTTTTTTAATTATTTTCTCAAGGCAGTCAAGAGTTTCAACATACTGACTGAACACTAACGTCTTTTCCTTACTGGCGAGAATTTCACGTAACAGAGCGATAAGAAGCTGCGCTTTTCCTGACAGTTCCGATACAGCGGGGCTTTCTTTGTCGTAAACCCGCGGATGATTGCAAATTTGTTTAAGAGATGTAAGCAGATAAAATATTAATGATGATCGTTCTTTTGGATCAATTTTTTTTGATTTATCCATCGACTGCGAGACAACAGTTTCGTATAACGCAGCCTGCTCTTTTTCTAAAACAGCGTATTCGTTTATGACGATCTTTTCCGGCAAATCTTTGATAATGTTTTTATCCGTTTTAAGACGGCGTAAAAGAAAGGGAGATGTGATTTTCTGCAGTGCCAGAGCTTTATCTTTGTTTCGCATAACTTCGATCGGAGCGCGGTATTGATCTCTAAAATTCGCCGCGTCTCCAAGATATCCCGGCAATATAAAATCAAAGAGCGAACGCAAATCTTCAAGGCGGTTTTCCACAGGAGTGCCGGACAGCGCTAAGCGGTGCTTAGAATTAATATTTTTAACAGTCCGCGAAACGCGCGTCTGCGAATTTTTCATTAAATGCGCTTCATCAACAATTAAAAGAGAGAATGTTTTTTTCTTTAGTTTTTCAGAATCGCGCACCATTGTCTGATAAGTTGTAAGAAAAACATCATTCTTTTTATCGAATTTTCTGCCGCTTCCGTAATAACGGGATACATTTAAAGAAGGGGCGAATTTTTTAAGTTCAATTTCCCAGTTGTTTAAAAGTGCGGCGGGAGCAACGACAAGACAGCCGAACGCGCCGTTTGCGTCTTCTTTTAAAAGACCCTCTTCTTTAAAACGAAGAACAACGGCAATAGATTGAACTGTTTTTCCAAGACCCATATCGTCGGCGAGAATGCAGCCGAATCCCGAAAACAAAAGAGAACAAACCCAGTTGTAGCCTCTCTCCTGATACGGACGCAAACTTGCGCATAACGTTTCAGGAACGGGAAAATCGCGTTCTTTAAAAAGATTATCAAGAGATTTGCGCGCATTAAACTCAAGAACGCTGTCGCCGGAAAAATGCGCTTTAAGAAAATCATTTGTATCGGGGGATTTTGATTTCGCTTTTTTTAACAGCCGCGATAATTCATCGGCGCGCATTTTTACAAAGCCGTCTTTGAAACGAACCATCGCGCGCTTTAGTTTAACGAGTTTTTCAAACTCTTTAATGGAAATAACTTCATCTCCGACAGCGATCTGCCATTCAAAATTACGCAGCGAATCCAAATCGAGATATTTAACAAGCGAGCCGCCTTCATTTTTTCCTTTGATTACTAACCGCGGCTTTAATTCACGCGCAAGAGTTTTTGGAAGATTGACAGTCATTCCAAGACGGGACAGAAGAGACGAAGCGGAGTCTAAAAAAGAGACAAGCCGCGTTTCAGATAACGCGATTTTTTGACAGTTAAAAAGTTCTTTTATTTCAGGAAGATAATTTGATAAAGCAATCGGAGCGCGGAGCGTTTCAATGTCTTTGCATTTGCAAAGAGGCGTTTTTACAATATTTATCTGCGGTTCAGTAAGCCCCGGAATTTCTTCCTCTGTTATAACATCCATGGAAATAGAGAAATTCATCGCTTCAAAGGAATCTTCTTCGCGCTTTGCCGCGTCTTTGATTGTTATCGCGTAACGGAAAGCGGTAAAATCGATATGAAGCACGGAAAGCCAGCGATCGAGCGTCATCGGCAGAGAGCGTTTCGCAGGAGAAGAAATATCAGCAAACATCCCCATAAAAAATAAATTTAAGAGCCGCTTGTAATCATCATTGCCGGCTTTTTCAAATTCGTTCTTAAAAGTCATGTATTTATTTCTAACCCATTCGCTTAAAAAAGCCGAAGACAAAATGTCAGCAACGCTGCGGCCGCTTACAGTTTGTTTACCCGCGGATTCTGATTGTTTTTTATTCAAATTTATTTTAAACACAGGCGGCGCTTTTAACATTCCGCATTCAAGAGCGGAAATTTGTTTTAACATACCGGAAACAACAGGCAGCGATTCAAAGGGACGCCAGATAATTTTCATGGTTTCATCATCGTTATCGCAGACAAAAGGAATAAAAGCGCCGGAATGACTGACAAGTTTTAAAAATCTAAAAAGATAAAATAAAAACCTGTAAGAAGCGGTTCCGTCATCATCGGAAAATTCAGTAAAATGACTGAACGCTTTAAATAGCGTATAACGTTTTTTATTTCCGTTAATATCTTCAGCTAACAGAACAGGTTCAACGCCGGGAACAAGACTCGGGCACTGAACAGTCCAATGCGAACGCGAAAAATCATGTTCTAAAAAATCTTCAGAATCAGATTCCGCCTCTTCCCATTCATCAGTTTCCGTTAAATTTATTCGATGATAAAATTCCGCCATAACAGCGGTAAAATTTTTATCGCTAAACGGAGGATCGGGCGGCAGAAGCGAGGAAATTAACTGCCCGCAGTAAGGAATCTCTTCAAAAATTACCGGTTCTTGTATTATTACTTCTTTTTTCTCTATTTTCTGTTCTTTGTTAAATGTTATCTGAAACGGCGGCGCGACAGAATGAACAACAACCTTGCCGAAGCGGGAAGCAAGATCCATTCCGCGAAGACGAAATAAAACCTGAGGATTAGCGTCAATTTCTCTTGCGATAATGTAATAGAGAGCCGCCATGTGTTTGCATGGATCGCCGTAATCGGGGCAGGAGCACGATCTTTTCATTTCGCGCCATTTGCGCGGAATCAGATTTATTCCGTCTTTTTTTAATTTTTCCAGAAAGGTTTCGGGCAATTCGCCTGCGGCAATCCGCGCGAGAAGGGGCGGATCGTTTTCTATCAGCTTATAAACTTTTTCAGCTTCTTCCAAAGGAGAAAAATTTATCGATACATTATAAAAAGGTTTGAAATTTCCTTCGACTTTTGCCGCGGCGCGTCCTTCTTTTAATTCGAGCGAAAGAACACGCCCGGCATTCGCATAACGTCTGCCGCGCTCGAGCCTTTCACCCATTTGGTAGCTGTCAAGAACATCGATGAACCAGCGTCCCCATGGAGTGATACCGTAAAGATTTTTCATTACTCAATTTTAAATCTTCCTACTTCCTGGAGCAGTTTGTCAATTCCTTCGCGGTTTTTGATGCTGATTTCGTTTACATGAACAACAGCGACATTTATCTGATCGGCGCCGGAAGCCATTTCGTTCATACCGGAAGTAATTTCCTGAGTCGCTTTTTCAAGGTTCTCCGCTTCTCTGATAACTTCCTGAGAACCTTCAAGCATTTCTTTGGAGCCGGCTTCTACCTGTCTTGTTATCTGATTTACATTGCTGATTCCTTCGAGAATCTGCTTGGAGCCTTCGCCCTGCTCTTCCATCGCGTGACGGATATTATCTTCCTGCTCGGAAACTATTTTAACGCCGGAATCAATCGCTTCGAATTTATTAAGAACGTTATTTGTTGATGAAGTTATCTTATCAATTGATTCTTTAATTCTTTTTAGAACAGAGCCGATGGTCTTTGACTGCGCGCTCGAATTCTCGGCTAACTTGCGGATTTCATCGGCTACTACCGCGAAACCCTTGCCCGCTTCGCCCGCGTGAGCCGCTTCAATCGCGGCGTTCATTGATAACAGATTTGTCTGGCTAGCGATGTTTTGCATAACAGAGTTGATTTCTAAAAGTCCTTCCGATTCGCGGGAAATTTCCTGTATGTCAGAGGCTACTTCCTGTAAGCCTCCGCGTCCCACTTCAGAAGCATCCCTTAAACTTTTTACATTGGCGCTGTTTTTTACAAGCGTATCGGTAACAGAAGCGATATTCGCGACCATCTCTTCGATAGCGGCGGAAGCCTGTGATACATTGCTTGTCTGTCTTGCGACATTTCCGTCTAATTTATTAATGTTAATCGTAACCTGCTGCATTGTCGCGTTGGTTTCGGTTACGCTGGCGCTTTGATTAATTATGCGTCCTTTAATGCTTTGAATGTTAGCTGTAATTTCATTGACTGCCGCAGCGGTTTCGTTCATGTTAGACGCAAGATCATTTCCGATGCCTGACAGCGTATCGGCTTCGTGTTTTATCATCACCATAAGTTCTCTGATTTTTTCTATTGTCTGATTAAAATACCGCGAAAGATCTGTGATTTCGTCTTTTCCTTTTTCGGCAATACTAACTGTAAGATCGCCCTCGCCCTGAGCAATATCCTTTAATGTATTCGTTACATTGATTATAGGCATCATCGTATAATGAAGGACAAAATAAATAACCACCGCTACAATTGCCGCGATTATTAAAGCGACTGCTATTGTAATCGCGGTTAATTTCTTTACATCGCTAAGTATGTGATCATGACTTACTCCGACCATTACAGCCCAAAATTTGCCGGAAACGCCGATCTCTATGGGGGAAAAAAAAGTTTCCAGATGAGTATGTAACGCTTCGGAATATGAATTGGTATTAAAATCCCTTCCTTCGGCGATAGCTCTAAGAGCCGGCTGTAAATCATCACCCAAGAATTTTTCAGTATCGAGCATATTCTTACCGACGCGATCAGGGAATGAATGCGCTAAGATGAATCCTGTATCGGTGTAAATACCCATAACGGCGATTTCATCATGTGTATCAACGGTTTTTTGAACCAGCGGCTGCATTTGATTGGTATACATTAATAAACCGACAGCGCCTACTATATCATTATTACGGCAAACAATAGGAACCATAAATCTTAATAAAACGCGTCCGTCTCTGAAAAAAGGAGGATCTACGCGATCCATTGGAGCTCTGGGGTTTACATTATTTATATATGCTATTGCGTTATCAACATCGCCTGTAGCGCGTATTTCCAGCTTACCGGTTTCTCTTGTAACCGCCGCCGCGTACTGTCCTGTATCGGTAGAACCTAATCTGCCAATCATTTGAGCGTCCATGCCGTCAACACCGTTTGGTTTCCATACAGTATAGAGCTGCAAATATTCAGGTCTGGCTTCCATTACGCCTTTTAATAAAGTGTCAAATATATTGCGCCGGTCAGCAACGTTAATATCCTGATAATCAGCCATTACTTCCGCGATGGTATTCAACATTGAAAAACGGGAATCCTGCCGCCCTTTCCAGAATTCAGACAATTCTCCGGACAAATATTCAATTACGTCAATATTAAGATCAGTAGCGATTGCTGACGAATTGATAAGCAAAATTATTGATATCGCCGCGACAACAACAATCAATATTGTGATTACCATTATGCTCAATTTAAATTTTAATTTCATTTTTCATCCTCCTGATTTTCCGGAAAAAAATATTAATTATTAAGTTTAATATTGAAAAATAATGCTTGATTTTATAATCTCAGGCAAAAAATGTTCACAACAATCACTTATATCGAAAGATATAATACAAAAATTATAAAATGTCAATCAATAACCCACCCTGAAGTGATCCCGCGAACCGAGCTCTCGGGTACATTGTTCATAAAATGAGAATTTATTTAGTTTACATGTTGCAATTTATTTTTATTGTTGTTATATTTATGTTAACGACCGTTCGTTTACTAATATAATATGGTCAAGGCAGTTATTGGATAATGACGAAAGATGAAATAATAAACGCCGCTTTTAAGGTCTGGGGTTGTAATTATTACAGAAAAACAAGTCTTTCACAACTAGCCGGGGAACTCAAAGTGAGTAAGCCGGCTCTCTATCGTCATTTTATTAATAAACAAGACCTTTCTGCGGCAATGACAGAGCGGTTTTTGAATGAATTTGCAGTTTCAATCAAGGATGATTTAAAAAAAGCGAAGGAAATGGAACCGGATGAGGGAATTTTAACGATTATAGGGAGTATATCAAGATATTTCGGACAAAATGTTTTCGCGTTAATTTTTTCAATAATGAGTTTTTATGACCGGAATGTTGATAAATCTTTTATTTCACAGCAGTTAAAAGAACGGGGCGCGGACATGGCGGTTCTTCAAGAGATAATATTGAAGAAATATCCCGCAGAAACTTCTATTATAAGGCTGATATTTAACTCTCTTACATTTTTTATGTCGGCTTTTCATAAAAAAAATAATTCGATGAAAAATCCGCCTTCGCAGGAAGATATTGAAAAAGTAAATATAACAATATGCGGCATTATAAAACACGGGCTTGGATTTTTCGATCAGAAAAGCAAAAACAAAGCAACTTTGGACTTTGAAAAACTGGAAAAATTCGTAAGCGAAATGACGCTGAACGCTCAAGCGGAACCGTTTTTTAAAGCAGTCGCCGAAGCTGTCGCCGAAGCCGGTCCATGGGATGTATCGATGGACATGGTCGCGAAAAAAATCGGGATGAGCAAGAGCAGTCTTTACGGACATTTTAAAAGCAGGAAAGATATGCTTCGCCGCCTTTTTATCACAGAGTTTAAAAGAATAATTGAATTCGCGAAACAAGGAATCGCTTTATCTTCCGATCCTGCGGAACAGCTTTATCTGGGTCTTTTTTCGATTTCTGTTTACCTGCAGGAAAGACAGGAAATTCTTATCGCTATGGACTGGATTCGCACGCGAAAACTTAATCTTGGAAAGCCCGATAAAAACATAGAGCTTTTCAGGCTTTTTGAAGATGTGGAAATCGCTCAGCTGCGAAACGCTTCGGATGAAGAAAAACAGCGCGCTTCCCACTGGTTTTTATTTTTATTAATAAATATTTTAACTCATCCTATGGAGGTTCAAATGAATAGTGAGGATAAAAATGTTAATTATAATATCGAAACATTATATAAATTTATAACATTGGGTCTTGGAGGCTTTGTACAATGAAAAGTAAAAAATGGGTTTGTCTTGCGGTGATTGTATTTTTATCCGCGAACTTACAAGCGCAAAATATTATTCAGCTAACGCCGGAAAAAGCGGTTGAACTGGCGATTCAAAACAACCTTGGTCTAAAATCATCACAGACAGGTTTGGAAACAAAAAAACGCGCGTCAAAATATTCGTGGAACCAATTTATTCCGCAGCTTTCTGTAACTCCCGGTTTCAACATGAGTTATCCCGGCAGTGAAATGAAAGGAGCGGCTCCTGTAGAACAAATTCCTTTAAATCCTCTTTTTCTAGGCATGCTTCCTCCCGGCACTCCGAATATTTACGGCGTTGTTCCGTACTCTTTCGAGCTTCCTCAATGGAGCTTACTTGCCAACATTCAAGCGACATTTGCGCTCAATGCCGCAATGTTCGAAAACCTCAGACGTCTGCGTCTTGATTATGAAACAGGGCAAATAACTTATGAAAAAGCGAAAGTTCAGCTTGAACGCGATGTATTAAAACAATATTACGATATTTTACTTTTAGAGGAAAATATTTCTCTCTTGCTTAGAAGCATAGAAAATGTTGATCGTTCGGTGCAGATAGCGCAGGCGAATTACAACGCTGGTCTTGTACCGGAACTCACCCTGCTTCAGGCACGCGTTCAAAGAGAAAATATGCGTCCGATGCTTTATCAGGCGGAAAACGGATTATTATCTTTGAAGGAACTTTTTTCGATGCAGCTTGGATTGGAAGGCGATACCGGTTTTGAGCTTGTTCCTTTTTCTGACGCAAGCGATATTATTTCTCTTGATGTAAAAGAAATGATTTCGAAAGCGGCAGTCAATAAACCTGATATTCTGGAATTAAAAAAAACCATTCAAATGCTGGAAAGCGTCCGCAAAGTACAGATTAACGCGCTTACTCCGACATTAGTTTTAAACTGGAATCATAATTCCGCTTATGTGATATGGAAAAAAGATGAAAGACCCGAAAATATCGATAAATGGAATAACTCGGGATCGTTTCAAATTTTATTCAGAATTCAATTAGACAGTTTACTTCCGTGGAGCTCGAGCTTTCAAGGAATAAGAAATGTTGAAGATCAAATTAAATCAGCTAACATCGGGCTTGCCCAGATGATCCGCGGAACAGAAATTGAAGTTCAGAATATCGTTATGTCGCTTGACAGAACTAATTCACATATGCAGGCATTAACGCAAAATGTTACATTAGCCGAGCAGTCATACAGATTGATGGAACAAGCTTACAGAGCCGGTTTACAGGATTATTTTCAGGTTCAGCAGTCGGAGCTGGCTTTAAGACAGGCGCGCAATAATTTGCTTGAACAACAGTTTACATATTTAAAAGGTTTGATAGATTTAGAATACGCAATCGGCGTTCCGTTCGGAACACTATCAAAAAGGAGTGAATAATGAAATTAAAAACAAAACCAAAATTTAAGAATTTTACTGCAGAGTACACAGAGCCGCACAGAGGAAAGAGGATTCCTGTTAAAAAAACTCTGTGTAACTCTGTGACCTCTGTGGTTTATTCATCTTTTTGCTTAATTATTATGTTATCCGTATCAGCGTGTAACAAAGACGCGGACAAAAAAGCGGGAGCGGAAGCGATCATTCCCGTTTTCGCGGTTAACACAATTTTAGCCGCCGAAGGGCAGATACAAGATTACATTACTTTTTCAGGCGATATAATAGCCGGTTCTACTATCGATGTTTATCCCGAAGCGGCGGGTAAGGTGACGGAAATTTATGTCACTGTCGGAAGAAGGGTAAACAGAGGAGACAGAATCGCTTCTATCGATCCGTCGCGCCCGGGCATGACGTTTAGGCAGAATGTCGCGACAGCGCCGATCAGCGGCACTGTTGTAATGATTCCGGCGCAGATAGGAATGACAGTCGCTCCGCAGGTGCCTCTTGTGCGAATAGCAGGCGGCGGCGGAATGGAAATTAAATTAAATGTCGCAGAACGTTTTATCTCCAGAATGGCGTTGAATCAGCCGTGCGAAATAACTCTTGACGCGTGGCCCGGAGAAGTATTTAACGGAAGCGTAAGCGAAGTTTCGCCGACAGTCGATACCGCGTCAAGAACGATGGAAGTGCGGGTCAATGTTAGAGACTCAGGCAGTAAATTAAAAGCGGGAATGTTCGCCAAAGTGCGGGTCATCACAGAGCGGAAAAATAATATTGTGAAAATCCCGGCGGCGGCTGTCATTAACAGATTCGGAGAGCAGTATGTTTACGTTATCGGACAGGACGAGGAAAATCCGGAAATCACTGTCGTATTAAAACGATTAATAACGCCGGGTATCACAATCGACGGAGTGATGGAAATCGCCGTCGGATTAGCGCCTAACGAAGAAATTGTCGTAAGAGGTCAAACGCTTCTGGACGAAGGCTCAAGAGTAAATATAATTGAGCGCGTAACGCCTTTGGCTCACTAAAAATACGGAGTAATTATGAGCATGGTTAAAACGGTCGTCTCAAGACCGACAACATTTTTTATAATTTTCGCACTTTTGATCGGACTTGGAATTTTCGCAATGACAAATCTTCCTATCGATCTTTATCCTGAAATCAGTCTGCCGATCATGGCGGTTTATACAATTTATCCGGGAGCCGGTCCTGAAGAAGTGGAAAGGTCTGTTACGCGGTTATTGGAAGCGACGCTCTCCAGCGTTTCGGGTATGGATACTATTAACTCGATATCAAGCAAAGGGTTAAGCCTTTTGATAATGCAGTTTACATACGGAACAGATCTCGCGGAAGCGACAAATTCAATCCGCGATTATCTTGATCGAATCAGAAATTATTTCCCGGACGGAATACAATCGCCGATAATTTTTAAAGCAGACCCAAGCATGATGCCAATCATGACATTCATGGTAACTTCGGAAAAACGCACATCCGAAGAACTGCGCGAAATTGCCGAAGACACGATTGTTCCGCGGATTGAGCAGACACCGGGCATTTCGACCGCATCGGTTAACGGCGGAAGAGAAAAAATAGTCCGCGTCGAAATTCCTCAAAGCCGTCTTGAAGCTTACGGTTTGACAATTACATCGATACAGCAGATGCTCGCTATTCAGAACATGCAGACAGCAGCAGGTTCAATTACAGACGGAGGAATTTCCTACCTGCTTACCACAATGGGCGAATATTCGTCGTTAGACGAAATTAAAAACACTGTAATTAACTATAAACCCGGTTACGCAGCCGGACAGGTGGAAATGCGGCAGATTTATCTGCGCGATATCGCCGATGTTTTTGAAGGTTATAAAAACGAAAGCAATGTCGTTTATGTCAACGGACAATCCGCGGTAACGCTTTCGGTATCAAAACAAACGGGAAAAAATTCCGTGCAGACCGCGAAGGAGTTACGCGAAAGAATGAAGAAACTCACGCGTGAACTGCCGACCGATTTAAAAGTAACCGAACTTTTTAACACCACCGATATTATCGAAAACTCTTTAAATCAAGTTACATCAACGGCGATGTGGGGCGCTATCCTTGCGATTGTTACGTTGTTTATTTTCCTCCGTTCGGGAAAACCGACTATTATCATCGGTTTAAGCATCCCTATCTCTGTAATTATTACCATGCTTTTAATGTACTTCGCGGGTCTAACCCTCAACTTAATGACAATGGCGGGACTCGTTTTGGGTATCGGTATGCTGATCGACAACTCGATTGTAATCCTTGAAAATATTTACCATTACCGCGAAAAAGGCGCGAAATTAAAAACCGCGTCAGTTTTAGGAACTTCGGAAATGATTGTAGCGATTACAGCTTCCACTCTTACGACAATCTGCGTTTTCGCGCCGATGATTATGTTCCAAGGGCTTTTGGAAATGGCAGGAGAACTTTTCTCGGGGCTTGCGTTTACAGTCGTAATATCGCTTGGTATCTCGCTCTTTACGGCAATTTTCCTCGTACCGGTCTTAAGCAGCCACTACCTGCCGATTGTTACGCGCAAACAAGTGCCTCTCAAAGGAGCGTTAGCTGTCATTGACGCAAAGATCGGCGGTTTCTTTGTATGGCTGGATACTAAATACAGAAACGCCGTAAGAAGAATTTTAAACAGAAAATTAATTGTTATACTTATTCTTGCCGCGCTGCTTGGCGTCAGTATATTTTTAATTCCAATTATAGGATGGGAGCTGATGCCGCAGCAGGAGAGCGACAATGTAAACATAACGGCGACTCTTCCGATTGGAACGACGCTTCAGGAAACCGAAGCGGTTTTAAAACAGCTTCAATTAATTGTTGAGCGCGAAATAGCGGGGAACTACGACCGTCTTACGCTTAACGCAGGCGGCGGCGGAATAATGACGCTTGGAGCCAGCACAAGTCATTCAGGCTCGCTGCGCATCGGTCTTCCGGAATATTCCGTACGAAAAATGGATGCAAACGAAATCCAAACAATACTCGAGCCGTATCTGAACCAATTCCCCGGAGTAATTTTCTCATTCAGCGGCGGCGGCTTTGGCATGAACATGCTCGGCGGCAGCAGCGTGAGTATCATTTTGCGCACAGACGATCTTGTAAAAGGAAAGGCGATCGCGCAGAGGATTTCGGATTTATTAAAAGAGAGGCTCAACGATTATGTTACAGAGCCTTCGATCGATTTAACAGACGGGCTTCCTCAGTATGAAATAATTATTGATCGCGAAAAAATGTACGCGCTCGGTCTTAACACATATCAGGTCGGAAATGAAATTAAAGCGGCAGTTGACGGCGTTACAGCGACAAGATATAAATCCGGCGGCAAAGATTACGATGTATTATTGATACTCGCCGAAGCAGACCGCAGCAATCTGCCCGCTCTCGATCACATTTTTATCAGCAGCCAGATGTCAGGACGCGTTCCGTTATCAAACTTTGTTTCGTATCAGCAGGGAACAGGACCTATGTCAATTAACCGCGAAGATCAAAGCCGCGTAATAAATATAACGGCGAGAGCAAGACCCGGCGTGCGCACAAACCATCTTCAAGAAATGGTGGAAAATCTGATTAGATCGGAAATCCCGGTAGAAGATGATGTAACGATTGAATACGGCGGCGCGAATACTCAGATGGTCAGAATGATGGGACGCTTTATTTTAATCTGCATTGTCGCAGTCTTTCTGGTATTCGGAATTATGGCGAGTCTTTTTGAATCGTTCCGCGCTCCTTTCATCATAATCCTGACAATTCCGTTATCTGTCATCGGCATTGTCGCTATTTATTTAATTACTAACACAATCTTTAATATGCTCACCGCTGTCGGACTTTTAGTTTTAATCGGCATCATCACAAACAACGGAATCATTCTTGTCGATTACACTAACCTGCTCCGCAAAAGAGGTTACGCTCTGAATGACGCGATCATCGAAGCGGCTCGAAGCCGTCTCCGCCCGATATTAATGACAACAGTTACAACAGTTTTAGGACTTGTCCCGATGGCGTTCTTCCCGGGTGAAGGAACGGAATTAGTCGCGCCGATTGGAAAGACAGTCCTGGGCGGTTTATCGTTCGGCACATTAATGACGCTGTTCTTAATGCCTGTAATGTACGCTATCATTAACAAGAACTCGGATATACGCGCCGCCAAAGCTCAGGAAAAACGCGACAAAATCGCCGCCGGTGAAGGACGCGTAAAACAGCGGGTACTGCAGGAACAACAAGAACAAATTTCAACTAACACGGAGGTATCACAATCATGATCCGCATAGAAATAATCGCTAATCGTTCGGTAGAAGAAAATATTTTAGAAGCGCTGGCAAAAGAACAAGTTGGAAAATTTTACACAAAAATTCCCAACATTCTCGGAGTCGGCGCCTGCGGTCCCCGCATGGGAGACGCTGTCTGGCCCGAAGAAAATTTCGCGCTGATCATCTGGTGCGAAGAAGAAGAAGCGCAAGGCATAAAACGCGCTATAACCAATGTTAAGGAAAAATTTCCCGGCGAGGGGATAAAAATTTTCGGCATATAATTAATGAGGAATAATTTGACATTAGTCATTATTAATTAATTTCTGAATCAATCTTCGCCTGGAGATTCGCCATGATGTATTTTCTGATCTTTGCTTTGGATTCGGTTTCTACGCGCTGAGTAAAAATCATAACGTAAATTTTTTCGTTTGTTTCAGGATCAGTGCGGGAGCCGAAAACAACGGCGTCCGTGTTAAGCAGAGTGGATTGAAGCCTTATTTGAATTCCTTTATGAAGCGAATTTTTAGCCAGATTAGGATCGGTTTCGAAAACGCACGAAAATCCCACAACGCTTATGTCGCGCAGAACACCGTTAACAAATCCTCCGTTAAACGGCATATTCATCGTTGTGTTTGAATCGGGCTCGGCGGAGGCGCGAAGATATTTACGCCTGCCTTTTACATCCATCTTATCGAGGACTTCGATTAATTGTTCAGGCGCTTTATGCATGTCTTGTTTAAGCGCGAAGTAACCGCAGTTTACTTTTAATTTTTCGATATATTTAGTTTTAAGTTCTTCATCGTTGTTGCCGGTAAAAACCCCGATATCAACCTGCGGCTGAGTGCTGCGGATTGTGAGTATCCATTTTTCCCATTCTGTTTCCGGCATCTTATCATCAAGATTGATATAAACAATTGAGTCTTCATATTTTTTAAGCGCACGCAATAATTTAGAGTGATCTCTGGCTATATAAGCTTCATACTCCATCTGCCCCAATTCCGCGACAATCTGATTAATTATCGATCCAGTGGGATAGAGAAAAAATATCTTTCTTCCGGTTATCGCCGCCGGGGCTTCTTCTTCTTCGCTCATATTGATTCTATTTTATACCGATTAATTCCATCTCAAAAATTAAAAAACTGTTTGCGGGAATTACGCCGCCGACAGCTCTGTTTCCATACGCCAATTCCGGCGGTAAAATCACAAGACGCTTTTCGCCGACCCTCATATCCATGACTGTCTCATCCCATCCCGGAATCACTTCTCCCGCGCCGGCTTTGATCTCGATAGGTTCGCCTCTTAATATAGAAGAATCGAAAACTGTTCCGTTTAAAAACTTACCGGTGTAATGAACTCTGACCGTCCTGCCGCGCGCCGGTTTTCCGCCTGTTCCTTCTTTTTGCATGATATAACGAATACCCGATGCCGTCTGTTTTGTGTTAGGGTAATCAGCGTTAATTTTATTGATATCAGCCTGACGCGCTGCCTGAAGTCTTCTCTCGTTCGCTGAGCCTGCCTGACTAAGCAGTTTATCAAAATTTTCCTGATCGGCTCTGAACGCTGTCGCTTCCGCGCCGTTTCGGATTATCGTAATCTGATTAATTTTATCTCCCTTGCGGGTGGCGTTTACAACATCCTGCCCCTGAACAACATAACCAAAAACTGTATGTCTTCCGTCAAGATGAGGAGTAGGTACAATCGTGATAAAAAACTGACTGCCGTTTGTGCCCGGTCCCGCATTTGCCATAGAAAGAACTCCCGGTCTGTCATGTTTTAACGCAGGATCGATCTCGTCCGGAAATTGATAACCCGGTCCGCCTGTGCCTGTGCCGAGAGGGCAACCGCCTTGAATCATAAAATCATCTTTATCGCCGTTCACTTTAGAAATTACGCGATGGAATGTCAGTCCGTCATAATATTTTTTCCCGCGCGAAGAACCGGAATTCATTTTTCCTTCGGCAAGAGCGACAAAATTGCAAACCGTTAAAGGTGCGCGCTGATATTCCAGCTTCACAATAATTGCTCCGCGGTTTGTGGTAATCCGCGCAAAAAGACCGTCACCCAGATTCTGGGCATCAACTGTTTCTGTATTACTCAAAGTAAATATAACTCCTATCAGAAAAAGTACATAAAATCTATAATTTTTCATGTCAATATTGTACCATATTAAGAGATAAAATGTAAGAGGGCGATTTTAAAAACTATTATATGTTATCATGAAAAATATGACTAATATAAGATTATATCTGCCTGCCGTTTTATCTATAATATTGATAATATTGATAAGCGTTGTTATGTCCGGATGTTATACCTTAAAACAGGGATCGATAATGATCGGTTATCTCAGCCGCGCCGTACCTCTGGAAAAAATCGATGATAAAGAGTTTTATGAATTAGTAAATGATATCCGCAGTTTTGCGATTGACGAACTCGGGCTCGTTAATAGCAAAAATTATACAAGATATGTGGAACTCGATCGCGATTATCTTGCGGCGGTTGTTTCAGCTTCGGCATCTGATTCATTCAAGCGTCACGAGTGGAATTATCCTGTTGTAGGCAGATTACCTTACAAAGGTTTTTTTAATATTGAGGACGCGCGAAAGGAACGCGCTAATTTAGAAAAATCCGGTCTTGATGTCTGGATACGAAGAGTCGATGCATTCAGCACTCTGGGCTGGTTTCGGGATCCGCTTTATTCATATATGCGGAATTACTCTCCTTCGCGGCTTGCGGATTTAATCATTCACGAACTGGTTCACGCCACAGTGTTCATAAAAGGACAGATTAATTTTAACGAGGAACTCGCCGAGTTTATCGGCAGCGAAGGTTCTCGTTTATATATCCAAAGCCGTTATGGTATCGATTCTGACGAGTACAGCTCGATTTTTTCTTCCGGCGCTGACAGCAATAAATTTATCGCTTTTATTCAGGAACTAATCGCCGAACTGGAAACGCTTTACGCGGCGGAAAGCCTTGTAAGTGAAGATAAAAATTTAAAAGAAAATATTCTAATCGAAAAAGAGCGGATCATCAGCGCGGCTCAAGAACGCTTCGCGGCGGAATACGATAATAATTTTTCTAACGGCAACTACCGCGGATTTTCGCAATTACAAATTAACAATGCCTACCTTGAACTTTATCGTCTGTATTATACCGAAGATAATTTTTATAAAGATTTATACGAACGCTCCGGCAGCGATCTGCCTAAATTTATCAAAGCGGCAAAAAAAATAACCAAAGGCGATAATCCAAGAGCGCTTTTAGAAAAAATGTTGTTGGAATAGGAAGATAACCGCTATTATCAGCGGTAATACAGCTCCTCGTAGACTTTTCCGATCGCTGGGACACGGCGTCCGTAATCCCGCGTTTCGTAAATTGCAACAGTCTCCACGAATAAATCCGCGGGGAGGTTGCTTGCGTTGCGCCAGCGGCGCACTCTGTTCTGCCCTCCGTTATACGACATGAGAGCGAGCTGGTTATCATTAAAACGCCCGAACAAATAATTATAATAATACGAGCCGATATATACATTCACATCCGGGTCTGTGGAATCAACTTTATTTTCGTCTCCGAAGAAATCCGGTCCGCCTTCGCGCCGTATACGTTCAGCTTGATCTCGCGCGGTGCCTGGCATTAATTGCGCAAGACCGACAGCTCCGGCGCGGGAGACGACGGCGCTTTGAAACGCGCTCTCCGTGCGGATAAGTCCGTAAAGCAGCGAAGGCGCGATATTAAACATTTTCGCGTTTTTTTCTATTAACTCAAGATACGGACGCGGATACATCAATTCCAAATCGCATCGGTGTCTGCAATGATTTTCTTTGTTGATATAAAGCGATACTACCCTCATCGATTGAGGATGCAATCCCGCGTCATCAAGCGCCTGCGCCAATACGCGAAGTTCATGAGCGTTTAATTTATTTTCTAAAGCTCTGATATAACGATCGGAAAATTGCGCGGCGCCGTTTTTAAAAAATCCAAGCAGAAATAAAAGCGCGTCGGAAGACGGCTCTTCCCCGGAGCACCCGCAGGTTTCCTCATCATTAAAATTTAAAAAAGGCAGATTAAGAAACGCCGCGCTTTGCATACGATAATAAAGAGCGGGCATCAAAAATGTGTCGCCTGCGTTATACGCAACCTGCATATAAGCCGAAACATCCGCCGCTTCCACGGGAAGATAACCTTCTTGAATTGCGCGGGCGATCACCCATGCGTAACCGGATTTAACGCTGGAGCTGTCAATATCTTTTATCAGATTAAAAGTTCTTACTACCCTTCTCCATTCGCGCGAAGATACTAGCCGATGCAAATATCTTTCCATGATACCGTTAAAATAACCGCCGTTATGCCAAAGAGGAACAAGTCTGTCAATTTTTTCCGCGATTGAATTGATTTGCCCTGTCATCGATATATCGAGAATATACCATATACACGCATCCTGCTGCTCGTAATCAGGAGCTAAAAGCAGCGCTTGTTCAAAAAGAGCGGATGCCTGCGTTTCCGCTTTCGCTCCGATTCGCCGGGCGATTCTGCCGGCGTAAAACGATAATCTGTAGCGCAAGTCATCAGATTCGGAAACATTTTTTAAATTTTTTTCCCATTGAACAAAAAGGTCTAATCCTTCGCTTCCCGACTGCGTGTATTGAAAAGTTCTTCCAAGATCGTTAATTAAATTCGGGTATTGAACAAAAATTTCCGGGACTTTATCAATCCATTTATCTTCGTATTGAAATCTTTTAAAATGATTAAGCGCGTCATTGTAACGCGAATGCATAGCGGAAAAACGCCCTTCTATCACCGCTGTTTCAATCTCGTTAAAAACAATTCCCTGCCTTTGCAGCTCACGCAAAACAAAGGAGCGCGGTTCATCAAAAGAAGAAACGGGGTTGGGTTCAAAGCTAAGTAAAAAATTTAAAGCTTTATTTTTATCAGGTTTGGTTTTTGCCGTTTCATTTTTACTTTTACTTGTTTTATTTTTGTCGGATTTGTTTTTGTCTTTATCCATGCCAGGCTGATCGCCGGCTATTTCATAGCCAGCTATTTCATAACCAGCTATTTCATCGCCTGCAATTTCAAAAGCAGCCGACCACAAAGCCGAAGATTCGGTTTTTATTTTTTCTTTTACCTCGGCGGAAACAACAACGCCGCGCGAAATTAAAACAGCTAACTCATCCGCAGACGCCTGCCTGACAAACTCATTCGGGCTCCCGAGAGATTTTTCGAACAGCTTCGTTTTTTCATGCGTGTTATCAGAAATTAACAAACCGTGATAAAATAATTCATCATGAACTTTTTCCGAAGAAGCGCATGAGCTGAACAGAAGCAGTAAGGCGATGATGATTAACGGCACTAGTTTTTCGGAGGCACCCGGACTGTTCTGCCGGAAATAATCAGATTAGGATTACTGATATTATTATGACGCGCGATTCTCGGATACAGCCATGGATCGCGGTAAAACGCTTCGGAAATGTCCCATAACGTATCACCCCAGCGGATTCTGTAATTGACTCCCTCCCGCGGAATTGTCGCCGGAACGTTATACGAAGCGACAGGCGGATTGCGTCCGCCGGTTCTCTGCGGTCTTGCGGAAGGAGCAGCAGGCGCAGTGACAGGCGCGCGTATTACAGGCGGAGGTTCAACAGCTTGAATAACGGGTTCTGTTACAGGTTCCGGTATTTGAACAACAGGCTCTTTAACAGGTTCTGATACTTGAATAACAGGTTCCGGTGTTTGAATAACAGGTTCTTTGACGGGTTCTTGTTTTACAGTTTGAGTAACAGTCAATTTTGAAAACAACGAACTGACAGTATTTAATCCGCCCATAAAAAATAACCAGTAACCGAGAACTCCTAGAAGAAGAAGAACGGCGATTAAAATAATTATCCAAACCGGGAAAGATTTTTTATTTTCGCGGATTTGCTCTGCGTGCTGATACAGACCGACAGGAGGCTCTTCGTTTGATTCCATTTCAAAATCGGGAATATCACCATCGCGCGAAACATCCAGCGATTTTAACGAAACTGTCAGAATATAATGCTCGCCGTTGACAGTTTCAAGGTCGATAGCGTCAGCGATAATATTTCCGTCGCTGTCCGATGAAATAACCATTTCGATCGAAGGTTCACCTTTGGGTTTCGGCTTAATATTTTCCAATACAACAGTGCCGATATATTGCGCGTCTGCCATTTCGTTATTGGGACTTCTGAAGAGATCAACTTGAACGCTCGGCTGATTATCATGAACGGTGGTTAATACTAATCTTTTTTTTATCGAAGAATTTTCCTCTACTAAAGGATAAAATTCTCCGTTGGCAATCTTAATACCAATATTTGACGCCATCAGGTCAGCTCCTTTTTACAGGCTGCAAAAACAGGTTTCTCTCAATTTCTACATAAATTTTAACGCAGAATTCGCCTTTGTCAAGACCGGTTAAAACAGCAATATTTCTATCAATCTTAGCATAATTATCGGCAATATTATTGATAAAAAACATAAAAAAACCGATAATTAAGATTATGAGCCCGGTTATATTTGGCGTTATAGGTTTAATACTGGTAGTAAGCCTGATATTTATATTAAAAGGATTCCTCAAAGGCGGTCTAGGCGGAGCGCATTCTAAAGATAATGACGCGGCAATCAGAGAAGCGACAAAACGGCTGTCGCAAAATCCGAATGATCCTGAAGCGCTTTATATTTTAGGCAACGCGTATTTCGATGATTCAAATTTTGATAAGGCGATGAAGACTTATGAAACATTAATCGAGCAGATAACGCTTGGTCACGGACAAGATATTGATAATTTTACGACATATCTGCGGTACGGACTTTCCGCAAAAAAACTCGGTCTGTTGGAACAAGCATACAAAGGTTTCTCTCAGGCAAGAACATTCAGACAGGACAATTTTGACGTTAACTATGAGCTCGGCGCTCTTGAGTTTGAAAGAAAAAATTACGAAAAATCGATTCAATTATTAAAGCAGGCGCGCACTCAAGACCCTGATAGCCCTGCTGTTCTGCGCTATATGGGTCACGCTCTCTTCAGATTAAAAAAACCAAAAGAAGCGATGAGTTTTATCCGCAAAGCGATCGACCTTGCGCCGGACGACAAAGAATCACTCTACACTCTCGCAGAATGTTATCACGAGGCGAATCAGATCGATCAGGCGCTGCGCATTTACAATCACCTTCGCGCCGATCCTTTAATGGGACCGAACGCGTGTCTCATCGCCGGTACAATTCATCTTGATACAAGACAGTACGAAGCCGCGGTTCAGGATTTTGAAATCGGACTTCGGCATCTCAACATAAAAACCGACATCCTCGCGGAACTGCGCTACAAGCTCGCGACTACTTATATAAAAACGAACGAAATCGGCAAAGCAATCCCGGTTTTAAAAATGCTGCACTCTGACACGCCGTCATACAAAGACGTAAATGTTCTGTTAGGAAAATATATCGAGTTAAACGCCAACCGGAATCTTCAAACATTCCTTATGGGTTCTTCCGCGGACTTTGTCGCTCTGTGCCGCAGAATCGTTATGACTTATTACCCGAAAGCAAAAGTAAAAATCACAAATATCTCGGTTAATAAAAATGAATGGGCGGATATATTATCAGAAATTGATACGCCGAAATGGTCGGATATTGTCATGTTCCGTTTTATCAGGACGCAAGGCTCGATCGGCGAACTTATCGTCAGAGATTTCGGCGGACACTTAAAAGAAGTAAAAGCCGGCAAAGGCATTTGCGTCACTGTAGGCAATTACACAGAAGAAGCAAAGAGATACACCGAAGCCCGTCTTATCGATTTAATAGAAAAAGATCAGCTTCAGGTAATCTTAAATAAACTGGACGCAAAACCTGTCGCAGCCGCTAAGAAGTAAGCATTCTCAAAAATATTTTAATCACTCTCCTTTTTTCAGAACCAGCACCAGCGGAAGATGATCGCTTAAACCGTGACCGGTCTTAGCGTTATACGAAACCGGAAAACCATTGGCGTTTGTAAACGGTTCAAAATCAACAATAAAAACTTTATCGAGTTCCAAACCGGAGTTATCAAAAAAATGATCAGAAATTAAAAAATGATCGATTGTCTCCCAATTGTAAGAATAAAAATATGAGCCGTTTTGCAGATCGGATATCCATGGCGAGAAAAGCGAAAAAGAATTCTTCGGAAAATAAATCGGTTCAGGCGGTTTATTTCCTGTGATAATAATAAAATCTTTTTGTCCCTCTGTTTCGATTTTGCTTAACGTAACGCAAAACGGGTCGTCGGGAATAAGCGCGCAGATAAAATTTGAACCTCTCCTGTAAAACTCATCATAATTTTCGTTTAAGTCTCCGGCTATAATAAAACCGGTCTGCGGCTCGCTCTCTTTCAACTCTCGTATCCTTCGCAATATTACCCGCGCCGAAGCTTTTCGGATATTTTCGGTTGCTTCATCGCCGCCGATTTTTGATTTCCAATGGTTCGCAAAAATAATAAAATCGCCGTTCTTTGTCTGCACCTTCGCTTCCAGAACAGGACGCGGAATTGAATCTGTCTCGATTGTGATAGAATGCGCTCTTGTTTCTTCCAATGGATAGCGGCTAAGAATACCAAGCCCAATCGCCGATCCGTCATTGCCAGCGAAGTGACTCCATGAAAAACCGCGCTGTAAAACAACTGCCAAGTCTTCAAGGATTTTTTGAGACTCCAGTTCCTGAAAAATCAAAATATCAGGCGCAGGTTCAATCCTGCCGATCGCGGCGGAAATTGTGTTAAGCCTGCCTCTGTATTTTTCATCAGACCACCCCGACGACTGCAGAAACTCCGGGTACTCATTGCCGTCATCTTTCCCGTCAAACAGATTGTGAATATTCCACGTCATCAAAGTAAGATTTCCTCCGCTCTCCTCCTCGGCTTTTTCCTCCTTCGAATCCGCGCACCCAGCCAAAATCAAACAAGCAAGAAAAATCAAACAAAACTTTTTCATATCAACCTCCAAAAATTGATTTACTATATATGGGTTGAAAGTGTTGATTTGCATGACCGAAAAATAAAAAAAGTTAAAGGCAGCTGCTGGGTTAGCTGCTGGGTCAGCTGCTGGGTTAGCTGCTGGGTTAGCTGCTGCCTACTTGACTGCCTGCTTGACATAATTTAATTAATTTAGTAACCTTAAATCCCGTTACGAAAAAATGTGTTAAAAAGGTAATTGAAGGTATTGATATGAAGACAGTATTTGTAAAACAAGCGTCTGTGGAACGAAAATGGTTTGTTCTTGACGCGGAAGGGAAAGTCTTGGGCAGGGTTGCCGCGAAGGTCGCGTCCATAGTCCGGGGAAAAAATAAGGCAATTTTTGTGCCTCATCAAGAGGTTGGGGATTTTGTTGTAGTAATAAACGCGGATAAAATCGTGGTAACCGGCAGAAAAGCGCAGCAAAAAATGTACTATAAACACTCAGGTTATGTCGGCGGCTTAAAAGCGAACACCTACGAAAAAGTGATGGAAAGACATCCGACAATGCCGCTGGAAAACGCAATTAAAGGGATGCTTCCCAAGGGTCCGCTCGGCAGAAAAATGGCGAAAAACGTCAAAATCTTCGCCGGAACAGATCATCCGCACGTCGGTCAAAAACCGGTGCCGATACAGGCATAACAGGGGTTAATATGATTAAGAATCTTGGATTAGGTACAGGAAGAAGAAAAACATCTGTCGCAAGAGTATACATTCGCGAAGGAAGCGGAAAAATTACGATAAACGACAAAGACATTGCCGAATATTTCTCTCAGGGCGAGCACGTTCAGATGGTGCGCCAGCCTTTAATGGTAACGTCCAACGAAAACAAATTTGATATATTGATAAATGTCTACGGCGGAGGCTGTAACGGTCAGGCAAGCGCTTGCCGTCACGGACTATCCAGAGCGCTCTGTCAGGTTGATGAATCAAATCAGGCGAGTCTCCGCGCAAACGGCTTCCTCACCCGCGACCCGCGAATGGTAGAGCGGAAAAAATACGGACGCCCCGGCGCACGCAGACGCTTCCAGTTCTCCAAACGTTAAGTTTATTCTAAGGTTAAAGAGATACAAGAAGAAACTGAATTTCAACTTACCGAAAAAACGGCTCTTCGTTTAATCGCCCGTGCTGAACAATGCAGCGCGGGTCTTTCTCGCAAACTTGAAAAACGCAAACACGATCCCGCTGTCGTAAGCGAAGTTATTTCTAAACTGACAGAATTAAAACTCCTCGATGATAACCGCTTTGCCCGTCTCTGGCTTGAATCACGCATCCGCTTAACGCGAAGTCCGCGTCAGCTTTTATCTTCGCTTTGCGCCAAAGGCATTGACCGTGACGATGCAGAAGCCGCATTGAAAAATGTTCTAGACGAAGAAAAAGAACTTTCGATTATTAAGCGTTTTGTAAAAAAGAACGCGAAGAAAATTAATAAGAGCGAAGATTCAACGCGGGAAAGTTCTCAGCGCAGCGTTAAATACATGCTCAGAAGCGAAGGTTTTTCATTCGCGGCGATCGACAGATATTTGGAAGAAAATTAAAATCATTCCAAGCTGTCAATATTACTTCTTGCATTTTTTATGCAAATTTGCCATTAAATGAATTTGTTTTATAACACAATCTCTAAAAACAGGATCAAGCTCTTTAATTATTTCTGTAAGCTGCAATAATTCCGTATCGGGCGGAGTTTCGGAAAACATACTGCCCTTTCCGGTTAACAGCCAATCCTTATTTACTTTGTATTTATTGCATATCAGTTCATAAACCCTTTCATTGGGGTTTCTTGTTCCGGTCTCAATTTTTGAATAAAAAGAATGTGAAAGATAAATTCCTCCGCAGAAATCACGCTGTGAAATTCCAAGCTCCTTTCTAACCGCTTTAATCCGTTTATTTATGGTAGAAACAGCCATTTTATCCTCTGTACTCAAAATAATAACACACACACCTTATTGAATCAATTACAGCGCTTGACACTTGCCTATGTACTCATTATACTGGTTACATAGGGGTATACGATGTATAATACCGTAAATCATGAAGATCGCAATGTTGATTTTTATAATTATGAGAATGATTTTTTGATATTAACAAATAAAGAAAAACGCGGCATATTAAGGAACGCTAAAACTTTTTTAAGATTACAAAAAGAAAATAATTTTTTTTTAGAAATACCTTTTTTAAATGATGAAAAAAATTAAGAGTTCATTTTTTTTGTACATTGCTGTAATACAGCTTTAGTATACACATTCGTTGAATGTGGTTTATAAACAGTTATCAAAATAAAGATTGGTAACATTCAAGGGAGATTGTTATGAAAAATACAATCAAATTATTAGGAATTATTGCTCTTCTCGCAATAATTGGATTTGGCTTTACAGCTTGCAAAGATGATGAAAATCCATTTGTCGGAACATGGAAAAATACTTCTGAAGGCATTACATTAGTTTGTACCGATACAAACTGGAACTGGAACGCTAGCGGCGGTCCTTTTGCCGGAACTTATACCCGCAACGGCAATGACGCGTCGTTTATAGTTAACGGAGTTGGAGTTGGCAATGCTAATGTAAGCGGAGATAAAATGACCGGAACTGTACAAGGTTACGGCGCATTTACTGTAACAAGGCAATAATTTTTTCTCCTTGATGTCAGGTAAAAAACACCCGGCATCAAGGAATTACTAAAATTATAAAAACAAACCCATAATTGCGGCAACTGCTTTTCCAATCGGGATTATCGTTATTTTAAATTGACTTTGAATAATCATAATTACAAATAAAACAGGCAGTCCGATTTTTCTGATTTTTTCTTCAAGATCATAACTTAGGTTCAAACCGGAAAAAACAATGTGACTGCCGTCTAATGGCGGAATCGGGAGAAGGTTAAAAAGAAAAAGCCCGATATTTATCATTGCCGTAAAATATGAAAAAATATAAAAATAAAATGATAAGGTAGATAAACTTTCAATATTATCTGACAGTATAATCATGTGAGCCGGTCTGATAATCAAACAAAATAAAATTCCGATAATCAGATTCGAAGCAGGACCGGCGGCGGCGATAATCGCTTTGTCGCGGCGCGGATGAAGCAGATTTCCGGGATTAAACTGCACAGGCTTTGCCCAGCCGAACCCGGCAAAAATAATAAAGAGAACGCCGATTATATCAAGATGTTTTAAAGGATTTAATGTAAGCCTGCCCTGATCACGCGCTGTAGTGTCACCTAACTTGAAAGAAGCGTATGCATGAGAAAACTCATGAACTGTCAATCCGATAATAATACCCGGGATAAAATAAAGTATTCTCTGCCAATCCATATTTTAACCGGTTAATAAACGTTTTTTAAAATAAATAACAATACCGATAACTCCGATTACAATCAGAGCGGGTATTATCAAATTAGTAAAAAGAAAGATAGCAAAATAATTTATAGTCAGCGAGGTTAGATCGGCGCCTTTTTCGCTTATCGCTGTGACAATCGAATTGATGTAATCGTTCAGTATCAGTTTTTCGGCGAATCCGGAAATATAAAAAGAAGCCGGTAAAATAAAAATAATTATCAAACTGTAAACAACGGTTTTAATTATCAATTTTGACGTTATCTTTTTATTTTTGTTTAAGATCATCAGTATAATAGAAATAATTATGAAAATCGGAATTACAACTATTAGAATTAAATGATTCGCGGTAAATAAAAATATTTTATTGAACGCTGTCGCGGCGGAAGCGAAAAGCATCATATCGATCAATTTATTTGTTATGTACGATGTCCCGGAAGCGGATAAAACTGTCTTGATGCCTGAAATTTCAATTTGTTTATCGCTGAGTTTTTTTTGTAAACCTTTTTCGGAATCAAGCGAAGGAAAAAGAAATGATAAAAACGAGCCTTTCTTACGCTCAGGTGAAATTTCGGTATCTTCATTATCTGCGGCATCTGCAGACGCTTTAACAACCGGCGGTTCTTTGCCGGCTGGCGCCTTTGGAGCTTCCCCGGACTTTATGTCCGATGATTCAACCGCCTCTGTTTTACTTCCATCGGTATTTATCGAGATTTTTGATCCAAGAAAAAGCGCTCCCAGAAAAAACGAAAGACCGGCGGATAGAATCAATATAATAACGTACGGTATTACTTTATTCATATTATTCTATAATTATAGTACAAAATGAATGTATAATGCCATATTTATACCGATTTAATAAGTATGATAATAGGATTAACAGGTGAGTATTGCGCCGGAAAAAACCACATCGCGGCTATGCTGGAAACGCGAGGATTGCCAGTTCTTGATGTTGATAAACTGGGGTATACGGCGCTGGAATCCGAAAAAGAGCGAATTTTTACCCAATTAGGGGATGATTTACGAAAACCGGACGGAACCGTGGACAGACGGCTTTTAGGTCAACGCGTCTTCGGAAACCCGGAGAAACTTACCGCTCTTGAAGAAATTGTACATCCTGCGGCGAACCGCCTGACTGATGAGTGGGTTGCTTCTCAGAAAAATCACTGTGTGATAAACGCCGCTCTTCTTCATCGATCCTCGATATTTAATAGAATAAATCGAATCATTTTAGTAACTGCTCCGTTTCTAACCCGATTACTCAGAGCAAAACGGCGGGACAAGCTGTCTTTTTGCGAAATTTCTAAGCGTTTTTCAAGTCAAAAAAACTTCAACTCTCAATATTTAAGAATAAACGCCGAAATTTATAGAGTAGAGAACTCAGGTCTGTTTCGAGGCGCTTTAGAACGCCGGATTAACGGGTTTATCAAAGGGATGGATTGATATGGAAAAAGAAATGAAAAAACTTCTGCTTGTCGCGGTTTCTGTCGGCGTATTTTTACTCGTAACAATTACAGTCGCGCTGATCGTTTTAACTCCAAGAGCGCAAAATGAATCATTTACTTCATCTTCGATTCCGTATTCACAAGGCAGAATACTGCCGTCATCGGACGCAAACAAAGGGATTGAAGATCCGGTTATCATAATAGATGAAACACAAATTGTAGTAACAGAAGCAATTAAACCCATTGACACAAACAACGGAGACAGTTTAACAATTCATATCACAGCGCCGGTTATAACAGCAGCACAGGAAAACACAGCGCAGAAAAAAACCACAGCGGCAGTAACCGCAACAACCGCGCCGAAACAAACATCATCGAGTACAACTGCGGCTAAAACCACCGCAGCTAAAACAACTGCAAAGACTACAGCCGCAACCGTAAAACCGTCAACAGTTAAACCCGCAGCAACAAGAGCGATAAATGATTACTGGGTACAAATCGGCGCGTATCGCGCGATGGTCAGAGCCGAAGATGCCAGAGAACTCCTTGCATCCAAAGGATTAATATCGATCATAGAAAACCGTGAAATTAACGGTCAGAATCTTTACCGCGTGCGCTTAGGTCCGTACACATCTGAAAGAGAAGCGAATCACTGGCTTGCGATAGTAAAAAACATTGACGGTTTACACGAAAGCCAAGTGAGACAGTCGGTTAGGTGAAGAGCAGATTAAATACGAATAACACTCTGTGCAATTCTGTTTAAGAAGCGGTTTTTTTGTTATATCGTTGTAAATTGACTTATTTCAATATTTTCCAATACAATTAAATGACTGGACTAAAGCTTCGATTTTCTATATAATCATGAAACTGACAGCCGTTTGGCTGTTAACATGGATAAGTGTATATTGAAATGGAGCGGTGTCCGAGCGGTTGAAGGAGGCGGTCTTGAAAACCGTTGAGCTGAGAGGTTCCGTGGGTTCGAATCCCACCTGCTCCGTAATGAAAGACGCTGTGCGTTTTTTATTTAAGAGTTTTACTGTGTAAAACTCCGCGAGCAAAAAATTCCCAATTGGGAAATTAATTTACATGTGCGTTGCGGAATTCGAACCAGTTCGAATCCTCATTGCAAGCTTTAGAAATTCCTTGGAGCGGTGCGAGAGCGGCCGAATCGGGCTCCCTGCTAAGGAGTTGTGCCCCGAAAGGGTACCGGGGGTTCGAATCCCCCCTGCTCCGTAAATTAAAGCACATCGTGTTTTAATTTTTTGGAGTTTTACTTTGTAAAACTCTTTGATTTGAAGTTGTAGCTCAGCTGGATAGAGCATCAGATTGCGGATCTGAAGGTCGCACGTTCGAATCGTGTCAGCTTCAAAATGGATATCTTTAATTACAAAGAAAAAACCACTTGTCTGCCGATACCTTCAGCGGAGAAACTTCCGTCATCGTGGAAAGGCTTTAATTTTTTAAATATGTTTTACAAAAGAGACGATGGCAAGAATGTCTTTAATGAAGATGATTTTAAATTGATTTCAGGATGGGGATTTAATTTTGTAAGGCTTCCGATCGATTACAGGATTTTGATAAAAAATGATGATTGGTATTGCATTAATGAAGATGCAATGAAACAGCTCGACAAAGCCGTTGAGTACGGAATCAAATACGACATTCATGTCTGTATTAATCTTCACAGAGCGCCGGGATATACCGTCGCACATCCGCCGGAAAAAACAAATTTATGGAAAGACAAGGAACCTCAGGAAGCGTTTACCGCTCTTTGGGGATATTTCGCGGAACGTTATGCGAAAGTTCCGAATCAATTTATCAGCTTCGATCTGGTAAACGAACCCGCGAATATTGATGAAGCGCCGTACGCGGCTGTGGCAAAAATTGCAGCTAACGCGATACGGGCAAAAGATTCCAGCCGCCTGATAATCGCGGACGGATTGGAATACGGCACGATACCTTCAGATATGATTAAAGATATCGGACTTGCTCAGGCAACAAGAGGTTATCAGCCGTTTACGCTTACGCATTACAAAGCAAACTGGGTAGAAGGAGCGCAGGATTATCCGCTTCCCGAATATCCGGCAGACTCAGTTTCGTTTAACAAACCAACGTTATACGAAACCCATTTTTCGCAGTGGGAGAAATTAAAAAACTCCGGCTGCGGCGTAATGGTCGGCGAATGGGGAGCGCATAATTTTACTCCTCATGAAGTTGTATTAAAATGGATGGAAGATTGTTTGATAATTTTTAAAGAAATGAACATCGGCTGGGCGCTTTGGAATTTATTCGGCTCTTTCGGTATTTTAAACAGCGGAAGATCAGATATTGATTACGATGATTTTAACGGATACAAACTTGACAGAAAGATGTTGAATCTCCTTTTAAAATACTTAAAATAAGCTCGCTTGACACACATTCACTCAAAATATAAAATAAATTAACGGCTCTATAGGAGAGATGCGAGAGCGGTTGAATCGGGCGGTCTCGAAAACCGTTGAGCCCGCAAGGGCTCCGAGGGTTCGAATCCCTCTCTCTCCGAAAAAATAAATTAACAAATATATAATTAAATCTTCTTATTTGCGAGTGGAACCCCGAATCCCTCTCTCTCCGATAAATAAATTAACAAATATATAATTAATAAAATTTTTTTAATATTATCAAGCAAAAAAAATAATTTAAAAATAAAAACTCGGATTCATTATTTGCAAAAATCCGCCGGAATAATCACCGCTACTTTACACAGATGATCAATTAATATATAGTTTTAACAAGTTTAAAAAGGAGAGATGACCGAGCGGCCGAAGGTGTACGATTGGAAGTCGTATGTACCCGGAAGGGTACCGAGGGTTCAAATCCCTCTCTCTCCGATAGGAGTTATCATGGAAGAACAAGTAAAAGCGGCTTTAGAAAATGTGCGCCCCTCGCTGCAAGCGGACGGCGGCGATGTTGAATTTGTTTCGGTAGACGCTAACGGTATTGTCTCAGTGAGGCTGACCGGAGCGTGCGGTCACTGCCCGATGTCGCAGATGACTCTTAAAATGGGAATCGAAAACTATCTCAAAAAAGAAATACCTCAAGTTAAAGAAGTTGTCGGCGTCTGACAATTTTATACCGATTTCGCACTGTGACATGGATGAACGCGGCTGGAATGAATGTGATTTTATTTTTGTTTCAGGCGACGCTTATATCGATCACCCTTCTTTCGCGGCGGCGCTTTTATGCAGAGTTCTTGAAGATGCCGGTTACCGCGCGGGAATAATCTCTCAGCCTGATTGGAAAGATACCTCTTCTTATGCCGCGCTTGGAAGACCGCGTCTTGGTTTTTTAATAGGAGCAGGCAGCATGGATTCGATGGTTGCTCACTACACCGCCGCGAAACGAAAACGCTCCGATGACGCATATTCACCCGACGGTAAAAGCGGCATGCGTCCTGATCGCGCGACTCTTGTTTACACGGAAGGAATAAGACGCGCTTTTAAAAACGCGCCTGTAATTATCGGCGGCATCGAAGCGAGTCTGCGGCGTTTTGCGCATTATGATTACTGGACAGACAGCCTCCGCCGCTCGATACTGCTCGATTCTAAAGCTGATATTTTAATTTACGGAATGGGTGAAAAACCATTACTTGAAACCGCTAAGAGACTTGATGCAGGCGAAACGTTAAACGAAATTCGTGATGTACGCGGAACTTGCGTGCGAGTTCACGGAAAAGAAACCGTTAATCAATGGAAAGACGCTGTTTTTCTTCCGCGTTACGAAGATACAAAAGGAAAAGACGAAGCTTCGTTATGCGCATACGCCAAGCATTTTATGATTCAGGAAAAAAACTCCGATCCTCTAACCGCAAAAACATTAGTTGAAGAAAACGACGGTGATCGTTTTGTTATTCAAAATCCTCCGGCATTTCCTTTAACAACCGAAGAAATGGATCATATTTACGAATTGCCGTTTACCAGAAAAGCGCATCCTGTATATAAAGACGGTATTAATGCGTTAAAAGAAGTTTCTTTTTCATTGACATCAAGCCGCGGATGTTTCGGCGGATGTTCATTCTGCGCGATTACAAATCATCAGGGACGCGCGGTTACAGGCAGAAGCAAAGAGAGTCTTGTTCGCGAAGCAAAAAGATTTGAAAAGCATGATGATTATAAGGGTTATATTCATGATGTCGGCGGACCGACGGCGAATTTTTTTCGTCCTGTATGTAAAAAACAAAAACTCGGGGGGTTCTGCGCCGACCGTGAATGTTTGTATCCGTCGCCGTGTCCGAATTTAATAGCAGATCACAGTGAGTATTTAAAAACTCTGGATGCGCTTCAAAAAATACCCGGAATAAAAAAAGTTTTTATCCGCTCCGGTATCCGTTTCGATTTTATTCAACTTGATAAAAAACACGGATACAAATTTCTTGAAACTCTGTGCGAACATCATGTAAGCGGTCAGTTGAAAGTAGCCCCTGAACATGTTTCATCAATCGTGTTGGATGCGATGGGAAAACCCGGCATTACCGATAACGCCTCTGTTGATAACAGCGCATCCGATGACAGCTCTTTATCATGTTATGAGAAATTCAGAAACGATTTTACCGCAATTAATAAAAAACTTGGATTAAAACAATATCTTTTACCGTATTTTATCAGCGCTCATCCTGGCGCGGGAATGAAAGAAGCCGAAGAACTTTCGCGGTATTTGAAAAAAACAGGATTTACGCCTGAGCAAACGCAGGAGTATTATCCCACACCCGGAACAATGTCTGCGGTGATGTATCACACAGGTCTTGACCCTCGCGCTTACAACGAAGTTTCCGGCACAATGCGAAAAATTTTTACCGCTAAAACAGACAAAGAACGGCGGGCGCAAAAAGAAATGCTTACAAAAAATAAATGAAATGGAAAAAAACAAAGCTCATATTGCCGAAATCAATTAATACAAATTATATTAATGCAAAAAATTAAACTATTTAGTTAATCCAAAACCAAACGGATATAGAATTTCTCCGTTAAAATTTTTACGCCAAGTAAAAGGGGTGCGCCCGGTGAAATCTCGAACGCCGAACAGAACGTCAGCGATACCGCCGCCTTCACTGCCGGGAAGCCATGCCGCGATAAATCCGTCCCAATTATTATATTCATCGCCGATGTTCATCGGCCGTCCTGATAACATGATCACAATCACAGGACATTTATAATTGTAAACATTTCTAAGCATCATTCTGTCGTTTGCGCGGATATCAATACTTCCTGATCGATCTCCTTCTCCTTCGGCATACGGACCCTCTCCTATCACGGCGATCACAGCATCAAAATTTCCTCTTGCGTTACCGTTAGCGGAATGTGTGACATCCGCTTTCCCGTTCAACGCGGATTTTATTCCTTCAAATATTGTTGTGCCTTTTGTGGTTGGTCCGTGCCTGCCTTGCCATGTCACAGTCCAGCCGCCGCACTGCATTCCGATATTATCAGCTCCCTGCCCTGCGATTAAAATATTTTTAAAAGAAGGTAATCTATTGATAATATTATTTTCATTGCGAAGCAGAACCATAGAATCCGATACCATTGCGCGCGCTTCTATACGATTTTCATCTGAGCCGATAATTCCGTTTATTTTTACAAAAGGAGCGTCAGTCTCTTTAAAAAAACCTAACTGTTGCTTAACGCGTATAATCCGCAGCGCCGCATCATCAATCCGCGAAATTGGAACAGCTCCTTCCTCAACAAGCGCTTTTAAGTTTTGTATGAAGAGTATCCATTGATTGCGTCCGCCTGTCGCCATCACCATATCGACGCCTGCGTTAATAGCGTTAGCAATCTGCACTTTGTAGCTGCCGCCTGATAATTGCCTCACCGCGTCCCAGTCGGAAATCACAAAACCTTTAAAATTTAATTCGTTTTTTAAAACATCGGTTAAGAGTTCTTTGTGCTCGTGCATTTTCAATCCATTCACGCTGCTATAAGACGGCATTAAAGTCAAAGCGTTAGCATTAACCGCCGCGCGGTAAGGCGGAAGAATTCGATTTATTCCATCGCGATCTAAAAGCGCGTTACCTTGATTTTTTCCGTTTATTGTTTGACCTTCGCCGATGTAATGTTTCATACAAGCCGCAACGCCGTTATCCTGCAAACCTTTGATCAAACTTTCTCCCATAAATGTTACGATTTCGACATTCTCACTGAAACATTCATAAGTGCGTCCCCATCGAACATCTTCCGCAACGCCGATCACAGGCGAAAAAGTCCAAAACACATTTGTCGCGCGCATTTCTTCGGCGGTAATTTTTCCGGCAGTGTACGCTGCTTGAATACCGCGTTCACGGTTACCTGCGGCAATCGCTCCAAGTCCGATATTATGCGGAAACATTACAGCGTCTGTCACTTTTGACTGTCCGTGCACAGCGTCAAGTCCGTAAATGATTGGAATGCCAAGTCTTGTTTCAAATGACTCTGCTGTAAATCTGTTAATCATCGCGACCCAGTTTTCCGCGTTATTTTTCGGAGGTATAGAATCACCGCCGCTCAAAACAGAACCAAGCGCGTATTTTTTGATATCGCCTTTTAAAACATCATTCTGTTCAGCCTGCGTCATCTGCCCGATTTTTTCTTCGAGAGTCATCAGCGATACAAGCTCTTCTGGTGTATTCCATGTAACAGCCGGTTTCTCGGTTTTTTCCGCTCCCTTGCTCAGACATGCAGAAAATGTAAGCGAAATATAAATTAAAATAAAAAAACATAAAAATTTATTAGTTTTCATTATTAGCTCCTAATACATTATATATCATTCTCAATAAAATATTTTTTCCATACGTTCTCGATATCAATCAAAGTTTCTTCCCTATTTAATTGATTTTTCAAATACGTACCCCATTTGAGATTATCGCAGAAAAAACCAAAAAACCTCTTTGCTCTGGAAACATGAAACTCCGCCGGCTGATACATTGCGAGCAATTCAATAAATTTTAACCCTGTCTCCTCAATCTTCCGTTCGTGCCGGTTCGTGCAAGAACCATCAAACTGATAAATTGCGGTTCTATCCGCGGTAAAATTATTTTCTCTCGCCTCGGCGAAAATCCACGGCATCTTTACCGCAGCCCTGCCGACCATGACAGCGTCACAACAGTCTGCCCGCCTGACAAGTTCTTCCGCGCTGCTGATATCGCCGTTTCCGGCGACCGGGATTTTTAATTCTTTTCTCAATCTTTCTATATACTCCCAGCGTGCGAGACGTTTAAACTTTTCCGTTACAAGCCGGGGGTGAAGGGTTATCAGTTCGACTCCCTCGTTTTCAAGGCAGCGGCAAAACTTGACCAGATACTCAAAATCATCCTTAAAACCGATTCGAAGTTTGACGCTTAGGCGGCGCTTAATTTTCGGTCTAACCAGCGAAATTAAATGTCCGGCACGCTCGATCGAAGCCATCCACGCGGCGCCGGCTCCAGTTTTTCGGATTATAGGAGCGCTGCAGCCCATATTTATATCGATACCGGCACATTCCATTCTATCAAGGATGACTGCGGCTTCGGAAATAACCTGCGGATCGGAGCCGACAAGCTGAAAAACCGTTTTTTCCGGGCAGGGAGCGGCGTCAATATACCATTTTTCGAATTGACCGCCCGCGACAAGCGCCGGAGCGCTGATCATTTCAGAAAAATAGCCGTCGCATCCCCTAAACCACTCAATTAACTCCCTTAACGCCCGATGACTAATTTCCGCCATTGGAGCAAGGTAAAAAGGTTTTTTCAATAAATTCTCCCGGTTAATTGCTTTCGGCATGATGTTTCATCTTATTGCCATTTTTATCAATATTGAGTATCATTAAGATAACGAAAATAATTCAGATTTTGATGATTGACATCTATTGACTATTTTTGTATTATAGCATATTATTGAATAAAGAGGAGCGTACAGGATGATAGCAAAGACTGATATGCCAAATATCAATGAAAAAACCGCTGAAGGAATTAAACCTGAGGGAGTACCGTACCGCGTTCTGGTTGTTGACGACTCGATGTTTATCGCCAAACAGCTCGGACAGATTTTTACCTCGGAAGGTTTTGAAGTAGCGGACACAGCCGCCGATGGAGCTCAAGGTGTTGAAAAATACAAAGCTGGAAATGGTAGTATCGATCTGGTTACCCTGGATATCACAATGCCGGTTATGGATGGCGTTTCCGCACTGGAGAAAATTCTCGAACATGATAAGAATGCCAATATAATCATGGTTAGCGCTTTGGGTAAAGAAGATGTCGTTAAGAAATGTCTCCTTATGGGAGCCAAGAGCTACATCGTTAAGCCGCTGGACAGAAAAAAAGTTCTGGAAAGAGTTGTTTCCGTTCTAAAGCGGTAAATTTTTTCCATAACAGGAAATCTCTGATAATTAATGAGCCCTGTTTGTCTTTACAATGGAACAATACTAACCGGATTCGCCGCAATGGAAAATTGCGCGGTGTTAATAGAAGACGGTTTTATATCTGACGTTTTTTCCCGGAAGCGGTTCGAAAAAAAAACCTTTGACAGTTCAGTAAATCTAATAGATGTACAGGGCGCTTATATAGCGCCCGGTTTTATTGATACTCATATTCACGGCATCGGAGGTTTTGGTACCGAAGATGAAAGCGCTGAATCAATTTTAGAAATGTCCAAACTCCTCGCTAAATGGGGCGTTACCGCTTTTAATCCGACGCTTTATCCGAGCGAGCCGGAGCAAATGCTGCAAACAATAAAAAAAATCTCATCGGCGATAGGCAAAGAAGAAGGCGCGCGCATTATGGGGCTTCATTTGGAAGGTCCGTTTATTTCGCCGCAGCGGCTTGGCGTACAAAAGCCGGAAACTGTTCAAAATGTCGATATCGATCTTATGAGAAAATTGTGGGAAGCGTCGGCGGGTAAAATTATCAATATGACAGTGGCTCCCGAACTGAAAAACATGAGAGAGCTTGCATTGTACTGCATCAAGAAAGGAATTATTCTGCAGGCGGGACATACAAACGCTGATTACGAAAATATGAAAGAAGGGATGCAGGTCGGCATTTTACATTCCACTCATATGTTTAACGCAATGCGCCGTCTGGATCACCGCAACCCTAACGCGGTCGGCGCGATATTGATTCATCCTGAAATATCATGCGAAATAATCGCCGATGGTTTTCATGTGCATCTCGATCTTTTTAAATTGCTGCTTCGCAATAAAACGATTGATAAAATAGTTCTTATCACAGACGGATTAAAACCGACAGAGCAAAAAGAAGGACCGTTTTTCGCCAATAATGAAGAAGTAGTTTTTAAAGACGGAGTTTTTTGCCGTAAAGCGGATAATGTAATCGCCGGTTCCGGGCTTACGATGATTCGCGGAATAAAAAATCTTATTGCAGCCGGGTTCAGTCTAGAAAATGCCGTAAAAACCGCGACGCTTAATCCGGCGCAGATAATGAAATATAATTATCAGGGAGCGATAATTCCCGGACGTTTCGCAGACATTACAGTTTTTAAAGATTTTGAAATCAGCCTTACAATAATAGGCGGAAAAATAATTTATAATCGAGAGGTAAAAAAATGAGATTAGTTATTCATCAAAATTACGAGAAAGCAAGCCGTTGGGCGGCAGGATACATCGCTGACAAGATTAATTCTTGGAAAAAAGACAAACCGTATATTCTTGGACTTCCGACAGGATCAAGTCCGCTTGGAATTTATATTGAATTCATAAAAATGTGCAGCAATAAAAAACTTTCTTTTAAGAATGTCCATACTTTTAATATGGATGAGTATATCGGACTGCCCGCCGATCATCCGCAGAGTTATCGTCATTTCATGATGGAAAATCTTTTTAATCATATTGATATCGATCAAAATAACGTACATATCCTGAACGGCATGGCTAAAGACCCGGAAAGCGAATGCGCTCAATACGAAGAAGCGATTAAAGCTTCCGGCGGAATTGAATTATTCCTCGGCGGCATGGGAAGCGACGGTCATATTGCGTTTAACGAACCGGGCTCTTCGCTTGTTTCCAGAACGCGGATAAAAACTTTAACTCAGGAAACAATAAACGCCAACGCGAGATTCTTTGAAAACAACCCGATGAAAGTACCCAAAACCGCGCTGACCGTAGGAGTCGGAACTGTGATGGACGCGCGCGAAGTTGTAATAATCGTAAGCGGCAGAAGCAAAGCGCGCGCGCTGAAGGCATGCGTAGAAGACGGAATCAACCACATGTGGACGCTGTCCTGTTTGCAGACGCATCCCAAATCGATCATTGTCTGCGACGATGACGCGACAGAGGAATTAAAAGTCGGCACCGTCCGTTACTTCAAAGACATCGAGCATGAGAACATTAAAATTTAAATTTTTATTTTTAATTTTAATAATAAACATACCGTTAACCGCGCAGGAAAATTATTTAGCTTCTTTCTCCGATCCTTCGAGGTTGTGGGGAAAAGGAGTTGAGACAGTAATTGAAGAAGCGTACAGACAATTTTTTAAAACCAGAATCATCGGCGACAGAGTGATGAATATCCGCATTCCGTTCGCGATGAACAGCGACCGCGATGTCATGATTAAAAATAAAATCAGTTATATCGGCGACGGAAAAGCAGGTCCGGAAGTCATTTGGGAGTCGATCGAAAAAATTTTGGATTCCAATGAATTTGCGGAGTATATAAAAGCGTTATCGTCAGGACGCGAGAAAGTAATCATCTTTGATATCTCCGAGCGCAAGTGGACAGCGCAGACAGATTTTTTTTTAATAGCGCAGATTAAATCCGGCGCGTATAAAGGGCTTCCGCATAAACCGTACGTTTTGACTTCGGGGAAAGGCGCGCTGGAAAGCGATGTATATAATTATCTTTACTGCATCGGGCTTGCGGGAGTTGACTGCTCCGGTTTTGTTTGGAATATTCTTTCGCATATCGGAAGCAAAGGCGGCATCGATCTTGGCGAGGAATTAAGATCGGCGCTTGGAACTCCGCGCGGCGCAGACCCGGCGCGTTATGCCGGCACTTCTTTTTACAGCTCCAGAAATTCGCAGATAATTCCTATTGCCGATGAAATCCGCAACTTACGCCCCGCCGATGTAATGCTTTTCAGAGACATAGACGGCGCAATTGTACATTCCGCGATTATACAATCAATTGATAAAACAAGGGGCGTTATACGCTATCTACAGTGTAACAATGTCGCGCCGCTCAATGAACGGGGAGTTCACGAAGCGTTTATTTATTTTGATCCTTCGAATCAGTCAGTATCGCTGAAAGACCCTTCTCTTCACTGGACAAAAAAACGGTTCGGCGCGTTCACAGGCGAAGATATCCCGTTTGCGGACGACGGCGAAAGATACCGCTACAGATTAAACGGCGGCGGCAGAGTCATCCGTCTTCGCGCGCTGCTTCCGGTAATAGAAAAATTAAACAGGCAGTAAACGCGTAAATTAGAATAAAAGTATAATTAATCCGAAAAATATAAATCCTATCAGTATACTGGCGATTGTTTCAAAAAGAATTATATTCATAACGCTGCTGTATTGATTTTTTGAAATATCAACGCCGACAAGACCCATGAATTCTCCGGTATCTTTATGAATAATCGGCGCGTAAGATGAAAGCCTTACGCCGTATTCGGTGTTTTCAAAATTTGTTCCGGCGGTTGGAAGTTTTGTATCATAAGCTTCCCTGTTCGCGTCTACCAGCATATCCGTAACACCCGGAGGCGTATACGCGGGACTTGACGGATCTTCGCCGCCGATAACATACATCATCATATCATTGCTGACTCTGGCTTCTGTATAAATATAGGCAACTTCGCTTTCATTAGCTTTTTTTATATTCATCATTAATTCTTTTGTTTTTATATAATAATCAGATTCCATATCAAGAGTCTGTAAAAAATCCTTATAACCTTCGGAATCTGAAGCGATAACCGAAGCTACTGTCAGCGCGATTGATTTGCATTTAAAAACCATTTGTTCCTTCAGCACATTGGAAGCAAAATTATAAGATATAATTCCTGTAATTAATGTAATTATAAAAAACAGGGAAGCGATCAAAATTATTTGACTTTTGGCGCGTTTTTTTCTTATTCTGTCTGATAAATTTCCGCTGTTATTCATAAAAACTCTCCCGCATATTTAATTTTTTTTCCATAATACAAACACTGTAAAATATTCATCATCATAATTAATGCGAAACATTTCGCCGAAGCGGTTAGCAACCGCCATTACGCTTTCTAGACCTATTCCACCTGAGTTTGATTCTTTTGTGCTTACAAATTTTTCATCATCCATCACTACCTCGCCGTTAAATGTATTGCGAACCATAAGAATAAGCTGCTCTCCCTTTGGTTTTAAAACAAGTTTTATCTGCTTTTTAATGCCTGCGATAACAGATTGTTTTTGACACGCTTCCATCGCGTTTTCCAGCAGATTGCCAAGAACGATGCACATCTCATAATTAGGCACGGAAAATTCCGGCGGAATTTTTATGAAAATAATAAAATCGATAAATAATTTTTTACACTTTCTTGCGTAATCGGCGACAAGCGAATTAATTACAGGGTTATCGCAATAATTTAAAAGTTCATTATCTTCCATTTGGTTCTTCAGTCCTTTTAAATATTCATTTCCTTTTTCGGTTTCACCTCTATGAAGCATCTCCAGCGCTATGTTAAGATGAAATTTATAATCATGCCTCATAGCTTTTAAAACATCATACTGTTCATTCATTTTTATAAAATGATCACGCCCTGTAGAAATAATATCACGGGAAAAATCAGCTTCATATTTTTGCTTCATTCTTTCGTGAGTGTTGATAATGGCAAAGAGCAGAATTATAAAACTCCATATAACAAAAAACATGATTGTCAGCGCCATTAAAAAATTATATTGAAATAAAGGCGGTAAATATTCCAGAATAAACCATGAAACAACTGCACTTGAAAGATATAATACCCATTCCCTGGCGCGTCCGTATGCGAAAATCTTTTTAAACAATTTTCTCCCGAATTTTAATGTTAAGAAAATATAAACACTATACAAAATAAATGTAATAACAATAAGCATTAAAAATGTTATATTTTCTCCTAATGGCAAAAAAAGATCAGATAACGCAATTCCCAACAGGCGTAAAAATGAAATAATTGTCATTAACATAAAAAACGCGAACATTCTCTGAAACAATATTTCCTTAAAAAGCAGAATGACAAGCGGAAGGTAAAGCAGGGATTGAAATATTTTTATTTTTTCATTTAATTCAAAATATCCGTTTAAAATTAATGATATATTCAATATTCCGTTTGCCGCGGTCATTACAGCAAAACTGTTTATTACAAAAAAAACTGATTTTTTATGAGTTAAGCACTGCATTAATACAAAGACGCACGCAAATACAGAGAAAAACGGAACTATTGTAAAGGCAATTTCCTTCATTATAAATCTTTACCCATTACGCGCAAAAAATACTGCTCATCAAAATCCTTGTTATTTCTGGCGATAGGCACTTTTCTTCCGCAGCGTAAAAATACATCTTTGCCGTGAATTTGCGTAACCACGTCCATATTTACCACAAACGATCTGTGACATTGAGCGAAACGCCCGTCCAGCCTTGGCAGAATATCGCTTAAAGCGGCGGTAATAATGATATCTTCCATGTTTAATAAATGAAAATATACGGAATTTCGCATAACTTCAATGTATGAAATTTCATGGAAATATAAATATTTCTTCATGTTTCTGTTTGTTATAGGCAGACCGGCTTTATCTTCGATTTTATTTGTGTCTTGAATTTCCTGAAAGATATTTTTAATATCATTCAGACTAAATGGTTTTAAAAGATAAGAGAATGCTTTTACCTGATATGATTCAACTCCGTAATCATTTGAATTTGTAAGAAAAATTATTTTGCCGTAATATTTTTTTTGGCGCAAATATCTTGCAACTTCTATGCCGTTTATGTCAGGCATTATTATGTCAAGAAAGCAGACATCGATTTTAGCGCCTGATTTTATATATTCAAGAACATCATTACCTTTTTCAAAAACCGTGATATCCGCCTCAAAAATTGTATTTTTTACCGCCTTTTCCAGCTTGAGCGCGTCATCTCTTATGTCATCGCAAATCAGAATATTCATCACTTTAATTTTACCATTTTTATTAATAAAATAATAACTTCTTTTTTGTCAATTTTAGCGATTTGTCCTTTTTCAATGACATTTTATCCTGTTTCAACAGCATTTCGTCCTATTTTGAATAAGAATCATTTTTTTAACATTCTTTCCATAATACAATTAAATTTACACAGATTAATTTAATTTGATAATTAATTTAACCATTCGGCTGTACAAAGGTAAGGAAAACTGTGGATAACGAAAGTACATCGGTAGACGTAGCTCAATATCAGATAATTCCGTCAAATTATAAAAAACCGGAAAAACCGGGAGTAAAACGCCGTAATACCGATCAAAATTCGATTTTTACAATCGGCTTCAAACTTGTAACTATAGTAACTCTTATAGTGATCGTCTCTCTTGGTTCAATTACAGCTCTTGTTTCATGGCTCGTAAGGCAGGATATTCAAATATCCGCTGAAGACGTTAACTTTGAAACAAACCGCCGTTCAGCGCAGGAAGCTGAAGACCTCCTTTTTAAAATGCGTTCCGATACTCTGACTCAGATTTTTACAATTATAAACGCGGATAATCAAGAAAATTTTATCCGTCTTAGCACAGATTATTTTTTCAGGCAAAATCCCAGAATTGCGGTTATTGTTTATTCGCATAACAGTGAAAATCAAATTTTTATTAACGATCAATTTTTTATTTCTAATGATATTAAACAAAGTCTTGTTAATACATATATTGAGAATCAGTTAGCAGCATTAAAACGCGCAGAAACCGGAGAAACAATAATATTAAACGCTGCGCCGCATTTTACAATTCATCTTTTATCGATGTTTTTTCCCGGTGAAACAAGAAATTCAAGCATGGCGGTTCTTTTTTCTCCTGAAAATCTTAATACGTCTTTTGGAACCGGAACCAACAAATCATGGCTTATAAACAGTCAGGGTGATATATTAATCCACAGCGACATATCAAACATTAAAAACGCAGTTAATGTATCAAATCAAATATTTATTCGAGATATAAAGGAAAGCCCTCAAAGAAACAGACAAGCCTTAATCGAAACAGATTTTGGCGTTACCCGTATTCAATCATCAAACACATGGGAGAACGTTAAACAAAAAGTAAAATCAATCATTAACATCGTCGCTGATTTTTTCCGCAGTTTATTCAACATCGAAAAAAAAGCATCACAAAAATCAGAAACAAACATTGTTCACAGCTTCGCAGTGCGTCAATTTATGGCATACACAAAAATTAACACGGGCGGCTGCATCGTAATAACCGCCATCGAATACAATAAAGTTTTTGAAGGTATCGCGGCGACAACAAGACGCAATATATACCTGACAATCGCAGTTTTGTTTTTATCAATAATGTTTATCTGGTTTTTCGCAAAAAATATTTCAGTGCCTCTTAAAATTCTTGCGGCAGCAGCCAGAAAAATAGAAGGCGGCGAGTTTGATATTAACATAAAACATAAAAGAAACCGCGATACGCGGCGGGACGAAATCGGCGTGTTAACCGCAAGTTTTCAAAAAATGACTTCCGCGCTGCACATCTTCGGCAGATTTACAAACAAAGAAATAGCTATCAAAGCAATGCGAAATCAAATCAAACCGGGAGGACTTCCCAAACACGCGACAGTCTTTTTTTCCGACATTCGCGGGTTTACCGCAAAATCAGAAACCTTTACAAACATATTCGGTTCAGAAGCGTCTAACCGTATCATTCATTGGTTGAACGAATATTTTACGCAAATGATAGACTGCGTAGAAAGAACAAACGGCACGATAGATAAATTTATCGGAGACGCGGTAATGGCGCATTGGGGAACGTCATACACAGCGGGAAGCCCAGCAAAAGACGCAATCGCCTGCGTAAAAGCCGCGCTGATGATGCGTAAAGCGTTATACGAAATGAATAAAAACCGCAGAAAAGGCGATTTAAGCGATCCGCCGATACAAATAGGCTGCGGTATCAACACAGGAATAGTAACAGCAGGTCAATTAGGAAGCGATCAAAGAATGGAATACACCGTCATAGGCGATCCGGTCAACCTCGCTTCACGAATAGAATCTCTTACAAAACCGTTAGGAGCGGACATATTAATTTCTGAATACACATATAATTTTGTTCACAAGTTTTTTATCACAGAAGAAATGCCGTCTGTAACAGTTAAAGGAAAAGAAAAGCCTTTGCGTATATTCGCGGTAGTCGGCTTTGCCGGCACAGATAAAGGACCAAAAACACTCGCCGCTGTCCGTAAACTACTCGGTATAGAAACGCCGGATATCGAAAAAACAGACATCAACGCAGATGAAAAAAAATATAAAATCGGCGAGAAAAAATAATGACAGCGGAAGCGCGGGTCAGACCCCGTTATGTAGAACCTGTAAAAACCGGTTTTCGCTTCCGGGATTTTATTGTGATAATATTCTGTCTTACCATAGTCGTTTTCTTTATAAATCTTTTCAGGCTCGATTTATTCCAGACAATTAATTTACAAAATGTAGAACCGGTCGGCACTATCACAATAAAAAACAACACGGTACAAAGGCGCATCGCAGACAGAGTTTTATGGGACAGGCTCATTATAGAATCACCTGTATATCTTGGCGATATAATCCGCGTCGCGGAAATGTCTTCTGCTATATTAAATATCGAAGGGCAGCAGTTAGACATCGGCGAAAACACTTTAATACGCATACAACTTGCGCCTAACGGAGAAGGATTGCAAATTCAATTAAGCGAAGGAAGCATAGGAATCATTGTAACAGAAGAAAGCGTTAATCAGGGATTTGCTCCTCTTCAGGTAAACATGAACGGAAGCATAATAAAACCAACCGCAGGCGCTTCTATTACAGCCTCCGCTTCAGACACGGGAACGTCAATTCAAGTGAACGAAGGGATAGTACTGTTCACTTCCGCAGACGATAATACAAGTACGGTAATCTCTGAGGGAGAAGTAATCGCTTTTAACAATGAAGGAGAAAGCGTTGAAGCGCAGCCGTTAAGAGTATTTCAAGCAATTGATCTTAACGAAGTGCAAATCCAAAATACGACAGTGGTAGGATTTATAGAACCGTTAATTGCTCCTGAACCAATAATTGTAACAAATCAAGCAATTATACCGGAACCGGAACCGGAAATAGTAATAGTAGAAACAATACCAGTCCCGCCGCCGCCATTTAACGCGCCTGCAAACCGTCTTCCGTCAAACAATCAAGTCTACGGTATCGAGCAATTAAGAACACAACGTAATATCGTTTTTAGCTGGTCTGCGGTACAGGGAGCGAATGCGTATATCATTACGATATTTCAGCAAACCGCTTCAGGAGGACGGCGGCAAATTAACAGCGTAACAGTAACAAGCGCAAGATGGACGTTAGCCGACATCAGCATATTGGGCAAAGGAACATTTATTTGGCAGGTAGAAGCAATATATAGAAACGCAAACGGAACAATAGAACGCCGCGGAAGAATAGAAGAAAATTCTTTTACAATGGACATACCTTCGCCAAACCCGATACAAGCGGACAGCCCGGGGGTACTCTATGGGTATTAGGCTTTCCATTAAAATACTTTTTATCTTCCTGATATTTTCGTCACTTCAACTTTGGGGACAAGAAGCAAATTTCCGCATGGAACTTCGTTTCATACAACGCCTTACATGGACAGGAGACCCTTACGCGCTGCGCTACGAAGTAATAATCGAAAAAGAAGAACAAAATCGTTACAGCCGCTTTCATCAAAGTTTTACAAATAATGAATACATCGAAGTTTCACTGCCTCCCGGAAATTACCGCTTTCAGGTAATCCCTTATGATTTTTTTAATTCCCCTGTTCCGTCTTCCCAATGGACAAATTTTGAAGTATTAAGCGGCGGTGATAAATTAGCGGAAGGAGATCATGAAGTAGTTTTATTAAATCCTGACAATGAAGCAAGCAGAACAGAAATAATTATAACAGTCCCCGAACAATCAACAGCAGAAACAGAACAAATAGAAACAGAACCCGAAATCATTCCTGTAGCCGCTAATATATTTGACATTTATCTAGGGGCGGTATACATACCGCTTCTGCCGCTATATAACGATAATGAATTTTTCTTCGGCGAAAACATATCCTTAATCAGCGCAGGACTGCGGCTGGGTTTAGTTTCCGCAAAACAGAGATATTTAAGTCCGGGGTTTGAACTATTAACATCATGGCGTATGTATGAAACAACACAGGCAATAACATTTGATTTTCATTTCCTTTTACAAATACGTTTACTGAACAAGCGCACTGCAAACTCTGTTTGCGCGTTTAATATCCGTATCGGCGCGGGAGTTTCTCTGTTATCTGACATTCCGCCGGTATCAACAACAGGAAAATTTTCGCTTCACGCGAATATAGGATTATCATTTTTAGTTTTAGTATTGCCAAAAATGTATCTGGAAATAGGCGCTGACTATTCTCAATTTTTCACGCTGGATCACTTCGGCTTCTTCCGTCCGTGGATAGGAATTGGAGTAAGATTATAATGCGGTTTTTAATAACAGTAATTATTTTACTTTTATTTCCTAACATTACATTATCCGCACAAGAGACTGAAACAGAACCGCCGCCGGTTTCATTATATCTTACACCGCCGCCGGAAAGGGGCGAATTTTGGTTTTGCCCAAGCGCGGAAATAGCATTATACAGCGAACAAAGTTTTTCTTACGGAGCGGGCTTTACAATAGCCTATGGAAAAAAAGCGTCAATCGGATTAAAAGCAGTTTTCTTTTTTGATAATTCCAAAATACTGGATGTATTGGAATTACACATTCTTATCCGTTTGTATATTTTCAAAGGAGCAGCCAATAGAGGTCCGTTTTTCCAGCTAGAAGGAGGACCTGCCATTTTCTTTCACAGGGATCACAACATTGAACTCCCTGCCGCATTCGGTATGTTCTCCGTAGGACTTACATTCGGCTGGCGTTTCCTGCTCGGGAAAATCTTTTTTATAGAGCCGTCCATAAGCGGCGGTTATCCCTTTATAGTAAACGGGTCATTATCTATCGGGTTAAGGTTTTAATTACACTGCTTTAGCTGCACCCGCTGCTTTAGCTGCGCCCGCTGCTTTAGCTGCGACCATTCGTCCTGTTTTAACGACATTATATCCCTTTTGATAAAAATTCGCTATTTTTTTCCGTTTTTATTCAATATAATGTCATTAAATAACAATGATTTTAAGGGTAGAAATCAACGATGAAGCCTGTTCACCTCGGCAAAATTCAATATTCTCTATTCTTTTTTATCTGTTCCTTGCTTGTTTTCTCGTGTACCAATCCGCTAATCACTCAAATTGCCGAACCTAAAACTATAACCTTCGAGACAAACGGCGGCAGCCAAATTGACGATCAAACAGTTTACCGCAACTATCCAATCCAACGTCCTGCCAATCCTTCAAAAGATAATTATACATTTGATAATTGGTACGGCGAAAACGAAAATTTTGAAACCCCCTGGGATTTTAACACCATTCCTAAAAGCGACACAACGTTATACGCAAACTGGATGCCGGTATATACATTCACCGTAACCTTCGATAAAAACGGCGGTGATGTTGACGCAAACCCTGAAGTCATCTCGGCAACGCCAAATTCAAAAATCACGCCGCCTATTGTTCCACCGGAAAGAGACGGTTACGGTTTCGCAGGCTGGTACAGAGAACCTGAATGTATAACTAAGTGGAACTTCGCGCAGGACATCGTAACAGATAACATCACGCTTTACGCGTTTTGGATACATAACTGTGTAAACATAACATTAGACATGACTGCAATAACCGGAAATCAGGCGCCGCAGATCGCCGCCATAACAATTTCGCGTACAGGACAGAACGGAATACCGATAAAAGCTCTTGTTTCGATTAACGAAGCGCTCTTTGACGCAGGAAGCATTTCATGGCGAATCTCAGGAGTTGGTAATTATGCGGGAACGATCATAACCGATGATAACGACCCAACAACAGGCTTAGGAGAATTTTTATTAAATGCAAATGACGAAAGATACAACGCGTTAGGCGCACATACACTTTTACTGGAAGTAAAGAAAAACGGAATTGCTTACCAGACAAATATTTTATTTACGGTAATTAATTAGGAGAAAGAAATTATGAAAAATTTTTTATGGGTTATCGTAAATATAATATTGTTTGTTTCATGCTCAAACAACATTGAACCGCCGTACAATGAGTTAGCAGCTAACGGACAAGGCGGGTTTACGCTGAGTCTTGGAAATACAGCAGGAAGAGCAATACTGCCGGCTGCTCCAAATCTAAACCAGTTTGCAGTTTTTGAACTTGACTTTGTTCCGTCATCAGGCGGATTTGCGCATAACGTAAGATTTTTACAATCAGAAGCCGCAGGAGGCGCTCTGCCTATGGTAATTCTTGTTGCCGGAACTTACAATCTTACAGTCAACGCGTATCTTGGCGGAAATAAAACAACACCGGAGCAACTTGCCGCATCAGGCAATGCGTCGCTAATAATAAATCCCGGCGCAGAGATAACAGAAAACGTCCAGCTAAAAGCTCTGCTTGAAGGGGCAACACAGGGTCATTTTAACTGGTCTGCAAATGTCAGCGCGGCAGGTTTTACATCAGGAACAATGACAATCACCGGAGTTACAGCAGGCGCGTCAACAACTGCTCCTGTTAATTTGACAAGCGGCGCAAACTCAGGCAATCCTGCGCTTAACCCCGGCATTTACAATGTTGTTTTCAAACTTGCAAAACAGGAAGGAACTCCCGCTCAGCAATCCGAAGCACAATGGAATGAGCTGCTTTATATTTATTCATCATTGACAAGTAATTTCTCAATGACCTTTGATAACAATTTCTTTCATCGAATACAGTACAATGTAACATTCCAGTTTAATGACTCTGTACATTTTTATGATCCGCAGGCTTTAACAAACGCAAAACCGGGCGTTCAATCGGTATTACACGCAGGCGTAATTGGCGTAACAGGATCGCTTGATACAATTACAAGCAGAGGTTACCGCTTCGACGGCTGGTACAGAAACGCCGATTTTTCAGGCACCGCATGGAATCTTGCAAGCGGCGTTGTAATGGAAGACATGACGTTATACGCAAAATGGACGCCTAATAATATCGGAATCACTTTAATTAATATCGATAATATGCCCGCGGCGTTAGGTGTAACTTTTACGCCTGCTGTAACTCCGAGTATAACGCTTTCACGTTCAGGCACAGGTTATCCTGCAGCTCAAGCTATAACTGTAAATGGATTAAATACAGGTGACAGTTTTGGATGGAGTATCAAAGGCAAAGGCATTCACGCGTCGGAAACTGTACAGGGAACAACATCGCCGATAAATCTTTCCGCAACAAATGTAATATACAATTCACTCGGCTGGCATACGATAGAACTGAACATAATCAAAGGCGGCGTACAGTACAGAACCAGTTTTGTGTTTCAGATAGTTCAATAAGGAATGGGGAGTAAATGAGGAATTAGAAATGAAAAATGAAGGAAAAGCATGGTGTAAAACTCTCTGCCTACTCATCACAGCATTTCTCATTGCTCACTTTTCTTTACTCATTATCTCCTGCCAAGAACCTTTAATGCTTGAATATATTGATATACCGCAAGGCTACGGCTCTTTTTCTCTTCGCGTAACAGATAACGAGAATGGCAGAACAATTCTTCCAACTGCTCCCTCTCTAAACGATTACGCGGTTTACAATCTTGCCTTTACCGCGACAAGCGGCGGCGCAAATGTAACCGTAGACCGCGACAACACAACGCTTACAACAGAGCCGGTTATTCTGGTCGCGGGAACATACACGCTGACAGTCAGCGCGTATCTTGACACCGGAAAAACACGCCTTGCCGCGCAAGGAACTCTAGCGAATATTACAATCACCGCAGGAGCAAACGCTTCCGCTTCTGTTCAGCTAAAGGCGTTGACTAACAGCGGCACAGGTACATTTAACTGGAGCGTTAATATCAGCGCAAGCGGTGTAACATCTGCGGCAATGATAATATCGCAAAACAATACAGCAATAGGCAGCCCTGTGAATTTATTAACAACGACTTCCGGCAACCCTTCGCTTGCTTCCGGCATTTACAATGTAAACTTTAAACTTTCCAGACCAAACGAAGAAGCTGAATGGAACGAACTGCTTTACATTTACAGCTCGCTGGAAAGTAATTTCACAAAAACTTTTGACGATCAATATTTTTACCGCACTCATTACAATGTTACATTAAATCATAATTACAATGGTATCAGTCTGCCGCAGTCTGTTTTACACGGCGATACACTTGCGCTTAACACACCGGAAAGAAGCGGTTTTGATTTTATAGGCTGGTACACAGACGAAAGTTTATCAATCCTTTATGATTTTGACACAGAAATTTTTAATGATTTTACCCTGTACGCGGATTGGGAAGCTGCGGGGACTGTTACAGTGAGTAAAGACGGGGGTGCACCGGAATTCCAACTTAATCTTGACGCCGCGCTTGCTTCGATTACAACGGCAGGCAATTACACCATTACAATTCTTACGGATCAAACGCTTGGCGCAAGAACATTAGATACGGCTGGCATTAATATTACGCTTGTTGGTTCCGAAACAGGAGCCGCAAACGAACGCACAATTAAATACAACGGTGCCGCAAACGATTATATGTTCCTGTTGAAAAACGGAGCGAGCCTTACGCTTGGAAATAATGTTACTCTGCTTGGAATCACCGGAGGTTCAAAGTCACTTTTGTATGTACAAAACGGAACATTGACAATGGATAACGGTTCAAAAATAACCGGACACACAACATCCGTGGAAGTAATAGTTGCAGAAGGCGCAAGCTCACGTTTTATTATGAACGGAGGGATAATCACAGATAACGCGACAACATTGACAAGCGGCAGTATTTTGTCAGGCGGAATATTTATAAATGCAAACGCAACAGCAACAATAACAGGCGGCAGCATAACGGGAAATTCGCCTGTAGATATTTATATTGATTCAACATCAACATTTAATTTATCAGGAAATGCACAAGTCGGTAACATAAGATTAAACGCGCCTTCTGCCGCCGCAAACGCAAGCATTACTCTTGACGCATTTACAGGCAATGCCGCTTCTGTTCATCTGCGAAGTGATACAACTATTATAAACAATGTCATTAGCTCTTGGTTAAATAAACAAGTTATACAAGCCGCAAGCGGTCATACGCTCACCGCCGAGGACATTGCGAAATTCCCGCCGGGAAACTTCATTACATCTTCAACGGCTGTTAATCAGCAGCCGATAAGCAACACGCACATATTCAACAATGAAGCGCCGGATTTTGGAAAGCTGATTACAATACCGAGAGTCACCGTAAATAATGGTACGACAATCGCCAACTACGACAACCTTACCGCCGCCTTTACCGCTATCGGTTGGGCGACAGGCAATTTCACTATAAAGCTTTATGAAGACCAAACTATGACTTCATCCCGCGAATTAGGCACTAATCAACATATATTGATAATAGGCGCAGGCGGGGTACGCACAATTAACGGCAGCAATATCGCCGCCGCTTCTAACATGTTCACGGTAAACGGTGCTACCCTGACGCTTGGCGAAAATATCACCATAAAGGGAAGAACCACAACGGGAACGGGGGCTGTCATCAATATTTCAAACGGCACTTTCAGAATGTTGGCAGGTTCAAAAATTACCGGACACGTAAACAACGGAACCTCGGCGGCAGTCTATTTACCCGGCGTAGGCTCTGTTTTTGAAATGTTAGGCGGAAGCATCGATAATAACACTACAACCGCGGCAGCGGGAACGACAACTACTTCCGGCGGAGTAGTCGTAATCCAAGGAACATTAATCATGACAGGCGGTAGTATAACAGGCAATACGCAAGGCACAGAGCCGTCCGATGTATACCATGTAAATACTGCCGCCAACAGTTTTACGATTTCCGGTAATGCCGCAATCGGCGCGCTCAAACTGAACGCAGGCGCATTGGCGAACGCATACACAAAAGTTACAATCGGGGCAGGCGGCTGGACAGGAGAAATTACCACACTTAACCTGCGCGGAGACATTGCCAATGTCACAACAACTGTAAGTTATTGGGCGAGCAGTACCAAAACTATTTTTAACGACATTACCGCCGCCGAAGTCGCACAAATCGGACTTGGAGAATTTATTAGTTCAGGCAACGCGCGGCAGGCGATTAGCCCAACTTACATCATCGGTACTGAGAGCGCGAATTTGGGCAAGCTGGCTGTTAATCTTGCAATCGCGCCTGTTACCGTTACCTTAAACGGCGAAACAACAGGCTATATCAACCTTGCCGCCGCATGTACCGATATCGTTTCGCAGCAGGCAGGAGATTTTACCGTAACGCTAAAAGAAGACCAAACGATGACGGAAGGGCGCTCATTTAATACCGCAGGTCAAAATATAACGATAGTCAGTAATGGCGGTATGCGCACGATTAACGGCAGTAATATTGGCGCCAATTCGACTTTATTTATAATAAACAATGCTACTGCAAGCCTGACGCTTGGAGAAAATATCACCATACAGGGAAGAACCGCGACGGCGGGTGAGGGAGCTGTTGTGCGGATATCAGCCGGTACGTTTACCATGCTGGGAAATTCAAGAATACAGGGGCATAACATAAACGCTGGAGTGGGGGCATCAGGGGGAGTTTTTCTTGCCGGCGGCACTTTTAACATGCGGGATAATTCCGTAATCACAGGCATTAGCTCTTCTACAGCGGGAAGCGCGGCAGTCTATATTGCCAATTCTAACTCAACCTTTAA